>Ga0114996_10007888_pt1 | contig 11947 bp, 12 predicted proteins | sample ArcticOcean_MG_C_4_FD_87039 | JGI IMG/M metagenome (GOLD analysis project Ga0114996, IMG submission 87039) | Marine microbial communities from western Arctic Ocean - ArcticOcean_MG_CB4_134 | ecosystem: Environmental > Aquatic > Marine > Oceanic | place: Arctic Ocean: Canada Basin | collected... | reverse complement strand
GTTTTCTGGCCGAAGCGGTCCATTTCGCACAAACGGTCGGCTATCGGCGAGTAACGCTCCTCGGGCGGTCTTGTTTTGGCGCGGCGCTGGCGGATGCGCCAACTCACTTCGAGCCCGGCGACATCGCCGACGGCAAAGGGTCCCATAGCAAAACCGAAATCATAGATCGCCTTATCCACCTGCTGAGGAAACGCCCCTTCTTCCAGCAGGAACGTCGCCTGTCGGGTGTATTGGTGATACATACGGTTGCCGACAAATCCGTCGCAATTGCCGACCAGCACGCCGACCTTGCCGAGCCGCGCGGCCAGATTGCTGACGGTGGCGATGGTTTCTTCGGACGTTCCCGCGCCGCGCACGTTTTCCATCAGACCCATGATATTGGCGGGACTGAAAAAATGCGTACCGATGACGCTGTCCGGACGTTTAGTTGCGGCGGCGATTTCGTCCACATCGAGCGTCGAGGTATTGGTGGCGAGAACGGCGCCCGGCTTACAGATCTCATCCAGGCGTGTAAAAATTTCTTTTTTCAGGCCCATCTCCTCGAACACCGCCTCGATAACGATATCGGCGTCCTTGATGTCGGCCATATCGGTGGTGCCCTTAATCAGGCTGATGCAGGTTTCCATTCCGGCCTCCGACAGCCGCCCCCGCTTGACCGACCCGGCGCAGGTCTGGGTGATGCGGCCAAGACCTTTTTCCAGGGCATCGGCGTCGGTATCGACAATCCGCACCGGAATACCGGCGTCGGCAAAACACATGGCAATGCCGGTTCCCATGGTACCGCAGCCGATGACGGCCGCCGTTTCTATCAATTTCCGGGGAGTGTCACGGGACACGCCGGGAATCTTCCGCGCCTCGCGCTCGGCGAAAAAGATATGCCGCTGGCCCGCCGATTGTTCCGACTCCCTACATTCCAGGAACAACTCCCGCTCCTTCGCCAACCCCTCGTCAAAGGGCAGGCGGAACGCATTTTCAATGCTTTCGATGCAATGCCAGGGCGCCATCAGGCCGCGCGCCCGGCGTTCTATCTTTTTGCGCTCGGCCTCGAATAATCCGGGATCGGGCTCGGTGGGTTTGTGATCCCGCGCCCTCGGGTAAGGGCCGCCCTCATCGGCGCGGGCGTTTGCAAATTCAATAGCCGCATCCAATAGGCCGTCTTCGTCAAACAGGGCATCTAGAATTCCCAAGGAAAGGGCTTTGTCCGCCGGCTCAGGTTTGCCGCTGAGGATCATGCCCAAGCCCCGTTCCGCCCCGATCAATCTGGGCAAACGTTGCGTGCCACCGGCGCCGGGAATAAGACCCAGCGTGACTTCCGGCAGCGCCACACTAGCCGACGGTGCGCCCACCCGGTAATGACATCCCAGCGGCAGTTCCAGACCGCCACCGAAAGCGACACCGTGCAGCGCCGCCACGACGGGTTTAAGCGAAGCTTCGATGGCCGTTATGACCTCGGGCAGCGTTGGTGGCAAAGGGGTCTCGCCGAATTCACGAATATCCGCTCCGCCGCAGAAACACCGGCCCCTTCCGGTTAATACCACGGCTCGAACCGCCTCGTCGTCGCCCGCGCGCCCGATGGCATCGGCGACACCATGGCGGACGTCTGTCCCCAGCGCATTGACCGGTGAATTGTTCAGCGTAATAATGCAGACGCCGTCACGGGTTTCGTATTCGACCGGCTGGCTCATCAAAGCATCATCCTCAAAATATTCATCTCCCTACTTTGCACCCCTCCGGCGCCGATTTTCCAGCCCCCTTGGCGTGGGTCGGTGGCCCAACAAGGCCGGGTATGCTACAGGATCAATCACCTAAAGCCATTCAGGGAGGACTAAACAATGAAATACCTGCACACCATGATCCGGGTCAGTGACGTTGACGGGACGCTGGAATTTTTCAAAGCCTTGGGGCTCGTTGAGACCCGGCGCAAGGACAGCGAAGCCGGCCGCTATTCCCTGATTTTCCTGGCCGCCGAAGAAACCCTTGAGGCCGAAATCGAACTGACCCACAACTGGGACCCAGAAGAGTATTCCGGCGGGCGAAATTTCGGCCATATAGCGTTTGGCGTCGATGACATTCACGAGTCCTGCCAGCGATTAATGGACGCCGGCATCACCATCAACCGTCCGCCCAGGGAAGGCCGCATGGCCTTCGTCCACACGCCGGACGGCATTTCCATCGAACTGCTGCAAAAGGGGGAATCCCTTACCCCGGTCGAGCCCTGGATTTCCATGGAAAATACCGGCGAGTGGTAGATAGCCCCCCATTGCGGCTATACTTTTGCAATGGATAACATCCCTCACGCACTGCTCAGCACCAAGGACCCGGCGGCTTTTGAAACCGTCAACGAGAACGGCAGATGCGCCCTGCAATTGGTATGCGACCACGCCAGCCGGGCGGTGCCCGACGCGTTGGCAAAGCTGGGCCTGGAAGACGCCCAGTTCGAACGCCACATCGCCTACGACATCGGCGCCGCGGACGTAACCCGCCAGTTGGCCGGGCGCCTCGATGCACAGGCCGTCCTGGCGGGATATTCACGGCTGGTGATTGACGTTAACCGGCCGCCGGGACACCCGGAATCGATCCCTGAGACCAGCGACGAGACCGTCATTCCCGGCAATCTGGGCCTGCCCGAGGCTGACCAGAGGCTTCGCGTGTCCGATCTGTTCGAGCCCTATCATGACGCCATTCACGAAGCCCTTGCCCATTTGTGGCGGCGGGGCGCGCCACCGGCGCTGTTTTCCATCCACAGCTTCTCTCCCGAATTCGGTGACGGCCACCGGCCCTGGGATGTCGGTGTGTTGTGGAACCGCGACCCCCGCATCGCCCAGCCGTTGATGAAAAAACTGAGCACCCTGGGCCTGAACGTCGGCGACAACCTGCCCTATTCGGGCCTGGAGCTGGCCTATACGCTCAATCTGCACGGTGCTGCGGCGGGTTTGCCCAACTGCGTTGTCGAGATCAACCAGAACCAGGTTCGCGACCAGGACGGGATTGATCGGTGGACCGGCATCCTGACAGGCGTCTTGCAGGAAATTTTGCAAATCGACGGCCTGCATCAGGTGCAGGAGTACTGAATATGGCTTTAACAGAACCTTCCTTCACCATCGGTATCGAAGAAGAATACCTGCTTGTCGACAAGGTTACCCGGGATGTCGCCAGCGACCCGCCGGAAGCCCTGTTCAAGGCCTGCCAGTCCCAAATCAAAGGCCTGGTAGCGCATGAATTTCTAAAGGCCCAGATCGAGGTCAACACCGAGGTCTGTGCGACTATCACCGATGCCCGGATAAACCTGAAACAGATTCGCACAATCGTTACCGAGGTCGCCGATGAATACGGCCTCGCCCCCATTGCGCCTCGACCCACCCGTTTTCCCGCTGGCAGGAACAAAGCCCGACCAAGAGAAAACGCTATAAGGTCATCGCCCAGGACCTGCAAACGGTTGTCCGGCGGTTGATGATCTGCGGCATGCATGTGCATATCGGCATCGACAACGACGAATTGCGCCTGGATTTGATGAATCAGGTCACCTACTTCCTGCCCCATTTGCTGGCCTTTTCCACCTCATCGCCGTTCTGGCAGGGCGAAGACACGGGCCTGAAATCGTACCGCTTGAGCGTGTTCGACGAAATGTCCAGGACCGGCCTGCCCAATGCCTTTGATTCGTGGCCGGAATACCAGCGCCACGTTGACGCCCTGGTCCAGGCGGGCCTGATAGAGGACGCCACCAAATTGTGGTGGGATATCCGCCCCAGCCACCGGTACCCGACCCTGGAAATGCGGATCACCGATGTCTGTACGCGCCTCGACGACGCCATTGCCGTGGCCGCGTTGTACCTGTGCGTGTTGCGCATGCTCTACCGGCTGAAGAAGAACAACCAGCGCTGGCGCCAGTATGCGCCCATGCTGATAGAAGAAAACCGCTGGCGTGCTCAGCGTTACGGACTGGATGAAGGTCTGGTGGATTTCGGCCGTGGTGAAGTCGTGCCTTGTTCCGAGCTTCTCGAAGAAATCATAGACCTGGTCAGGGAGGATGCGGATGCGCTGGGGTGTGTGAAAGAAATCGAGCACCTGCGCACGATCATGAAAAACGGCACCAGCGGCCATCGGCAACTGGCGACCTATGCCGCCGCCATCAAACGCGGCGCGGAAAAGGACGAAGCCCTGATCGAGGTCGTGGATATGTTGATCGAGGAAACCCGCAATACGGGGGAACGGAAAAAATCGTTCCTTAACTTTGCACTTCTGACCCGTCTACCAGGACTTCATTGGATGCGATGGCTTTTTTCAGCGAGGCCAGCAAGGCACGACCGACTTCGCCGCCATCACCGGCGACTTTTTCACGCAGCACAGCGCCCATGGCGTCGATATGCGCCTTGACGATCTCGACGGCATTGTCATCCTCGCGGCAGCCTTCTATGGTGGCATCGTAGAGCATCTTGCCGAAGGTGGAGATCAGCGGATACCCAAAAGTTCCGCCCTGACCCCGAAGTTCCAGCGCCAGCAGGTTGATTTCGGCAAAATACTTGGCCCGCGCACCCCCTTCCGCTTCCAGCGCCTCAACACATAGGTTCGATAACTTTTTCACATAGTCCAGCGCCCAGGTAGAGAAATCCAGGGCAGCGCGTTCCAATGACTGTTCGGCTTCTTCAAGCAGATCTTTGGAGATTTCCGCGCCCCCTGTGAATCCCCCACCGCCGGCCTTTTCCTTCAGTGAATTGGGCAGACGGAAATACCACACGTCGCTAGGCACTTTCGGTTTCACCACTTTGTCCGGGGAATACTCGATAGTGACGTCTTTGTCGTCCTTCTCGCGCCTTTCCTTGGCCGGGTCGATTTTTTTTCGCCGACGGTCGGGTCCGAAATATTTCGTCGTGGTGACGAACTGGCGCGGCTGTTCGATAACCTTGAGCAAATGTACATAGACGGAGGTCGCGGAAAACGGCTTGGCCAGGAATTCGGTGGCGCCGAGGTCACGGGCGGAATGGACATATCCCTCATCCGCCGCGCCACTGAGCATGATGAACGGTATCATTTTGTTAGGTGAATCCTTGGACGTACGCATCCAGCGCAAAAACAACAGCCCATTGATCGGCGACATCACCAAATCGGAAACGATGATGTCGGGCGCGATGATAGAGCCGGTACCGCCCAAAGTCTTCATATAGTCAACCGCTTCCTCGCCGTCCTTGGCGGTGGCGACACGGCCAACCTGAAAATGGAAAAGTAGTTCTTCAAGCGTTTGGCGGATATAGCTGTTGTCTTCGACGATTAAAACGCCAACGCGGCTGAAATCGAATGTACCAAATCAACGTCCTCAAAAAAAAACGGGCACGAGCCCATTAGGTTGGTCAGGTTAAAGAGCCCTTAATTGAAATGCAAATGGACACAATAAAAATATCGCCGAAGTGGTATTGAAAAATCAATGAAACCGCCGCTTGCTAGCCTCTCCGGGCGTGGCTATGGTGCCCGCCGGACTTGCGGGCGTACGATATAAGCCCTGTCCGCATACGGTAAATACAAATAAACGGGAGAACGGAAAATGGCGGAAGTTGGTGGTGTAGCGGGAGAACGGTTGCGATCCTTTACCGAGCGGATCGAACGGTTGGAAGAAGAAAAACAAGCACTCGCCGCCGATATCCGTGAAGTTTATTCCGAAGCCAAGGGCTCCGGGTTCGACATCAAGGTAATGCGCCAACTCATCCGGCTTCGTAAAATGGATAGTGACGACAGATCGGAAATGGAAGCCGTCCTGGATGTTTACGAACGCGCCCTGGAAGGCTAACCCCCAACTCCCCCATCGTCGAGGCGGAAGGTTTCGTCTGCATACTCAACCAGAATATCCAGACAATCGGCCACATCCAAGGCCCCGGTGTCGATAATCAGTTCGGCGTTCTCAGGCACTTCATAGGGTGCGCTGACGCCGGTAAAATCGGGGATTTCTCCGGCCCGGGCCTTTTCATAATGCCCTTTGGGATCGCGCCCTTCACAGACTTCTAAACTGGCGCTGAGATAAACCTCATGGAACCGTTCCCCCGCTGCCCGGCGCGCCGACTGGCGATCGGCCCGATAGGGCGAAATGAAGGCGGTTATGGCGATCAGTCCGGCGTCGGCATAGAGCGCCGCCACCTCGCCCACCCGGCGAATGTTTTCCGAGCGGTCGGCGGGCGAGAAGCCAAGGTCTGAATTCAACCCATAGCGCAGGTTGTCCCCATCCATGGCATAGGCCTGAAAGCCAGTGTCAAACAGGCGGCGTTCCAGTTCGAACGCCAGCGTCGATTTGCCCGACCCCGGCAGACCGGTGAACCACAGAATTCCGCCCTGATGGTTTTGCCGGCGCCACCGGTCCTCGTTCGCAACCCGGTGGCTAACAGCGTTGATATTGCTGGATTTAACAGTCATTGGTTTGCGTAACCATGCGTTTTAACCACCACTTTGAACTGCTCACAAAGCGCGACATCGTCTTCGATATAATGGATGCGAATGGCCGATGGATTGGGCATTGAGAAGATCGTCGGTCTTGGATTATAGTATAAACAGGAGGATTTGGAGGATTTGTATACTAGAACCGATGATAGGGAAATACACTTTTACTATTGCGAATCCCTATTAAATAAATGGATACTTATAAACAAAATATATACTAACTCTCCTGCTCAACCCGGAGTATATCCCGACCCGCCCCACCAATAGATATTGACGAACAGGAACAGCCACACGACGTCAACGAAGTGCCAGTACCAGGCGGCGGCTTCGAAACCGACGTGGGCGTCGGGCGTAAAATGATCGGCCCGGGCACGCAACCAGCAGACGATCAGGAAGATGGTACCGACAATCACGTGAAACCCGTGGAAACCGGTCGCCAGATAGAAGGTGGTCGAATAAATTCCGTCGGTGAATTTGAATGTGGCGTGGATATATTCATAAGCCTGGAAGCCGGTGAACGTCAGCCCCAGCAGTATAGTCAGAAACAGCCAACGGGCCGTGCTCTTGTTGTCGCCATGCAGAAGCCGGTGATGGGCAACGGTCAGGGTCGCCCCGGAACTCAGCAGGATAATCGTGTTGAGAAACGGAATCTCCCAGGCATCCAGCGGAACCACGCCGGCGGGCGGCCAGACGTCATGCGCGGTTCTGGACAGGAATGGCACCGTGGCGTCGTAGAACGCCCAGAAAAAAGCAAAGAAGAACATCACTTCGGACGCAATGAAGAACACCATGCCCATGCGCAGACCATGGCGCACCACATCTGTGTGATCGTAGCCGCCGCGGGCCTCGATAACGACATCCCGCCACCAGCGGTAAAACACCCAAAGCACGATCACAAACCCGGTCAGCAGAAGGTGGGACCGGCCCCCCTTCATGTACCACACGCCGCCGAACGCCAGCATCAGCGCCGCCAGCGTGCCTACGGCGGGCCAGGGGCTGGGAGCCACCATATGGAAAGGGTGTTTTCTCGCGGTATCGCTTGCCATGGTTCGTTCTCCATTAAGGGGACCGGCCCCTTATCGTCTCAGCATCAACTCTTTAACTTATCGCCGCCCGGGGTCCGGGCTTGTTTCGCCGGCTCTGCCGGTTCGGAGTCCTTATCTCCGGGGGCGCTGAAAAAGGTATAGGACAATGTGATCGTTTTAACGTCACGCGTGTTTGGGTCAGTAAATATTTCAGGATCGACAAAAAACTGCACGCCCAGGGTAGCCTCTTCCCCCGGTACCAGACGCTGTTCCGTAAAACAAAAACAGTCGATCTTGGAAAAATACCGTGCCGCCTTGAAGGGCGTAACGTTGAAAATGGAGGTGCCAACCGTCGCCACCCCGGACATGTTCCGCGCCAGATAAACGGCTTCAACCGGAACACCCCCCTTGACGGTGATTTCCTTTTGGCCCGGCCTGAACGTCCACGCCAGCGCCGGGTTGACGTTGGCGTCGAAGCGAACAGTGATGGTGTTGGCCGACACCGTTGCCGGCGGTCCACTCGCCACCTTCGGCGTGCCGCCGGAACCGGTCACCTGACAGAAAAGCTGGTAAAGCGGAACCGAGGCAAAAGCCAATCCCACCATGCCGCCGGCAATGGCGAACAGGAAGACGGCTGTTCTGGAGTTTCTGGAGCGGACCTTGGTCATCATTTGGTTCCGTTATTCTAAAGCCCTATTCGGCCGCCTCTTTGACATTCATGTCGGGCAGGTCCTCAAAGGTGTGGAACGGCGCCGGGCTGGCCACTGTCCATTCCAGCGTCGTGGCGCCCTCACCCCACTGGTTATCAGCCACTTTCTCGCCGGAGGTCAGGGTTTTCCATACGATGTAGAAATACAGCGCCGTCGAGGTCAATGTGATGTAGGCGCCGATGGAACTGACATAATTCCAGCCGGCATAGGCATCCGGATAATCGGGAATGCGGCGCGGCATTCCGGCCATGCCTAAGAAATGCTGGGGCATGAACAAAACGTTGACGCCGATGAAAAATGTCCAGAAATGCACCCTGGCGAGGAATCGCGGATATTGCCGGCCGCTCATCTTGCCAATCCAGTAATAGAACCCGGAGAACATGGCGTAGATCGCCGCGATGGCCATCACGTAATGAAAGTGGGCGACCACGAAATAGGTGTCATGGAAGGCTATGTCCATGCCGGCGTTAGCCAGTGCCACGCCAGTCACGCCGCCCATGACGAACAACCAGATAAAGCCCATAGCGAACAGCATGGGCGTGCGGAAATCTATGGACCCGCCCCACATGGTCGCCAGCCAACTGAATATCTTGATGCCCGTGGGCACCGCGATAACCAGCGTCGCGGAAACAAAGTAGGCCCGGGTATCGACGTCAAAACCGATGGTGTACATGTGGTGGGCCCACACGATGAAGCCGATGAAACCGATGGCTATCATGGCATAGGCCATGGCCAGATAGCCGAACACCGGTTTTTTCGAGAACGTGGAAACCACCTGAGAAATAATGCCGAAGGCCGGAAGGATGATGATGTACACCTCCGGGTGGCCGAAGAACCAGAACAGGTGCTGCCACAGGACCGGGTCGCCGCCGCCGGCGACATCGAAAAACGTAGTGCCGAAGTTACGGTCTGTCAGCAACATGGTCAGCGCGCCGGCCAGAACCGGGATCGCCAGCAACAGCAAGCATGCCGTCACCAGGATCGACCACACGAACAGCGGCATGCGGTGCATGGTCAGGCCCGGCGCGCGCATGTTTAAAATGGTGGTGATCAAATTGATGGCGCCCAATATCGAAGACGCGCCGGCCAAATGCAGGCTGAGAATACCCAAATCGACCCCGGCTCCGGGATGGTAATCGATGCTCGATAGCGGTGGATAAACGGTCCAGCCGGTGCCCGGACCACCTTGGGTAAAGGCCGCGACAAGTAACAGCACCAAAGCCCCCGCCAACAGCCAGAAGCTGATGTTGTTCATGCGCGGAAACGCCATATCCGGCGCGCCGATCATCAACGGCACGAACCAGTTGCCGAAGCCGCCGATCATCGCCGGCATGACGACGAAGAACACCATGATGAAGCCATGTCCGGTAACCAAAACGTTATAGAACTGGAAATCGGAAATGTATTGGATGCCTGGATCCTGAAGCTCGAGCCGGAACAGGAGCGACATCAGCCCGCCGACAACGGCCGAGACCATCGAGAGCACGATATACATCGTGCCGATGTCCTTGTGGTTGGTGGAATAAAGCCACCTGCGCCATCCTGTCGGTGTGTGATCGTGGCCGTCGTGCGCCGCCGCTTCTCCGTTAGCCATATTCAGTCCTCTCTAAAACCCTTGACGCCGGCCACCCGGATCGCGCGGTTCACATCGGTATCCTTGGTTGCAAATTTTTCCTTGGCCATTTTGGTCCAGGCCTCGAAATCGGCCTTGGAAACGGCCCGGACGTGGATCGGCATAAACCCGTGATTAACTCCGCACAGTTCCGAACACATGCCGTAATAATTGCCTTTCTGGTTGATGCTGACCCAGGTTTCGTTGACCCGCCCCGGTGTATTGTCCAATTTCAGGCCGAGCGACGGAATGGCCCAGTTGTGAATGACGTCGTTGGACGTATACAACAGGCGAATATTGGTTTTCACCGGCAGCACGACCTCGTTGTCGACGCTCAGCAACCGGGGCTGGCCTTTTTGCAGTTCCTCGTCGGGAATGATGAGGCTGTCGAATTCCAGGTCGCCGTGATCGGGATAGACGTAGGACCAATACCATTGATTGCCGATAACTTTCAGGGTCATTTCGGCGTCCTGGGTTCTATCGGTGTAATACAGGAGTTTCAGCGACGGCACCGCGATAGCCATCAGGATCAGAATCGGAACGGTGGTCCAGACGACTTCCAGTAAAGTGTTGTGGGTGGTCTTGGACGGCACCGGATTGGATTTGGCGTTAAACTTAACGATGATGATGGCCATGATGACGAGCACTAAAATGACGATTGCCACTTCCATGACAAACAAAATATCATGGAAATCCATGATCCGTTCCATGACCGGCGAGGCCGCCGGCTGAAACCACATCTGCCAGGGCTCCGATCGCCCACCGGCGAAGGCGTGGCCGGAACCGAACAAAGCGCCCAACACCAGCGCCGGGAAAATAAGTTTTACGGTTTTATTCATGCGATCAGCCCTAATAATGCCAAGACATTCAGGATTATAATTTCGGGAATTCCAAGTTATTCACACTGTAGCCCTCAAGCAACAATCGCATTCATATTTTCAATGAACGACAGGGGCCGGAAGCGAAAAAAATTCATGGTAATCCCTTACATATATACATATTAAAATTATGGTTATTGGAAGCCCGGCCTTTGTCTGATTGCATCCGCGCCGGGGGCGGAGTATGAAGCACCCCTTCCAATGCTTGCGGTGGAACCCATGACCATGAACAAGAAAACCCTCGCCCTGATCCTGGCCTTCGTCGCGGTGTTCATGTACGCCTCTATTTTCATCAAACTGTCCTGAATGCCGCCCGAATGCTAGATATCCAGGATTTCCCCCACATCATAGCCGCCCTCAACGCTGCCTCTGTTGTCGCGTTGAGTTTCGGATATTTCTTTATCCGCTCAGGCGACAAAATCCGCCATCGCGCAGCCATGATCACGGCGCTGGGGCTGTCCAGTGTCTTTTTGGTTTTTTACGTCATCTACAAAGCCAATTCCGGTTTCGCCAAATTCGGCGGCGAAGGGCTGATCAGGCCGGTGTATTTCACCATCCTCATTGTTCACATCATGGGCGCCATCTCCCTGGTGCCGCTGGTGCCACGGGTGGTTTTTCTGGCGCTCAAGGAGCGTTTTGACGAGCACCGCCGGATCGCCCGTTGGACATGGCCGCTATGGATGTTCGTCGGCATCTCGGGCGTTGTGGTTTACGTCATGGCCGTGCATCTTTACCCCCATGCCGCCGTCTGAATCAGCGCCCGTTAATGGTTTCCAGCCGGCCCAGCCTCAGCGCTGGAGCCTGTTCCACGGATTCGCCGAGGCGGTGGATTCTCACGCCGCTCACCATGAGCTTCGCGCCTGGGGGTTCCTGGCCATGGTGTCGCTGGGGGTGGCCGGGCTGTTTGCGCTGCTGCTGGCATTAAGCCGGGTTCCCGGCGCCGAGGATATGATCCCCTGGCCGATACAGTTCTTTGAAAAAGGCCTGGTCATCCACGTCGTGCTGTCTTTTGTGGTTTGGTTTTTGAGTGTTCTGGGTGCGCTCACCACCATTGTGACCTACCGGCTTTCGGACGGCTGGCCGAGATGGAGGGGCTTAGGGCCGGTGGCCGTCAAAGGGGCCTTTATCGCCACGGTGCTGCTCTTCGTGCCGGCGTGGATGGACCGGGGCGAGGCCAGCCTCAACAACTACGTGCCGGTCATTATCAACCCGATCTATTACGCCGGATTGGTGGTTCTGGGAGCAAGCCTGGCGTTGGCGGTGATCCGCATGTTGGTCAACCTGATCGGACGCAAGGGCCCG
>Ga0114996_10007887_pt1 | contig 11947 bp, 5 predicted proteins | sample ArcticOcean_MG_C_4_FD_87039 | JGI IMG/M metagenome (GOLD analysis project Ga0114996, IMG submission 87039) | Marine microbial communities from western Arctic Ocean - ArcticOcean_MG_CB4_134 | ecosystem: Environmental > Aquatic > Marine > Oceanic | place: Arctic Ocean: Canada Basin | collected... | reverse complement strand
TCAGGAAAGCTTCAAATACATGGATCAAACCGTGACGGGTTACGAGGTGGCCTATGGGGCCTACTTGATCGCCGAGCCCCTACTGCGTGTGGACAGGAACTTCAGTCTGCAGCCTGCAGCAGCCACGCGCTGGCAGGTCAGTGAGGACGGATTGACCTGGTTTTTTTATATCAGGCCAGATCTGGTCTTCAGCGATGGCAGACCGATAACGGCCCATGACTATGTGAATACCTTCCGCCTGTGGGCTGATCCCAAAACAGCCTACGATTTTGAATGGTATTATCGATCGATTAAACATTGGGAAGCGGTGGTCTCAGGTCAGAAACCCCTGCAGAACCTGGGTGTACAGGCTCTGGATGAGCATACTCTGGCGATTACCACGGAGCGACCAACCCCTTATCTGCCTGCTCTACTCACCTATTCCCAATTGACCCCCATGCACGCCATAGAAAAATATGGTGGGGCCTGGTCTACCCGGCCTGAAACCTCAATCAGTAGTGGGCCTTATAGACTTCAGGAATGGTCCAAAGGAAACCAGATTATACTGCAACCCAATCCCACCTATCACGGATCCGCCAAGCCCTATCTGGAAAAGCTGGTAGCGAGACTCTATTCGGTTGCTGCCAGACCGCCCTTTATGGCGGCCTACCAGAATGGGGAAGTGGATTATATCAAGATCACCAATCAGGCCGAACTTAATCGTATAAAAACAGACCCCACAATGAAAGACCAACTTAATACGTATGTCGATTTTATCACGTATTATATGACCATGGACACGTACCGTCCTCCCTTTAACGATCTGCGTGTACGGCAGGCCTTCAGCCATGCCATTGATCGGGAAGCCCTGGCAAAATCGGCTTTACGTGGGGTGGGTGTCCCGGCTCATTCCATGCTGCAACCTAATTTTCCAGGGGCTAACCCGGAAGCGTTGGCATCGATTCAACGCTTCGACCCCGTGCTGGCCCGGCAACGGTTAGCTGAAGCCGGTTATCCAGACGGGCAGGGATTCCCGAAGCTGGATGTCTGGCTGCGTAATACGCCGACCGGCCCGGTGAGTACAGCGGCAGAGGCGATTCAGGCGATGTTGAAAAAAACGCTGAATATAGATATCGGGGTCCGCAACATGGAGGTCAAGGTTTTCATGGAAGCCCTCAACAGTCACCAGTTACCTCTGGCGCTCGTACCCTACGGGTATGATTATCTGGATGCCAGTAACCAATTGGATATCTGGCAATCCTACGGACGCCATGCCTGGCAGAACGATCGCTTCGAACAATTTGTCCTGAGGGGCAATCAGATGGTCCATGATGCCGTAGCCCGCACAGCGCTCTATCAGGAGGCCGAACGGATCCTGGTGAGTGATGTGGGTGGGATCTTCCTCTGGTATGAGTTAGCCAACGAGATGTGGAAGCCATATGTCCGTGGGGAAGCACTGGAACCCAATCGGTGGGGAAATCGCGCCTGGCGGGGTAATCAGCGGAATCTTACCCCGACGCTTTATATCACCGAAGCGGTTATGAAGGACCAGGAATCTCGACGACCCCGGCAATCTGCGGATAGCTTCTGGCAGTGGTTGCTGGACCGTCGCTGATCCACGCATACACTTACAGAATATCATTGCCCAATAACATACGCCTATATATTTTAATGCGACCATTCTGAGATGCAGGGATTCAAGATGAGAGCTACCCATTAAAATAGCCTTATCCTGTATCCTGTGTCCTATATCTTGCACCTTAACTCAGCTTGTACTCATGAGTGAAATCGCCACCTATTTACGCGGAAAAACGCTGTTGATTACCGGGACGACCGGGTTTCTGGCCAAAGGCGCTATCGAAAAAATTCTCCGATATGCGCCAGATGTTAAGCGGCTCTACCTGCTCATTCGAACCAAACGGCAGAAGGACGGCACGACGTTGAACGCGGCAGAACGGCTGGATAATGAAATCTTGAATTCCTCCGCTTTTGCCCGTTTACGCGCTATGCACGGCGACCAATTCACAGAGGTTATGCATGAGAAAATACATGCGGTGACCGGGGACCTCACGCTTGATCATCTCGGCTTCGAACCGGACCTGTATGACCGGCTGGCACGGGAAGTGCAGATTGTGATGACCTGCGCGGCGTCGGTTACCTTCGACGAGGAGATCGATGCTGCCCTGCAGCTCAATACCCTTGGACCACGGCGTATTCTTGAGTTTGCTAAAGCCTGTGAGGACGCTATTCTCATTCACGTGTCGACCGCCTATGTCAGCGGCCAACGCAAAGGGCGAGCGCTTGAAGTGCCCCCCACCCCTGATCGCTCCATGGCCCAGGAAATCGGCCGCAGTCAGACCCTCTTTGATGTCGAACATGAGATCGAGGATATCATGACGACGGCCAGCGGCATCCATGACGCCTCACGATCAGCGGAACAACAGGCCCAATTTAAAAAAATGGCGTTGCGGCAAAACAGAAAACCAACACAGCGGTGGCTGGATGCCCAGATCGAAACCTTCCGCAAGCGGTGGCTCAAAGAACAGCTTATTGAAGAGGGTATGCGGCGGGGACAGCAGTGGGGATGGCATGACAGTTATACGATGACGAAGGCGATGGGCGAGCAACTCATCGTCAAGTATAGAGGCGATCTGCCTACGGCCATCGTGCGGCCGTCTATTGTAGAGAGCAGCCTGGTCGACCCGGAGCCGGGATGGGTGGAAGGTCTTAAAGTCGCCGACCCGCTGATCGATGCCATAAGTAGAGGCCGCTTACCGGACTTTCCGGGCGATAAAAACGTCACGCTCGACATCGTCCCTGTTGACATTGTGGTCAATACGATACTGGCGGCGATGCCGCGTGTGGCTCAGGAAAAAGGGATCTCCGTTTATCACGTATCGACCGGCGATAAGAATCCGATCAAATTTCATCAGATGTTCGAACTGGTGTATGAATATTTCCTGAAAAATCCACGCCTGAATAAACACAACGAGCCGATTCCCGTAAAGACCTGGTCATATCCTACGCTGGAGCAATTCAGAAGACGATATACAATCCGGTATATCTGGCCTATGAACACCGCCCTATGGTGTATGGACCGGCTGTCATGGATACCCGCGTTAAATCGGTGGAGACAAAAAGTTACCGTATTAAAATCGGCCATCACGCGGATGTTATACTATGCCACCATCTACAGCCCATACACCTCAATGGATTGCACCTTTGGGACGGACCGGACACAACAGCTTCATGAGAGTCTCGATCCAGAGGATCAACTGTTGTTTAACTGCGATGTCTCCCGGATTCACTGGCCGGAATACATTCAGGATATCCATATCCCCGGGTTGAAACGGCATGTACTGAAGACTGATACGTCAGATCGTGAAAAGTCGGAAGAAGAAGAAGTCGCAGATCGTTCCGGTTTTGACCAGAAAGAAGAGGACGGCCTACCTCACCTGGATACCTTGACGGATATTCTGGAAAAGAGTGCAGAAATGTACGGCGACCAGGTGGCTTTACAGACAAAACGGGATAACAGATGGGTGCGTTATACCTATAAAGAGGTCCATGATTTAGCCGGTCATATCGGCTGGCACTGGCGTCAAAATGGATTGCATCCTGGCGATCGGGTCTTGCTGTATTCAGAAAACAGTCCGGAATGGGGCATCGCGTGTTTCGCAACCATGGCTGCCGGGGCGGCTATTGTGCCTATTGACAGACAAACACCGATACGCGAAATCTGGTCTGTGGCTCGCTTTACCAGCGCCCGTGCTATTCTATGCTCGGAAAGCGGATATCGTATGCTCATGGATGGCGCTGGAAATCTGGACGCTACAGAACCGGTGCCAGATATCCCTCTGTGGAACATCGACAACTATGGTCTCGCTTTTGATGAAGACAGACTGGCGGCTTCTCCTACAGATAAAGACCCGCCGGCATGGGCGCCTGTTGAACCGGAAACCGTTGCATCGATCATATTTACTAAAGGGACGGCCGTAGACCCCCGAGGGGCCGTATTGACCCATCGTAATTTTGTGTCGGACCTGCTGTCCCTGGCCGAAATGCTGCGTGCTTACAAAACAGATCAGTTCCTATCCATTCTGCCGCTCAACCATGCCCTCGAATTTACCGGGGGCTTCCTGATGCCTTTTTATGCCGGTGCGACCATTACATACACCGACACTCTTAAATCTCGTAACCTGATCGAATTAATGGCAGAAACAGAAACCACATGCATCCTGTCGGTGCCCCGTATTTTTAAATTATTATACGAACGCTTACGCCGTACAACAGAAGAACCGGGCAACAAGGTCGTTGAACGGATTCGTTTGCTGGTCAGCGGTGGCGCAGCGCTCGACAAAGTGGTTTATGATGCCTATCTGCAGATCGGGCTGACCATTTATGAGGGCTATGGCCTGACGGAAACGGCCCCTATCCTAACCGTCAATCCCATGGACCAGAGCAAGCCGGCCTCAGTTGGCCTACCGCTGCCGAATATAGCACTGCGCATCGACAACCCGGACGAAAGGGGCCAGGGAGAGATTGTGGTTCGCGGGGAAAACGTGATGAGCGGATATTACCATAATCCGGTAGCGACGGCGGAATATCTTCGGGATGGATGGTTGTATACAGGTGATATCGGCTATCAGGATGAAGCGGGCTATGTCTATATTACAGGCCGATCCAAGGATCTGATCGTTACCGGTGCTGGAAAAAATGTATATCCCGATGAAGTGGAATGGTACTATCAATCTCTGTCGCATACGAAAGAATTCAGGATCGTAGGCATCCGTCCGATTGATTCTATGAGCGAAGATGTCCATGCGGTCGTGGTACCGGACTGGCCTAAAAATACCGGAGAAATAGAGGATATCAGGCAGGCCTTGATTTCATCTGTACAGACGATTTCCAAATCTCTGCCTTCCTATCAACGTATTCAACAGGTGCATATATGGGACGCCCCCCTCCCTGCTAACGGCAAACCGAAAGAACGCCGTGCAGAATTTCGTCGCCTGCTTATGGCACAGGTTCATGAACCATCTGCCGGTGTCTTCTCCGACGAACAGGCACCTGAGACCCTTCCCTGGGACCAGGTCGTCTACCGGGTCATCGCACGCCTGACGCAACAACCGGTCTCTGAGATCTCTAACCAGCCGGATCGGCCTGTTGAAGATCTGATGGATTCGTTGATGCGTGTGGAACTGCTTGCTGCCCTGGAAACCCGTTTTAATGCGACCATCCCCGATGGCGATGCGTTAAAGATCCATACGGTGCAGGACGTACTCGAGACGGTCCGTCAATATATCAGCGACACCGAAACCCCCGTATTAGACCAGCCGGTGGATACTTCCGATTATTGGGCCCGGATGCTTGAAATGGAAAAAGCGGCCCCACATCCCGAAGCCGTATCGCATAAAAAGTCGATATTACAACGGATCATCTGGGCGTCCGGCCGCTTGGTATACAAACACTATTTCCATCTGTCCTGCCATGGTCTCGAGCATATCCCTGCGGACACCCCATTTCTTATTGCAGCCAACCATTCCAGCCATCTGGATTCTGGCGCTATTATCGTGGCATTATGGGCGCAGGTGGATCGTGTGCATCCCTTAGGCGCTAAGGATTATTTCTTTAACTCATCTCTCAAAGCCTGGTTTTTCGGATCGATTATGAATGTCGTTCCCTTTGACCGCCATGACCAGATTTTTGAGAGCCTACGTGCCTCTTCTCAGGTATTGTCGCCCGATACCCCGCTATTGATCTATCCAGAAGGTACCCGCTCCGTTACCGGTGAATTACAACCGTTCAAGGTTGGCATAGGGTTGTTGGCTCTGGAACTTGGCGTGCCTATTGTGCCGGCCTATATTCGGGGGACCTATAACGCCTTGCCCAAGGGACGAAACCTGCCCCGTCGCCACCCGATCGAGGTCGTGTTCGATACGCCGATCGATATGGCTGCCTATCAGGACCGGAAAGGACGCGAAACCAATTACGATTTATACCGGTAGATTACTCAACAGACCCGTCTGACCATCGAACAAATTCGGGATAGCCATGTCGGATGACAAGGCCCCCGCTACTGCCATAGCCTTTTTTGATGTAGACGGTACCATTGTCGATGCCACCGTGGTACACTACTATGCGTATTTCGCAACCAGAGGGTATTCATCATTAAAACGGGCGCGGTGGACAGCGGCTTTCCTTCCCCGCGTGCTCTATTATCTCGTCCTGGATAAAATAAGCCGAAGCCGGTTTAACCAGGTTTTTTATCGTAATTATCGTTATTTCGACATCGACCAATGCCGATCCTGGAGTCAGGATCACTTTGAAAACGTGATCCGCCCGCGCCTGTTTGGCGGTGCAGTAGAACGCATCCGGCAGCACCAGCAACGCGGAGAAAAAGTGGTCCTCGTAACCGGTTCACTCGACTTTATCATCCAACCGCTCGCTGATTTTCTCGGTGCCGACGACCTCATCGCGGTTTCCATGCATGAACGAGAAGGCCTCTTGACGGGTGAATTGACCGGACCACCTGTTGGTGATGAAGAAAAAGCCCGTATCATCCAGGCCTATGCATCCAGGCACCATATCGATCTGGCACCATGCTACGGCTATGCCGACAGCAGTTCGGATTTACCCATGTTGCAAACCGTCGGAAAGGCGGTGGTGGTGAATCCGAAAGGCGGGTTACTTAAAGAGGCGGAGAGAGATGGGTGGGAGGTTGTTAATTGGAAAGTGGGGAGTTAGAAAGTGGGAAAATAGAACATTTCGAGGATATAGAAGCTTGGCAGAAGGCTCGAAAATTAACTTCTGATGTAGATCAAATTTCGGATGTGGGAAAATTTACCTGTAATTTTGGATTGCGTGATCAAATTCGTCGAGCGGCTATATCCGTTATGTCGAATACCGCTGAAGGATTCGAAAGAAATTCTAAGAAAGAGTTTATTCACTTTCTATCTATGGCAAAAGGCTCTTCCGGCGAGATCCGAGCTCAGTTATATATCGCCTTGGCCCAAAAATACATCTCATCAGATGAATAAGGCATTGGAAGTAAGCCGAATGCTATCCGGCCTTATGAAATATTTGCAGAAAAATTAGTGCGAACTTTTCAACTTGTAACTTTTCAACTTCCTAACTGAACTTATGAAAGCTATCCAATACATAAAAAGCGTCCCTCGTTATCTATTTGTGCGGACGGTCGGACATCGGAAGCCGGGCTTGACCACTGGGGCGCTATCCTGCATCCGTATGGTTGATATTGATCCGCCGGCTTTACCCACGCCGGGATGGATGCGTATACGTCCTCGGCTGACCGGGATATGCGGATCGGACCTGGCAACCATACAGGCTAAGGGAAGTCCCTATTTTTCTCCGTTGACGACCTCGCCTTTTGTTTTTGGCCATGAAGTTGTGGGAGATATTATAGAGACCGGCGAGGGAACTACGGATCTCTCGGTGGGAGACCGGGTGGTCATCGAGCCGGGATTATGTTGTCCCGTGCGGGGCATTGATCCCATGTGCCGGCACTGCAAGGCAGGGGCTTTTGGTAATTGTGAAAAGGTGATGCATGGGGATATCGCCCCCGGTATCCAGACGGGCTATTGCCGCGATACCAGCGGTGGATGGAGCTCGGAATTTGTGGCCCATCCCTTCCAGATTCATCGCATTCCAGATCAGATGTCCGATGAAGAGGCGGTGCTGATTGAACCGTTCAGTTGCTGCTTGCACGCCGTACTACGAGCTGCGCCCAGCGATGAGGATACAGTACTGGTTATCGGATGCGGGGCTATTGGCTTGCTCACCATAGCGGCTTTACGCGCAGTGGGTAGCCGATGTCGGATTCTGGCGGTGGCCCGATACCCCCATCAGCAGACCTTTGCGCGGACCCTCGGTGCGGACCTGATCATAGACCGGGATCAAGACCTTTACCCTATCCTACAGACGGAAACGGGCGCTGAAAAATATCAGCCGGAAATCGGTCGTCCAGTATTTATCGGCGGTGTGCATACGACCTTCGATTGTGTCGGTTCAAGCCGAACGCTTGACGATGCGGTGCGCCTTACGGCAAGCAGAGGGCAGGTCATGGTCGTTGGTATGCCGGGGATTCCCGCAGGGATCGACTGGACAGCTATCTGGTATAAAGAATTGAACGTGTGTGGCGCTTATGCCTATGGCACGGAAGAAATTGAGGGTAAGCCTGTACGTACCTTCGATCTGGCTATACAATTAATGGCCCAAGGCAAAGTCGCATTGAAGGCGTTAGTTACGGATCTATTTCCTCTTGCATCATTCCGTGATGCGATAGGAAAAGCGATACAGGCAGGTCGCTCAGGCGCGGTGAAGGTCGCGTTTGATTTAAGAGAAGAAACATAGGTAAGATATAAGATGTAAGGCGCAGGATACAAGCGTCTATCTTTTAAAGAAGTATCTTGGTTCTTGTATCCTGCATCTTGCGTCGCAACGACCAAAGGGATATGCTATGCCTTACTTGAAAGCGATAAACGCATCTGACCAACAGGCGCATCCGCTTACCCCGGATACGATTGTTCTGGGGCGTTCCAATGAGGCGGACCTGATGGTTATGGGAGACGGCGTCTCAAGAAACCATGCCAGGATTCATGCCGACGAACACGGTTATCTCTTGACCGATATGGAAAGCCGTAATGGGACCTTCCTCAACAATAAAAAGCTTCAACAAGAAGTTCGTTTGTCACCGGGAGATCACATCCGCATTGGGGAGACCATCCTGGTGTATATGGATGAAGTGACCGAGCCGGCGAGCATCGTGATAGGCAGAGATGATCCTCAGGCGCATGCTTCAATGTTCAAAGCAGACCAATTGCCGTATACATTAGTCGGGGATGATGCACGGGGTGGCACGCCCGATGCAGAAACCTATCTGGTTCAGCTCACTCAGCTCAGCAAAGACGTCATGGCGCTCGACAATGAGCAGGCACTTTCGGAGATGGTCACCCAGCGCGTCCTGGACTGGCTCTCCGTTGACTGCTGCGCTATCGTATATCCCCGGACAACAGAAAGCGGTTACGAACTGGATGTGCAGGCCATTGCACTACGCAAGCCCGATACCAACCATGAGATATCCATAAGTAAAACAGCCTTTGATGAGGCGCTGGAAAACAAAATGGCGTCTATCACGACTAATGCCCTCCAGGACGACCGGTTTATGGATCAGCAAAGTGTGATAACCAGGGGTCTGGACTCCATCCTTTGCGTACCACTCTGGCATGAGGACCATATTTTTGGGATGCTGTATCTGGATTCCTCGGATATGTCCGTTCAACTGTCTGTTGACCATCTGGGCCTGGTTAGCGCCGTGGCCAATCTGACCGCCATAAAAATCGATAATCTCCGACTGGTTGACCTCGCGATTGCCAGAAGCGCCATGGATAAAGAAATGGCCCTTGCAGGAGAGATCCAGGCTAAACTGCTGCCCGGTGAATATTTTAGATTCCATGCATTGACCTGTGTCGGCTTTCACCAGGCCTGTGAAGACATCGGGGGGGATTATTATGACTTTATGCCCTATAATGACCACACCCTTAGCGTCACCATCGCTGATGTAACCGGCCATGGCCCCTCCAGTGCTCTTTTGATGGTGGCCTGTAAAACCATGCTGACCACGCTGGTTCAGATCCAAATCCCGATGGAAGAACGTATCGAGCGGTTGAACACCTATATGGTACAACATTCCGCCTCAAATCAGTTTATTACCTTCTTCCATGCCGATATCGACATCAAGGCACAAACATTGAGATATTGCAATGCTGGCCATTAATCCGCCCCTATTGCTGCCTCCGTCTGGCGATAGACAGACGCTGCCCCCCATGGAACCGCCCCTCGGGATTATGGAAATCCCCTACACGATCGAATCGGTCTCTTTCACGCCGGGGTCCCAATTGATCATGTATACAGACGGCATCACAGAAGCAACCAACCCGGCTGGAGATTTGTATGGAGAACAGAGGCTCGAAGCCCTGGTAGCACAAGGCAATAATCAGGATGCCGCCACCTTGAAAAAAGAGATTGTGGATTCCATATCAGACTTTACCTCAGGGATCAAACACCTGGATGATGTTACGCTCGCAATCGTAGAGTATGCCGGATAAAGCGGGATGGACAGATAACAGGGTGGGTAGAGGTATCGGACATCCAACCTGCCAACCGTCCCCTAACACCCTTCCATCCGCCTTCAAACCATATGCCTACTTATATTCTCGCATTAGATCAGGGAACGACCAGTTCTCGCGCTATTTTATTTGGCAGAAACGGCCAACCGGTCGCTGTGGCCCAGCATGAATTCCCCCAGTATTTCCCTCGGCCTGGTTGGGTAGAACATGACCCAGATGAAATTTGGGCAAGTCAGCTCAAAGCCGCACAGGATGTGATTTATAAAAGCGGTATTACAGCCAATGAAATAGCAGGAATAGGCATTTCGAATCAAAGGGAAACAACGCTCCTATGGGACCGACAGACCGGACAACCAGTTTCCAATGCGATAGTCTGGCAATGCCGCCGTACCGCATCCATATGCGAAAAACTTCGGGCAGAAGGGCATGAAGAGATGATTCGTACCCGAACAGGGTTGGTCCTCGACGCGTATTTTTCAGGCACGAAAATTCAATGGATACTGGAAAATATACCTGGTGTACGCGCTCGTGCCGAAAAAGGGGATCTGGCATTCGGCACCGTGGATTCCTGGCTCATTTATCGCTTGACTGGTGGGCGCATCCATGTAACTGACCCATCCAATGCCTGCAGAACTCTACTCTATAATATCACTGAACGCCAGTGGGATAAAGAAATTTATGAGAAGTTTCATATTCCTGGATCTCTCTTGCCTGAGGTTGTATCATCCAGCGGGGTTTTAGGCGAGACGGAGGCGGCATTGTTCGGGGCCTCTATACCGATAGCCGGTATAGCTGGCGATCAGCAGGCGGCGTTATTCGGCCAGGGATGTTTTACGCCAGGACAAGCGAAGAACACCTATGGCACCGGATGTTTTCTTCTTATGCATACCGGAGATCATCCGGTGGCCTCCTCGGGTGGTTTACTTTCTACGGTCGCGTGGGATATCGGCGGCCGGATGGAATATGCCCTCGAAGGCAGCATCTTTGTCGCGGGCGCAGTCATTCAATGGCTTCGTGACCAGATTGGGTTAATCGACCAGGCCGCGGATAGCGAGGCGTTAGCAACGTCTGTAGAGGACAGTGGCGGGATGTACCTGGTGCCTGCTTTTGTAGGTCTTGGCGCTCCGCATTGGGATATGTATGCCCGAGGCCTGATGATTGGTCTGACACGGGGCACCACTCGGGCTCATATTGTACGTGCGGCTTTGGAGGCAATTGCCTATCAAACCCGTGATGTCATGGATACGATGACGCAGGAGGCGCAAGTACCGATAGAGAGATTACGCGTCGACGGTGGGGCCTCTGCCAATAATTTTCTGATGCAGTTTCAGGCTGATATGCTCCAGGTTCCCGTAGACCGCCCGGCCGGAGCAGAAGCAACCGCCCGTGGGGCCGCCTTTCTGGCTGGCCTCGGTGTCGGATTCTGGAAGAATCGGGATGATTTGCCTGTTAACCAGGATATACAATCTTATACCCCGAGCATGTCTGGGTCTACCCGCGACCAGCTCTATCAAGGTTGGCAGGAAGCCGTACGACGCAGCCAGGGCTGGGAATCTGAACAGTAAAATTCGCGCAGCACATATCTTGCTGCGGACGTCATCCCGCGCACCCTGCGAAAACCATGAGTGGCTTTGCCTATTTAAGTTGATCCCTTTTTCAGCCATCCTGGATAGATACACTTTGCCGGTAGCTACGATCCCGTTTATCATGGCTGCCAGCGTGGTCTAATAATGCGTGATTCTACTGGTTAAGGGATTGGAATACCTGATAATAAGCGCTTGACGAATAGCTCTGATACGACGTAGACTATCACGCGTCGT
>Ga0114996_10007886_pt1 | contig 11948 bp, 8 predicted proteins | sample ArcticOcean_MG_C_4_FD_87039 | JGI IMG/M metagenome (GOLD analysis project Ga0114996, IMG submission 87039) | Marine microbial communities from western Arctic Ocean - ArcticOcean_MG_CB4_134 | ecosystem: Environmental > Aquatic > Marine > Oceanic | place: Arctic Ocean: Canada Basin | collected... | reverse complement strand
TGGCGGCACCTACACCTGGAAAGATAAATACAACTTCACAACCCCAGATCAGGTCGATGCCACCTGGAGTTATCCCGAAGGCACTATGGTTACCTATACCACAAACTTTGGAAACAGTAGCGGTAACCGAACCCGGATACTGGGCGAAAAAGGAACTTTGGAATTAAACCGACGAGGCACTGCCATCTACTCAGCCGAAGGAGGCATCGAGCGTGATGGTTCCATACGCGGTAAAAACGAAGTGGAGGATATTCAACGACCTGATCATTTCCTGAACTGGTTCCAAGCCTTACGCGGAAAAGCCAAACCACACGCCCCGCTCGAAGCCGGTTACCGCCACGCCGTGGCCACCATCATGGCCACCATGTCCTACGAAACCGGAAGGCGGACACGTTACCACCCGAAGAGCCGGAAGATTACGTTGGATTAAAAAGTAGAACAGGCATCTTGCCTGTTTAGTCCTAAATTAGGTTTTGTGAAAACACAGGCTGGGAAGCCATAGCCTTATACACAACTGCCGATACTAGAGAAAACGGATTGTTACTGAATGTAGAAATGGTGCGCATGTCTCGCCGTAGTCTCCGAAGGCGGGTGACACCATTTATTTTTCTCATGTCACCTTTCCATGGTCTCACGATCATGGCTACAACTGAGAAATCTAAATGTAGGAAGGGAGCTTGCTCCCGATTCGCCTAGTCCAAGAAGTTTCAAATCGGGAGCAAGCTCCCTTCCTACAACTTGGTAATGGAAATCTCCAAGTCTGGTAAGACGTGTATAAGGCTATGGCTGGGAAGCCTGTGCTACACTACTATTTTCCGGCTCAACAATATTCAATCCGCCAACCCCAACGCCTTCCTCGGATTGAGATCAACCAACTGTTCAACCTCCGCCTCACTCAGATCGAGCTGCTCCAGCAGATTTCTGCGAAGCCTACTCATCGTAAGAGTTGATCCCGCGAGGTTGGCAGATCCCGGCTTGCGTGCCACGCCGTTTTCGTCGACCTCGACAGTCATACCGGATATTTCGTAAAGTCCCGGCCCCAATCGAGCTGCCGAAATCGCATCGGTCACCATGAAGACACGGTCAATTCCGATAAGATCAAGGTAGTTCTTCAAAGAGAAAAAATCTACATGAAACCCGTCCGGTATAAATCCAATCCAGAGCCTATCCCTGAAATGCAATACCCTCTGAATAATATTGTCGTGCCGCGGAAGGTTTACAGGACAACCATTCCCTAAATGAGTAGCCATCGTCAGACCGCTATCTATCGAACCTCGAAGTTGCTCCAGGCTGGCATTGGTATGTCCCGCTGAAACCACAATATCTTGCTCAGCGAGGAATTGAGTCGTCTGAAAAAAAGGATCCATTTCTGGGGCCAAGGTAAACAATCGAGTCAAACCTCCAGTTACTTCAAGCAGTCGTTTGGTATCGTCAACATTTGCCAGCTTAACCGCTTCAGGAGGATGGGCACCAATGTATCCCAAAGCAGGATTTAGGAACGGACCTTCAATGTGGATACCGGCGATTACCTTTTGTGCCAAAGGATCCTTCGAGCGCAAATGCACCAGGTTGGCCAGCTTAACCAGAAGCTTATCAAGGGAGTCGGTTATGACCGTGGCCAGTATTGAATCAACGCCATCAGCATCCAAAGCTACACAGGCCGAGTTGAGTTGCTCGGCTGTCAGGTTCATCGAGCAGAAATCCGTTCCTGCATAGCCGTTTACCTGTAGGTCGAATGGTTTCACAACCTTGAAGCTGATCCCGTATCCAGAAACATATGGCAATCAGGATGCGTCTGCAATATCGATGCCGGAACCTCGGGTGTCACCGCACCCTGCAACGCATTTTTAACTGCATTTGCCTTACGTTCATCGGGCACAGTGCAAATGATCGTCCGGCTTTTCATGATTTGCTGAATGGACATTGAAATGGCCTGTTTTGGTACGGACTCAAAATCGGGAAACCAGCCTTCCCCTAGTTGCTGTTTGCGACAGTCATCATCAAGGTCGACCACCAGATAGGGTACAGTTGTTTCAAAATCAGCAGGAGGATCATTGAATGCGAGGTGTCCGTTCTCTCCGATTCCTACAAATGCGACATCGATGGCAGTTTGGGAAATCAGGTCACCCACCCGATCGCATTCTGTCTGAGCATCTGTCTCTCCGCTAAGAAAATGAAAGGCTTTCATCGGCAAGGGAACCCGACTGACAAAACGTTCCCAAAGATACTTGCGAAAAGACGCTCCATGCCGGATGGACATGCCAATATATTCATCCAAATGGAACCCTGTTATTACCGGCCAATCCAGGTCCTGAGCTCGAAGACTATCCAACATTTCAAACTGCGAGGCTCCCGTTGCGACAATAATTGCAGCTGATCCGTTTTCGCCAGTGGTGGATTTTAAATAAGTAGCCCCGGCCGCAGCAGCAGCCGCTCCCATTTCAGTTTTTGATTCAAATATTTGTGTATTCATTAGGAAACAATGGGTAAAACAAGGTTTTCGAGTCGCCTGGCGTAATCCACCCAAACTTTGCGCGCGTCTCCAGATTCGTCAATATCCTGTCCAGTGTGTACAGCGGCTTTTATATGCGGCTCTATAGATAGCCAGCTGTCGTAGCCAGTTGCTTGCAGGTCTTTCAAAATCTGCTCTTGGACCGGATCTTCATCGACGTGGCAGGCTACGTACTCAACACCGTCCGGACCCGGCTTACCTGCTTTGATATGCACATGTGCTATTTGTTCTCTACATGCATGATAGTATTCCCAAGTCACCGCCGTGTTGTTATCATGGAGAGTATTATTACCAGAGTCGAATATGAGCTTGAACGCTGGACTGTCCACCGCCTCAACAAGCTCAAGAAATCCGGCTGCGGTTTCACCATAACCGGCACAGTTCTCATGGCCTAAAATAACGCCTTCGCCTTCCGCAATAATCGACAATTCTTTAATCCGTCGAACCGCTTCCCGTTTCCAATCGGATTGGCTTAACGGATGGTCCTCCGAATTCGGGTACGACATGATCCGTATAAACTTGCAGTCGGCCGCACGCATACGAGGAGCGACTCGCTTGAGTTCATCCAAGTCGAGCTGAAAGTCTGTATGGATCGCACGAGCCCAATTCCCGATTTGGCCACCGAATCCGACGATGGAGATTCTTTCAGACTGTAGAAGGTCGAAGGACTCTTTCCATTCCTCCTCTGTTTGGTCGCAAACATTCTTTCCATCAATCAGCCGAAGCTCGATGGCAGACCAACCGACCTCATGCAAGGTGGCAATCTGGTCGGGGAGTGATTTTTCGGCTTCATCAGTAAATCCAGTAAATTGAAATGGCATGATTTAGATTAGGCTTATTTCCGCAGGACGTTCAACAGCAATTAAGCACGGAATACACAATTAGTACCGATAACTCTTAATCCAAAGAAAACGGACCGCTTGTTCGCGACCCGTAATTTCTTACTGATTCAAATACCCCAACCTTCGATTCACTTCAGAACGCTCGGCTGCACGCCATTCAGCGGGAAAGATTTCCGGATCGATTTTGAAATTATAGCCACTGAGATCCTTAAGTAAGACTACCGTGTTGAGGGTTAGGTAGGCTTCAACTTCATTATTCGCGTGAGCGAGAACCTCGATGATCACAGGGGCTGGATCCTCTTCCTTGATAAGACCAAGAAATTCTGCAGCTCGAACCCGAACCAGATTCTCAGTATCCTGGGCGGCAATAGTCCTGGCTCTAGTTACAAAGCTCTTTGCTTCCTCCATAAATGAGCTACATACGATGAGTCCCCAGTACCTTTCCCAGGGATCGTCCGAGTCGAGGGCCATTTCAATTCCACCACGCGCTTTCTCGAAGGTAACTAAACTCAAATCGGCAACATCCACCAGATGAGCGATGCGCTCCTTATTTGCCCGGCCGAATTCCACCGGATTATCGAAAGCCGCTTCTACAAGAAAGCTTTCCGGAAACATACTAAGGTCATTAATAGACTTCACTTTGTTCGACAGTCGTTCCCGCATGCTGTTGAGGACCACCGCGTAGTCAGGATCATCAGCAAGGTTGTTAACTTCGTGTGGATCGGCCTTTACATCGAACAACTGTTCAGCCGGACGTGGCTCGAAGAACTGACGTTGAGCTTCATTCAGTTTACCCGCTTGGTAAAGTTCCCACCATTCCAAGTAGGCAAGCATGCGATAACGGTATTGATTCCAAATTCCGTCGAAATTAAACGGCTGGTAATTCCGCATGTAGGTGTATTTGCCTTTGCGAAGGGTGCGAACGAGATCATACTTCTCATCGAAACGATCCGCATAACCGAACGCTTCGTCTCGCTTATTCACCGCGTCGAGGTCGACACCTTTACCGAGAAACGGAACACCATCCATATGGGCGGGAATTTCGATGCCGGCCAGCTTAAGAACCGTTGGGGCGAAGTCTACAAAGCTCACAAATCCCTTCATGCGTGTACCGAAATCCGCATCAACCAGGTGTTTCCAGTTTTCGGGTACATATACAACCAAGGGAACATGAAGTCCACTTTCATAAGCGTATCCTTTTCCGCGAGGCAATACACCTCCATGGTCGCCGTAATAAAAGATGAAGGTGTCATCCAATACGCCGTCTTCATCTAACATATTGATGTACTCCCCATGGTAATCGTCCACCTTCTTGTGGTTATCCAGGTAGCGGGCGTGCGTGTAGCGAAAGGTTGGCGTATCCGGGAAATATGGAAACAGAGTCACGGAATCCGACGAGGTCTTGTTTTCAACAGTGGCCATTTCCTCGGCAGTAAAATGCAGGCTACTTTCGTGAGTGAGTGTCGTATTCTGCACATGGAAAAATGGTTGGCCGGACTTGCGGTTACGCCAGGTGGCATTGGCAGAAGACTCGTCCCAGCCACCCTTATCGATCACATTGTAATCCTGTTTGGAATTATTGGTGGTGTAATAACCTGCCTCTTTCAAATACCAGGGATACATACGACCGCCATCGGGCATCGGCACCATCTTGGATCGACGGTGGTATTGAGTGCCGATTCGTGGTCCGTAAGCTCCGGTCAGCAAGGTTGTCCTAGCGACAGAACAAACCGGGGCATTTGAAAAAGCGTGCTCAAAAACCAACCCATGCTCGGCCAACTTCTCAATGTTAGGCATGGCAGCTCCGGTCTCATCGTAGAGTTTCACATAGTGCACCGAGTTATCTTCGGAGGTGAGCCAGACGATGTTGGGTCTTTCGGCCGCTATTAAGACCGATGTCCCCACAAGGGCCAGAAGGGTGAATAATCGAAGAGTCAACTTCATAGTATATATGGTTCTAGGGTAATAAGTTTTATTTCAACATCGCGCGGGTTGTCGCCATACTTTGCTGACGATTGCGGGGTGGCAACATTTTCGATTTCCATCCCTCATAGGCCAAGGTCATTTCTGTAACCAGGTCAGGATATTCATCTGCTAAATTCTTAGTTTCTCCAATATCTTCCTCCAGATTATACAAAAGCAAACCTTTGGGGTAATAATACGTGGGCGCCGAATGAGCGATTCCGTCCTTCATTTCAAAGTTCGTGTGTGTCCATCCACCGGACTGAATAAGCTTCCAGGGTCCTTTTCTAACCACCCAATTGGTGGCGTTCTTTTCATCAGGGTTTTTAATATTCTTAAATTCCTTACCATTACTCCAGAACAGCATGTCATGCCCTATACTCGATCCGGAGTTCATGAAACTCACCAGACTACGGCCATCGAGATTCGAGGGAATTGTCCCTCCGACAAGCTCAAGAATGGTGGGAAACACATCCATCGCAGAAACCAACCCGCTTATTGTCTTTCCAGAAGGCAACATACCAGGCATGGAAAAGAGAATCGGTATCCGAATTCCGCCCTCACCAAACATATATTTGTATCCATTGAGCGGCTGGTTGTTGGCGTAAGTGTTTATGGTTCCGCCATTATCGGAGAGAAAAACGATCAGGGTGTTGTCGCGAAGGCCTTTTCTTTCGAGCGATTCAACCAAGCGCCCAATATTTTCATCCAGTGCCAGCATGTGTGAAAGGTAGCGTTTCCGCCCCAAAGAATCCACTGCTCCAAGATGCCCCCAACGTTGATGCCAAACATTCCAGGGCTCAATCGTTGGGTCCCAATACGGATAGGCCCAATCCTTAGCCTCGCGATTCCAATCCGGCTGATCCAGACCAACCCGTTCAGCGTATTTCGGATGCGCTACATAAGTCGGCATGTGAACCGCGTTAAAATCCAGTTGAAGGTAAAACGGCTTATCGTGCTCCCGTTCAATAAACTCCAGTGCTTCTTCCGTAAAGACGTCGGTGGTAAATGCATTTTCCATCGAGACTTCCTCGTCACGACCACGAATCAACGGCCCAATGGTTGCGGACCTGGCCGCATCTTTTCGTCTCGCATCATAGGCTTCCTTGTCAGCATCGCTAATTCGAAGGTAGTCCCAGGTATGATGCAAAAATCCCAGAAATTCATCGAATCCATGATCCAACGGATGCTCGGCAGGACCCCCATTGTGGTGAACCTTACCAATCTTCTTGGTGCTATACCCCAATTCCTTCAAAGCCTGTGGTATCGTCAACTCGAAGGAAGGTAATCCACCTTCGCCATACCAATAGTTTCCCCAACGGGATTGATAACGGCCTGTAATCAAGCCCGTCCGCGACGGACTACAAATAGGTGAGGTCGCATACGCTTGGGAACAATAGACTCCTTCTTTCGCCAATCGATCGATGGCAGGTGTTTCAATATCAGCGGAAGCATGTGGTAAGAAACTCAAGTCCGCATAACCCAGGTCATCGACCAATAGAATAACAACGTTGGGTTTTGAGGCTCCAACAAGCGATTGCCAGCAGAATACAAACAAGAGGGAAACAAATATTCGGGTAACAGAATTCATGTTAAGAAGAAACATCTTACCATCATTGAAGATCTTGTCGTTAGTAAATTGATGCAAAAAAATGTGCTAAGCAGCTGGTTCGGACATTGCACTAAAAGTTGTCTTAAATCACCTCTAACAAAAAATAGTATCATCAGGATTCCTTCCTATCCTGCATCGGACTCGTCCCAAATTTATTGCGATAGGCGCGACAGAAGATGTTTCCGTCGCGATAACCACTCTGTCTCGCGAGATCGTCCAGAGTCAAACGCGTGCTCATGGTGAGTACCCTGCCACGCTCAAGTCGTAGATTACGCAACATTTCCGCAGGAGCTACACCATAGGACTGTTTGAACTTCCGGGTCAGGTGCTCCCGACTAACCCCTAACCGAGCCGCCAATTCCTTCATATTGAAAGGCTGATCGAAGCGATGGTGAATCCAGTTCCACGCAACCACGCTGCAATCGCGCTCACGACTTATATCCACCTGACTCCGGTAAAGCGACATAACCAGCTCATAGAGCAGGATGGAAACCTCATATTGATCACGAAATGCCCGGGCCTGATATTTATTCAGGATGGTTTCAAACAGCAGGAAAGTTTCACTAACATCGGGAATCTCCACGATTGATCCAAACTGTTCTGTCAATCGCTCAAAGAGTGCTTTCAGATGAACACCCTTAAAGCTGAGGTAGCTAAAAACATAGGGTCCCGCCGATTTCGGAGCATAGCCGTAACTGGAATCTTCACCGTGAATAAAGAGCATTGCCTGGCCTGGACCCACCGTGACCCGCTCCTCTTTCTTTTTTAAAAAACCGGTGCCTGCTGAGGTTCGTTGAAGCACCAGAATATCTTTCATCCCTCCCCGGTTCGAATTGTCCCAAATGTAATCCTCAGTTACCGCCACTTCCGATTCGGAGAAAATAATGGAATTCAAATGGTCCTGCACCATTAGATCACAAAATGCTTAGGGAGGGATCACAAGTAGAATCTTGTTTTTCATGGTAGACCTGTAAAATCGCTTAAGACCTTCATCATCCTATCAATCCCAGTTTTCCTTCACCATGAGAAAAAAAATTAGCCTTATTGGGGCTGGCTCCGTCGTTTTCGCAAAGAAACTGATTGGCGATATTCTGCAATTTCCTGAACTCGCCGACTCCGAGATCTGTCTGATGGACATCAATCCGCAACGCCTGAGGATTGCCGAAGCCATGACCCTGAAAACAATCCAGGTTCTTAAAGTCGGAGCAAAAGTAACCGCAACAACCGACCGTACTGAAGCTATTCTTGGTGCGCACTATGTGATTTGCACCATTCAGGTGGGAGGATACGAACCATCCACCGTCATCGATTTTGAAATCCCTGCCAAATACGGCTTGCTTCAAACCATAGGCGATACCTTAGGAGTGGGTGGCGTTTTTCGTGCATTAAGAACAATCCCGCATATTCTGGAAATTGCCGAGGACATCGCCAATGTTGCTCACCCTGAATGTCTCTTTCTAAATTACAGCAACCCAATGGCGATGAATTGCTGGGCGTTGGACCGGGCCACGCACATTCCTCACGTGGGTCTATGCCATTCTGTGCAGCATACTTCGAAAGCTTTGGCGAGTTACCTGGGGCTGGATTATGACGACGTCACATATCTTGTAGCCGGTATAAACCACATGGCCTTCTTTCTCGAATACCGTTATAAAGATCAGGACGCCTATCCCCTGCTATTTAAAGCACTCGAAGACCCGGCCGTTGTAGTACAGGACAAAGTGCGCTTTGAGATGATGCGTCGCCTCGGATATTTCGTAACCGAATCGAGTGAGCACCAAAGCGAATATGTCCCCTACTTCATTCACCACGGGGAAAAAATTATCGACGAATTCCATATCCCGATCGATGAATATCGCCGTCGCTGCGAAGCCATCATTGCGACCTGGCAACAGGAAGAAAAAAACCTGTTAGGCGAAGGCGATGGAAAGACATTTGAGGTTCTTCCACAATCGCACGAGTATGGGTCTTACATTATTCACGCTCGAGAGGCGAATGACCCCATCATCTTCTACGGGAATGTTCCAAACCGCAATCTGATTACCAACCTGCCCGATCGTTGTTGCGTGGAAGTTCCCGTCCTGGTCGATGGCAATGGACTGCAACCCAGACATATTGGAAACCTGCCCCCACAACTGGCCGCCATCTGCCGCACCAATGTCAACGTGCAGGACCTTACCGTCGAAGCCGCGTTGACCAAAAAACGGGAGCACATTTACCAGGCAGTCATGATGGATCCTCACACGTCTGCCACCCTGACCCTCGATAAAATCTGGGCTATGTGCGACGAGATGATCGAAGCGCATCAGAAACATGGAGTTTTGGGAGAATTTGCCCCAGTCATTAAAAATACCGGACGTGCCTACAAAGGTACAGGCGACCGTACCATTGCCCGGTTGGAGGCGGGGGAGCTGTTCTCTTTCAAAGCGAACTCAACGAACGAATTGAAACTGATTATCGAGAACCCGGGTGACCAGAAGCTGGATTTCAAAATCGGAATCCGGTCTTCCCACCATGCTGTTCAGGTTGACGATATCGAAGTTTCTGTCGAATCCGGATCCGTTGAATCGTATGTGGTCCCAGTTACCCTGAACGAAGCAGTCAATGAACCGATAGATTTTTCACTGGCAACAAATGAGGGAATTCTGTCACGGGGTATTAAACTCGGTCCTAGAACGGAGTTAGAACTCGACAATGCAGGTCGTTCAAAAATCAAACTTCATTTATTCGGAGAAGTCGCAGCTAAAGGAACTATCTCCCACAACAACGACCAGTTACTGGTGGATATAACGGTTAACGACTCGGATATCCATCCGTCAAAAAGCACCGTCGCGGGAATCATCGCTGGTTCCGCCGTAGAAATACGTTTAGCCGCTAACGATCAGGCGGAAGTAAAAACGGTGAATCTGATTCCCGGAAAAAAAGGTGAAGAATCAACAGCGAAAATTTCCAACACGTTGAACAAACCCATTACCTCGGGAAGTATCCGACAAATCACGACGCCGATGAACTATCGGCTGGAAGCGAGCATCCCCTTGGAAGAATTCGGACTCAATGGTCATTCAGAATCAGCCTTGATCGAACTCCGCACAGTTCTCAGCGCCCTCGGCGACGCTCATTCAGGCGGAACCACCAGCCTAACCGGCCAGCCAGGTCGAAAAAGCAGCCTACCCTTTTTCCACAAGATTGTGTTTAAAGAAACAGTGGGTGTGTAAGCTTCGCAGTCCGTTTCAAAATGATCTTAATGGCCGTCCTCGCGACGCCCCTTGAAGTAGTCCCGGATTGCTTGATGTAGTGCTGGCTTATTCGAATTCCATCGCCAGCACCCATGTTCGTCGATCGCGATATCCTGGTAAGGATCGAAATCGTGCTGGTTCAGCAGTAAATGTCTTGGTTTGTATTGGCGGCCGAGAAATTCTCCATGCCATAGGTGATAAATATTCCCAGGAGCAATCCCGATTTTGCCCTGAACTGCCTGATATAGCGGGGTTGCCCATTCCAGATAATGCTCAAACTGGCTGGCGTTCATCAGGTGGAATTCTCCAGTCGTCTTGTACTGGCCAAGGGCAGCCTGGGAGAACTTGTAATCGCCACCACCACCAATGATACTTGCATCGTAGAAGCCGAATTGCTCCAACAACTCGCGCCTCATCACCCAAGCAAATCCGTTAGCAACATCAGAAGCCATCCCAACTCCTTCTAGCCCCTCCACGGTTGGGACAAGTTCGTTCCTGCCCAACGTTCCGTCTACCGACCCCGAGGCCGCGGAAGGACAGCGCAAAAAGTATTGGTCAGCTATGGAATGGGAGAGGTCCACTTCTCTAGGCAGGAAGCAGACTTTGCCGAAAAGTTGGACCAGCTTCGAATGTTCCAAAGTCGCAACAGCTAGATCGGCCCAATCGTCGCGTTCGAATATTATGTCGCAGTCTAGCCAAGCCACCTTTTGGCATTCCGCTGGTAACGCTTTAAGGGCCAGATTTAACAGACGTTCCTTCTGCCACATAACATCGTGAGCGGGGACTTGTACCAGGACATCTGCATCCTCCGGATTTAATTCATAGTTGCCATCCTGTCCTTGCTCAACGGTCAGTAAAGGCACATTGAGATGTTGTTGAAAGACTTCGTAATTGGCCCGCCGAGCCCGGTACCCGATCGGGTTGAAATAGCTGGTGATAGCCCAAATACCACCAGGCGAATTGAGGGGTTGTTTCGACATAGAATCTTACTGAAAAGATTTAATCAGTTTATTCTACTTTGGACCAAAGCCCTGCTTGTAGTCAAGCTGCCATAATAGGCTGAACGACCAGTATCCGACAAACCACTACTCCCATGAACTATCGCCTGGAAGCGAGCATCCCCTTGGAAGGAATTCGTGCTCAATCGCCAATCGTATCGGATAGACCTGTGCCTCGAAGCTTACAAAGCGTAGCCTTAGCGAGCAATAGTTGAATGATTGCGAGGTCTCGAAGGTTTCGACGTACAAAGAACGATAGCGAGGACGGGATCCAATCGCAAAGGTGAAGAATTGACGATCATCGCATTTTTAGGTTTGTTAAAAGAAACAAATGACCCGTTCGGTGCTATACCGGAGTCTAAACCACATCACCCAAACAAATACCTGGCAATCAAAGAGCATTTTGTATGAAATCAATTAGAGTAGGCGTGGGCGTATTCATGACAGCCCTGATAACTATGCCGGCCTTTGCCGGTTTATTGACTGGAACAATTAAAGACGCTAGCAGCCTACCTATGAAAGGAGTATTGGTCCGGTTGACGGACGAAGTTTCCGGAATATCGGAGTGCGTTTATTCCAATGCCCAAGGCAAGTACACATTGGCTACTCGCCTGGAGGGTGAATTGAAGCTTCGTTTGCGTACGCCTTATTATCGCGATGCACACGCGACAGTCACCCTCGCCGCACAATCGCAAATCCAAAAGGATCTAGTAATGGAAGCCATGACCGGTGACCTTGAGATTTCCGACAGCCTGCCAGCCGCCTACCACTTCGGCAGTCTGACCT
>Ga0114996_10007885_pt1 | contig 11950 bp, 8 predicted proteins | sample ArcticOcean_MG_C_4_FD_87039 | JGI IMG/M metagenome (GOLD analysis project Ga0114996, IMG submission 87039) | Marine microbial communities from western Arctic Ocean - ArcticOcean_MG_CB4_134 | ecosystem: Environmental > Aquatic > Marine > Oceanic | place: Arctic Ocean: Canada Basin | collected... | reverse complement strand
GGCGTCGCGGGTGAGGATGACCGGATCCTCGCCCATGTAGGTGAGGAAGAAGTCGTTGGGGTTGGGGATCAGACTTTCGTGGCCGATAAAGAGCCAGGCGCGGCCAAAGATCTTCTCCAACTCCTGCTGGTAAATCTGCTCATTGGAAAAAATCTGCGGATCCAACGCCCCGGTCGCGGGGTTGAGGATGTCGTATTTCTGGCTGACGACCATTATGCCCTCCTTGGCGTATCTTTTATGCCAATGGCTTTAGGCTTAACTCCGTTTGGCGGCGGTAGAGCCGGGGGGTGTGGTCTTCCATTGACTAGCCACGCGGTACTGCTGGACGGTCCAGGTTTCGTCGTCAATCTCGCGGCCTCCCCAACCGTATTCGATACCGAAACCGGAGGGGTTCACCATGTAGAAAGAGACCATGTGGTCGTTGGTGTGCCGCTGGAGGCCTGTGGTCAATTTCACGTCCTGCTGCTCGCAACGTTGCATCCCACGTCCCACATCGTTGAAGTCGTTGTTCTCAATCATAAAGTGGCCTATGCGCTTGGGGCCGCGTTGTTCGATGGGGCCCAGTACCGCGGTGTGTTCTCGCGGGTTGCAGTGGAAGAATCGGTCTTGTCCTCCGAGGTTGTCCGAGACGAGGAAGCCCAGTCCCTCCTCAAGGATACGCGCGGCTTCGTCCATGTCATCCACGTTCATGCCAAGATGGCCCAGACCCATCCGTCCATTGGTACCGGTCTTGAAACCATTGTGGGCGATTGGAGAGTGGAACGGCTGCTCGAAGAGGACGTGGGGGCCGTAGAACACTTCGACGGGAGCTCCACTCAGGTCGACCTTGATCATGTCCACTACATGGCGGTTTGCGATCTCCTCAGGTGTGCCGGGTTGGTACTCCACACCGATGGAGAGCAGGTCGGTTTTGATTTTCTCCAGGGACTTGCGGTTTGCGGTCTGGAACCCCACGTGGATGACGTCATCCGCACCTGTGGGGTAAAGCCCAATTCGATGGTGGTATTCGTCCATTCTGAGGTATGTGGTGCCGTCGTCGGAGCGCTCCATGAGTTCCATGCCAAGCACTTCCTGTGCATAAGTCTCCCAGGCATCCATATCGCTGACGCTAACGCCGAGGTAACCGAGTTGGGTGACGCTCATGAGTTGCTCCTCTTTTCCTTGTTTGGTGCCGTAGGCCCAGGGCAGGTCGCTTCGGATGCCCTATCAGACTCATTTGATAGGGAGCGTAGAACTTGCTCGTTCGATTGTCAATCAGAGTGCTGATCGGGGAGTACGCTGCAATAAGGGTATATTCCTCTTTGCGGCGTCGTGGAGAGCGTTTTGGTGCATGTGCGGAGAACAATTCCCAAGCAACCGCCAAGCTAACCTGACGACGCATACTAGGCTGGGTGGGGTCGAACATTTCGTCGGGCAAGCGCTATAGCCGTCGGAGACGGTAGCTCCGGGTATTTGGTGCTCCCTCCCCTTAATCCTAAATTACGATTGCGTTTACGCCCACGCGAGCCGTAGGTGTTCAGTTTAGTGTTTGAAAACTGTAATGATTAAAATGCCTAAGGCGTTTGTGTGGAAGCCTGACGTGGGTCTTGGCCGTGCTTGTTGGGCCCTATATCACCGTGTTTGGTTGCCAATACGAGTAGCACCAGAGGAGGGATAATCAAAAAAGAACCGACAATCAGCAACTGCCACCAACCGGTCCTGTTGATGTCATGCAGTCTTCTCGCACCCAATGCTAGTCCAGGGATCAATGTGACAAGACTAAAAGTTCCCGCAAGCGGTAATCCGTTAAGCGCACCCAGGATGTTGAATACCATCGATCCAATCACAGCAAACAGGGCCCACCACCAGTATTCAGCTCTGGTGGATCTACCTTTAAATATAAAGTAATTGCTGAAACCAAGCTTTACGGCAGTGACAAAGTCGACCCGGGGTAATGCTAAAGGGGACTCTGCTAAAAGTGCGCCACATTCAGCACAGAACCGGGCATCCTCTGAATTGTCTTGATTACATTGAGGACAGTTCATTGGTATTCAACTTTCTTAATGACTGATATTAGATGGGCTATGCGTTTGCATCGATGCCTAAAGGGGATGCATCTAGCCTGGACCAAAGTGTTGGCGCTTGCCATTGAGTATAAGACCTAGCAAAGTTGACCGCACGAGATATTTATAGGTGATCAAACAAATAGTAGAAGTTGTGACTATTGCGATTAAGAATTTCATTTCGGGAAATATATTCAGATTAAACATAGAGAATGTGAGAAAACTAACTACCGGTAAATGCACTATATACATCCAGTAAGACCCATCTGAAATAAATCTTAACGCAGCATTATAAGAATTATATTTAACCTCAAATAAACCTATAAATGCATACGAGAAAAGAATAGCCGCGGATATTCGGCTCATATAAAGCAAATCCTTAAAGAGCGAATTGTCTGCTCCTTCAGGAATAGCCATGAGCCCTGGAAATAACTCTTGAAAAAGGTCCGTTATAAAGGGGAAAAATGAGGTTATATAAACCCCAAAAACTGCGATCGCTGATAAGAGATAATAATACCAATAAGATTTAATAAAACTCAACAGAAATCGATTCGTGAATAAACTGTAGCCAAGTATGAAGTACAAGCCGGTGATAACAGGATTTGTGATTAAGTCACCGCCGGTTGGTATACTTAAAAAGAAGCATAGAATCATTAATGGTACCGGGATACGTGACTTAAGAAAGACACGAAAGAGTGTTCTAAAAGCTCTATCTAATAAGTGTTTTAAGCTACCAAACGATCTTCCAGTAAGACGGTGGAAAATCCTAGAACCTAGCAAATAGGAAGGTCCTGAAATAACGGTGAAGGCTGCAAAAAATAGTAGATGCCACAAAAACCATAAATGATATGGCCGTCCGTCAGTGGAATAGAAAAATACCAGCTCGCCCGTTTTTCCGTAAGAAAAAATAGTCGGTAAAGTAAGTGACAGTAAAGGTGTAAAAACTAGTAGTGGTAGTCCTATGCGTAAACACCTATTGGTCCACCAATATTTCCAAGATTTCTTGCTGATAGTCAAATTGGCGAAAAAACCTGCAAGAATGAAAAACAACGGCATACGCCATATATGTATGAACTGGAAAATGATATCTATTAGGCGTGAGGAACTTCCATCGGTAGGCCAATATCCCTCCGCACTTGGCATATATGGCAATGCAGCGTGTAAAACGATGCCCAAAAGCATAGCCATGCCTCTGAGCGCATCTAATCCGTGATATCTGTTTGAAGTTTCTTGAACCATTTTCAAACCAATACCGCCCAGGATGCTTAGAGGTGGCCCCCACGTTTCTTAAAAATTGATTTTACCCTTGGTTGGCGCAACTGTATCGCGGAGATTAGCGTTTACTCTCGCTCAGGTAGTTTGAAGATCATTAGGCGGATACTGCGGGTCCCCTCAAATTTGCGGGGAGGTGAGGTAATAGAACGCGACTTTGGGTGGCGAGAGTGCTATGCCTGCCTATAGGGCGTTTGTGAGGTACCCTGGCGCCATTCCCCCGCCTTCCACCTCCCCTTCTTCTCCGCGCGTCCTTGCGCGGTCCATATCACAACTAACTTTGAAATCAAACGATTGGTTTCCCGAATCAAGGGAAATAAAGCACCGCGTCGAAGACAAGGTTGCTCCGGCGCGTGTTTAGGACATGTGCTGGTTCTAGCCGGCTAGTGTTCTGGGTTATTTGAGCTTCAGCAGATTCCTAGTTGCGGCCTATCCTTCGTCTTTTAAATGCAAAATACCGCTTAGGGTCACACCGCTCATAAGAGTGATTGGGACGAGAATCAGAAGTCCACCCATTGAGTAGTTCTCAGAGTTTGCATATATTGCCATCGAGACAACCATAAGCAGCATAGTGGCGCCAAACAACGCAGTCATACGAGCCAGTTGGACTCCTGAGGTCAGAAATGCGAGACCGGCCGCAATCACACTTATTCCAATTAAGAAGAAGCCATATGATGTTTCGTAATATACGTCGTGCCCAAGCACATTGTCTTTGCCCCAAGCTTGTTCTGCAAAGCCCTGCGCATCTAGGAGTTGAGTAAGCCCTGCTGCTACGAAGTTAAGGACTGCGAAACCTATTAGCCATATCGTCGGACTGAATACTTTGTTCACTGTAGGAGACCATCCATTAGTTAGGGTAAAAATTGTGCGGAGAGCATAGCACCAATATTATCGTCTGTCACACGATAGAGAGTGGTGCCGAGGAAAGGACTCGAAGCCTTACGCCACTTTCGTGGCTGCGGATTTAAAATCCGCTGCGCCTCATCTATCCATGTCCCCCGAAGTATCCCAACGTCCACGCTCCCCCCAGGTACCCAACTTTAATAAGACGTCAGCATTCTGCGACAGCGTGAACAGGCCCCGAGCGCTAACTGCTCGGGGCCTGCCAGCCCTAATTCGCTATCCGCTATCAAATCACTTAATTCAATAGCTTTAGGGGCATCCGGCTAATCGGGAGTACGGAGGGTGCGCACACCGAGAACAAGCACCGTGATACCTGTTCCAAGGAAGCCAATCCCAAACACAATTTCGCCTGCATCACCATCGAGCAGTCCGGTTGACGCGGAAGCCAATGACAGCCCAATCAGCGCTACTACTCCCCAAGACGCTTTCAGCAGCAACGTCGCTTGCCGTCCAAACAATCCAACGGCTAGCAAAAAGACTGAAAGGCCGATTAAAGAGATCATACCCATGAAGAGAAGCTCAGTTATCTGATAAAGGGGCTCCGCGACGGGCGCCAGCTCCGCAAAGGTGATACCGCTGCTCACGGCTACTGCTGCAGCCAGCAGCGGAATCGCGAGAAGCGCCAAGGACGAGGCGATGTTCACGATATCAGGTTGAGCTTCCCCCTGGTTCCTCCTCGCGTAATACGACAAGCCGAACAGCATTATTACGAAGCCCACAAGCCCCAAGGCTCCGCTCATTTTATACTGCTCCGCTGAATTCACGATATTAACGATAGCCTCGTTAGCATTGGCAGCCCCATCAGAGGTCCCCGCAGGTTCGAGGAATATCATCCCAACAACCAAGATTATTCCGACAACAAGCAGCCATCCGGTTAGTCTTCTGCCATGCATATACCACTTCCTTTCTTTACTGCCTGCGACGTGTCAAACCTAGCGAGGTTGGACATATCGTCTTTACGCTCGCAAACGTCTTTAGCATCTAATATTTATCCAAAATGAACAAGGGCATTGGATAGTGCGATTATTCCGTTCCGGTTAACTTGCGGGATATACCTCAGCCTACTGGTGAACGGCAAGCGACCGTGGCGTGGGAAGCTGAAAGTACGCTACCAAGAACTTGTAAACACTCCAGAAGCGACCAGCCAGCTAATGAGGAGACCTCAGAGGGATACAAACGACCTGCCATTTACCACTCTGTCATGCGATAGAAGTGGTGCCGAGGAAGGGACTCGAACCCTTACGCCACTTTCGTGGCAGCGGATTTTAAGTCCGCGGCGTCTGCCATTCCGCCACCTCGGCTCGTCGGCGAAGCCTCACTCTATCGCGGTGGACATGGCGTGATTATACCTGCTGTTGTCATTCCTTGGGCGTGATACCATCAACGCTATGACCAGTCGGTATCGCGACCTCCCCAGCGTCGATAAAGTGCTTGCCCATCCCGCCGTCGCTCGCCTCCTCGAGAGGTATGTTCGCGACGTGGTGGTAAACGCCGTCCGCACTCGTCTTCAGGACGCCCGGCAGGCCGTGTCCTCCGGTGAACAGGTGCCCACCGTGGACCAGGTGGCCGGAGCCGTTGCGGACCAGGGTCATCGTCTAGGGAGTCCGTGGCCCACGACCCTCATCAACGCCACCGGCGTTATTCTGCACACCAACCTGGGCCGTGCACCCCTATCGGCGGCCAGCGTCCGAGCCGCGGCTGAGGCGGCCACCGGCTATAGTGACCTTGAGCTTGATTTGGAACAGGGCCGCCGTGGTTCTCGTTACGATGCCGTGGCTGCTTTGCTCCAGCAACTCACCGGCGCCGAGGCTGCCTTGGCGGTGAACAACAACGCGGGGGCGATGCTCCTTGGCCTCGCCGCCGTGGCCCAAGGCCGCGAGGTGATTGTCTCACGCGGGGAGTCCGCTGAAATCGGGGGAGGATTCCGCATTCCCGACGTGCTGGTCCAGAGCGGTGCTCGGCTGGTGGAGGTGGGCACGGTAAACCGGACATACGCTCACGATTATGCCCAGGCGATTACCCCCGACACCGCGGCCATTCTGGTGGTGCACCGAAGCAACTTCCAGGTGGTGGGCTTCACCGCGCAACCGTCGCTCTCGGAGCTCGCCACCGTGGCGGTCGAAAGGGGAGTGCCGCTGCTCCACGACCTGGGCAGCGGGGCTTTGTTGGATACTGCAGCCTACCATCTGGGTCATGAGCCCACGCCTCAGGAGAGTATTGCTACCGGCGTCGCCCTTGCTTTCTTCTCAGGCGATAAACTCCTGGGCGGCCCCCAGGCTGGCATAGTCGTGGGTAAGAATGACCTTGTCCAGAGGCTGGCCCGTCACCCGCTGACTCGCGCCCTGCGAGCCGACAAGATGACGCTGGCGGCCTTGCATGCTACCCTGCTGCACTACCTCAAGGGCGAGGCCGAAGACCAAGTTCCCATCTGGCGCATGATTGCCGCCACCGCCGAGGAGCTGGAGGGCAGGGCGCGCTCCTGGGCAGACCAGGTGGGTACGGGAGCAGAGGTCGCGCAGGGAGAGTCTACCCTGGGTGCCGGCAGCCTGCCGGGAAATGTCCTGCCGACCTGGCTCCTGCGCGTCGGTTCGTCGCGTTTGGCGGACGGCCCGGAAGGCCTTGCGCGGTCCCTCCGGCTGGGCAGCCCGCCTGTTATGGTGCGGATAGAGGATGGTCACGTGCTCCTCGATCCTCGGACGGTTCCGCCCGACGAGGACGCCTCTTTGGTGGAGGCAGTGCGTCAGGCGCTGGCTTAACTGCGCCTGTACCGGATACAAATTGCTTCCTGTCCACCCGTTAGTGAGCGGCCGTATGGCCGAGACGGCGCTTGACCCTTGGCGTCTGGCTTTTTAGAATGAGGGGCCGCATATTTGCGGCGTTCGTGGCCCGCTAGCTCAATTGGCAGAGCAACTGACTCTTAATCAGTTGGTTCTCGGTTCAAGTCCGAGGCGGGTCACCATCTCTCTTTCGCAGCGTTACCTGCTACATGCCTTCTGTGCTTTTTTTCCCTGCCCCGGCGTCGAGCTGCTGTACATCCATTTTGTTTTCCCTCCTCTCTAATCAGGCTTATCACTCTGGTCTTTGGTGCGTGATTATGGGCGTGGCCGGTTGGCCACGTTAACGTGACGCTAGCGGAGATGCTGTTGGCGACCACAGATAGGGCGGTTGTGCTGAATATATAATCAGATGCATGTCATTGAACATTGAACATGACGCTTCCCAATCCTGGACTCCTCGCGTCCCTTTTTTCTATGGCTGGGTGATCCTGGGCGTTAGTGCTCTTGGCATGTTCGCGTCTGGCCCAGGGCAGACCTATGGAGTTTCGCTTTTCGTGGATCCGATGATCGAAGACCTTGGGTGGTCGAGGACTACTGTCTCCGGACTCTATACTGCGGGCTCTTTAACAGCTGCCGCCTTGTTGTTCTTAGTTGGTCGTTTACTTGATCGATATGGGGCGAGAGTCGTGCTGTCAGTTGTGGTTATTCTCTTTGGGGTAGCCCTCTTGTTTATGAGCACCGTGTCTCACACCTTACATTTGTACGTGGGGTTTGCTTGCATTCGCTTTCTAGGCCAGGGATCTCTGACACTAATCCCTACCACATTGGTCGCCCTATGGTTTGTACGACTTCGTGGGAGAGTGATGGCTCTTAATATACTGGGCTCTGTGGCCAGTCAGGCCGCATTCCCGCCTCTTATTCTTCTGCTTATAACCGCATTGGGCTGGCGTAACGCATGGGTCGCTCTGGCTATACTCGTATGGGGACTGCTGTTACTACCTTCGATGTTATTAGTTCGCAGAAGCCCTGAATCTGTGAACCTCCTTCCTGATGGAAAACATCAGCAGTCTGACTATCAATCACCTTCACCCAGCAATCGCGAGGGCAACTTCACTCTTGTGGAGGCAATCAGAACACGAGCATTCTGGCTACTGATGTTCGCTGGGTCTTCACCATCGTTGATTAGCACGGGCCTAGTGTTCCATCACGTGTCTGTGATGGATAGCCGCGGTCTAGATGGTGTGGTGGCTGCCTTTGCGCTGAGTGCTATTGCCCCCGGGGCTTTCTTGGGTACCTTTCTGGCTGGATTCCTGTGCGACAAATTCCCCAATAGGTACATATTAGTGGTGTCTCAGATAATCCTGACCGTCGCCATGCTGTTGATCCTTGTGATGGATGGAACTTGGCAAGCAATCTTGTATGGGGGATTTATAGGACTTGCTGGAGGCGCTGCAGGGACCACTAATGCAGTTATATGGCCCAACTACTACGGGCGTGAGCATCTGGGAGCCATAAGAGGCATAGTCACCTCTGGTTCGGTTTTTTTCGCAGCTTTGGGCCCACTGCCATTCGGGTTATTATTCGACGTCTCAAATAATTACACGTCAGCCGTGTTGGTATTTATGGCTTTGCCAGCAGCATGCGCAATTTCGGCGTTCAAAGCCACCCCTCCATCGCGATTGCAAAATCCCGTGGCAGGCTCCCCAGGAGTAGTGGCTAGGCAGTAAGGGGTAACAGGGCGCGCAAAAGGATATTTATGATAGTCATAGCGTTGAGCTGGAGCAGACGCTTCCCATTTAGACCCTGCTGTTAAAGGGCGTAGCGTGTACAGCTTTTGAATTGACTGTCATACATATCCGTCGTTAGTCATAGGAGGTGTTTACGAGGTAATGGCCTGCTTGATCGGTGTGTCGTCACGTGTCTTTGATGTACTGGTAAAGTAATTCTCCAATAATTCTTAGTCAATTGGTTTTCGGTTCAAGTCCGAGGCGGGTCACGATCTCTTTATCTCACCGTAGACTGCTACACGCCTGTCGGGCTGCTTTGCCTGCCCGCTAGCTTGGCTGATGTACGGCAGTTTAATTTTTGGGGCTCTCGAGTCAGGCATATCGTGCTGGTCGTTGGTGCGGGACTATCACCCCAGTCGGTTAGTCATGGCCACACATGCTTGTATATAGAAATCTCCACTCGCGATTTCTCATCACCGTGACGGTTGAGGTCTAGGGGGTGTATGCTCGCGGTCACGTCGAGGGACTTATAAGCTACAGGAGTAACCGATACAGTTCTTAATGCGAGTCTACCGAAAGCCTGTGGTTCTGCTCGGATTGCTGATGCTGTTCACATTTGTGATTGTAGCCTGTAGTTCAGCACCCGCGGCACCTACATTTGATCGCCAGGCAACGGTCGATGCGAGGGTTGCTGAAGCGCTAAGGCTGCAGGCGAAGATTGACGCTGCGGTCGCTGACGCTTTACAGGCTGCGGTAACGCCCACGCCGACCCCAGTTCCTCCGACGCCCACGCCTGCTACTGTATCAATCCCAATTTCCACTCCGACCCCTAATCCATACGCTGTCGCTGCCGCTTCAGTTGTGAGCATCGAAACATCGTTGGCCTCTGGTAGTGGCGTAGTACTGGGTGACTCTTATCACGTGGTAACCAATCAACATGTTATTGACAGCGCTTCCGATGCCGACCTTCGCGTCTCCTATACGCTCGAGGGAGAAGCCCCTCAAGTAACAGGGGCATCGATCGTCTGGCAGAACGCAGATTGGGACCTAGCACTGCTCCGTCTTGATGAACCACTAGGGACGCCTATCAAAGTGGCACGCAAGCTTCCGTCGATAGGTGATGCGATAGTCATCGGAGGATTCCCTGGGATAGGCGGAAACACCCTCACGGTGACCACTGGGACAGTGGCAGGGTTTGAATCTTACGACCGATACATCAAAGTCGACGCTGATATCTTTGCTGGGAATAGCGGCGGCGCCGCGCTGGATTCGAATGGGCGTTTGGTAGGTATCCCAACCGCCGTCAAGACCGACGGGGACACGAGCTTGGGTTTCGTCATAAGCGCTCGCCTATTGCGGGGTGATTTCACCGAAGCGTTGCTCAAGGAGCTTAATTCCCTTGAACCGACGGGGGACACGTCTTATACGCTGTCCGTTCTGGACGTGCCCGCGGTGATTACTGTGCCAGAAGGGTGGGACATATTTTCTACCATGGGCTATCTCCATGCGGGGCAACCCGGGAGCGACCCCTATGCACTTAACTCGAGTTATCGACTCTTTGGGATATTTACTATTGATTTACTCCCATCAGAAACAGGGACAGGTGTCCTTAGCAGGTTGGTAGAGGAATCATCCGGTTCGTTCGAACTCGTCAACCGTAATGACCTTGACCTTCCCCCAGGGTTTACTGACACGATTCTCGTTAAGTCTACGAAGCGTGTTGACCTGTCCAGTTTTGAAACCCGTACATCTGTACTGGGCAGCTGGATTGCTGACGCTGGCCTGATTACACGCTTCGTGATAGGGAAGGCGAATGGGCAAGCTGTGATTGCCTTCATCGAGTCCCCTGCTCTTGACGCGTCTCGTGACGCCGATGAACTCCTTACCAGGATCCGGCTCTTGGGTAACTGAGCAGATCGGTTCGCGGTTCAAGTCCGAGGCGGGCCACCAGCCTAATTTCCACTAGCCCGTCGTCTCTTCGGTACATGCTGTTCCATGTAAAAAGACGCCCCCAGCGACACAAGCCATTGGGAGCGCCTTTTCGTCGATATCCCTGGCATAGAAAGGGGCGCCCCTTATAACGAGGGGGCGCCCTTGTACTTTCCAGATACCGCGAGGAGGTTAGCCCTTGAAGGTTGCCGAGCCCTCGAAGGTCGCCGTGATGGGGTCGATGGATATATCGGCCCAGCTTTCGGCGTTCATCATCTCCTGCCATCGCGTGTAGTAGCTGCGCTGGTTGATTTCCGAACAGAACCTATCGGAAGTTCTCCCGTTGAAGGCATTGTTGCGGGCCTCAAGGCTGAGGCCCATCGAAAGGTTCTGCCACTGCTTACGGCCAGTGGCGCTCTTGCCCTGTTCGGTCACATTCCGCCAGTTGTCCATGTCATCTTGCGCGTGGGTGCCAGCTGGGTGCCCCGCGCCGTTTTGGGGCGCGCGTCGGAGGACATTCTCCTTAATCTCGTCAGGAGCGTCCTTATCGAAGACCTCAAAGGACCAGACCTCGGTGGCGAGCGGTCCGCGAGGATGCGCCATGCGCAGTCCCAGCCACATGTTGGGGAAAACGGCGAAGTTGCGGGGCTGGACCCGTCGCGCCCGGTGGACGCCGAGCCGGCGTTCCATTTCGGGAAGAATGGACTGGGCATACCGGGTCGCGGCGTCCCCATCTCCTTGCCCTTGCCTGGCCATATTTGCCAGTTCAGGGTCTGCGTCCAAGACCGTGGCCAAAAGGCCGTGGCCGTTGCCGGGGCTCACCTGACGGCCCGGCTGCCTGAACCGCAAATCGCCCCGCATCGAACTCTGTTGGTCGCGTCCACGATAGCGTTGCTGTACGATGTAGGACGACATGTGCGTAGTAAAGCCGTGATAGTTATCGCCGATGGCGTTTTCCACCCCCACCTTCCAGTTCGCCGGTACAACCCACTTGACGGGGCCCACCACCTGAATGCCGTTGTCCCGGTGGTTGTAGCGGACGTCTAAGTACCAGCGCATGTCGCCCAGGTACTCCTCGAGCGTCGGTGCGTCGGAAGCCCAGGTGGCGAAGACGATGCCGGCGTAGATGTCGAGGTGAGCGACGCTCACCAGTCCGAGCGAATCCACGTCTAGCTCACCGTAGTAGGCCTCCTGCAGACCGGGAACGGAAACGAGCTTCCCTTCATTAGAATAGGTCCAGCCGTGGTAGGAGCACATGAAGTTCTTGGCGTTGCCATCGTCGGCCCGCACGATGCGGTTG
>Ga0114996_10007883_pt1 | contig 11952 bp, 7 predicted proteins | sample ArcticOcean_MG_C_4_FD_87039 | JGI IMG/M metagenome (GOLD analysis project Ga0114996, IMG submission 87039) | Marine microbial communities from western Arctic Ocean - ArcticOcean_MG_CB4_134 | ecosystem: Environmental > Aquatic > Marine > Oceanic | place: Arctic Ocean: Canada Basin | collected... | reverse complement strand
TCGGCGTGGACAGCGAGGGGCAGGACGTTTTCCTCAGCGACATCTGGCCGACGAACGAGGAGGTCCACGGGATCATCGAGGAATCCGTCGCGCCAGAGATGTTCCGCGAGCAGTACGAGAAGGCCGTCGATGGGCCGCAGGCGTGGCAGGACATTCCGGCGACGGCGAGCGACCTCTACGCGTTCGACGCCGACAGCACCTACATCCAGGAGCCCCCGTTCTTCCTCGACATGGCGACCACTCCCAGTGCTATCCAGTCGATCGAGAAGGCACGCGTGCTCGTGATGGTCGGTGACTCCACCACCACCGACCACATCTCGCCCGCCGGTGCGATCCAGGCCACTGGCCCTGCTGGCGACTACCTGAAGGCCAACGGTGTCGAAGTCCGAGACTTCAACAGCTACGGCTCGCGGCGAGGCAACGACCGAGTGATGACGCGGGGGACGTTCGCGAACGTCCGACTGCGGAACCAGATGGCGCCGGGCACGGAAGGCGGCATCACCCGTCATCTCCCGTCCGGTGAGCAGATGTCGATCTTCGACGCGGGGGAGCGCTACAAGGAAACGGGAACGCCGTTGGTCGTGTTGGCCGGGAAGGAGTACGGCACTGGCTCGAGTCGAGACTGGGCGGCGAAGGGCACGCTGCTGCTCGGCGTGAAGATGGTGATCGCGGAGAACTACGAACGAATCCACCGCAGCAATCTGGTCGGCATGGGCGTGCTGCCTCTCCAGTACAGGGCCGGCGACACCGCACAGAGTCTCGGTCTGACAGGCGAAGAAGAATTCTCGGTCTCGCTCGACGATTCGCTCACGGCGCGGAGTGAACTGACCATGACCGCAACCCACCCGGAGACCGGAGCGACAACGGAGTTTCAGGTCGTCTGCCGGATCGACACCCCGGTGGAAGTCGACTACTACCGGAATGGTGGAATCCTGCACACCGTGCTCCGGAAGCTACTTGCGACGTAGCGCGTCTGGAGCCCGGGTCAGCGGGTGAAAGTTCGAAATACCTGAATTCTCCGGAGAGTTAACGGGACTGCTCGGCTATTCGATGCCAGCGCCAAACCCCAGGAGTCCCAGATGTCAGCCAGAGAAGCAGGAATCGGAATTGTCAGCCTTATCGTCGGCGGAGTGATCGGCGGCCTCACCTGGGCCGCCATCAGCACGAAAGAGGACACCGTCGACAAGACCGCGGATGACGCCACGGTGGCTGGAACCCAGAGCGCGGACGACCTGCAGTCTCAGAACGCCCTGCTGAAGTCACAGATCGCCGGGCTGAGGGACGAGTTGAACCGGAAGAAGCTCGCCGCCGCCGCGGAGGAGGTTCCCGAGAAGAGCGAAGTCGTGACCGCTGAAGCGCCGACACCCCAGGAGGTTCTGTTCGGCGACCCGAAGTATCAGGAGGCGCTGGCTTCGATCGACTGGGCCACCGTCGGTCAGGCCATGAAGGACCTGGTGCCTCTCGCTGCGAAACTCGCGGAGCAGCTCGAAAACGGTGAAGAAATAGACCTCGCGGTCGCCGGCGAGCTCCAGAAGCTGAACGGCGAGCTGCTCAAGGCGGCCCAGAAGATCATGGAGGGGAACATCCCCGGGACGGGAATCAACGGTTCATTCACGCACCCCGTCGTCGCCGCGAACCAGATCGGGGCGGCGCTCAGAGCCGCGGGGCTGGATCTCTCCAAAGAACAAAAGGACAACCTCGAACGCGCCATGCAGTTCTACGCGGCGAAGGACCACAGCCTTCGTCTGGCGGAAGGCGATCGCGAGTTCAAGCTCGATATCCTGGGTGAAGAGCTCGAGTTCAAGGATGCCTTCTACAAGGAGGCCCGCAGGATGTTGACCAAGGAGCAGCGCGATGTGCTCTACAGCGAGCGCAGTGCCGGCCACGCCGGGTTCGACGTGTTCGACAGCAGCTTGATGACGACGGGCAGGGCAAAGCCGTTGAAGGTCAAGGATGCTGCCGAGCTCGCATCGAAACTGTCTCGTTCGATCTCATCAAGTACCGGACTCGACGCTGCAGGCCGCAAGCAACTCGACGCGATCATCACGAAGTGGTCTAACGAATTCCCTGCCGAGTTCTGGAGCAGCAAGGGGAACGCGCTCGACAAGCGCGGAGCCCTGTCCGGCGCCCGCATCCGCGCCGCCCTGAAGCGCCAGTCCGCCCTGATGCGCGAGATTCTCGCGAACATCAAACTCAGCCCAGAAGCCCGCGCCCAACTGCTGAGGAACACGTCGATCTTCGTCCCCCTCCCCCGCTAGCAAACGCGGAATCTCTCCATCGCGGCACCGGTCGGTCGAACACTCTGCACGTGCGCCTGTCCGGCGACGCCAAAGAGTTCGGGAAACTCGAGAAGCTCGGCGCGGACGGCTTCTTCACGAATCGACCGGACCGGCTTCTAGGGTACTACCAGCGCGCTTGCCCGTCCCCCAGCGAGACGCTGAGGAAGCTTGGCTACGATTGAGTCAGCGATGCTCTCGACACTGTGCCAGGCACAGCATCGAAAGTCCTAGCCGACTTTCCACGTGTCCGGGCCGTCGAGGAGCGTCTGCAGGTCTTGCTCGCCGCGCTTTTCCTTGGCCGCGTTGACCTGCGCGTTCACCGCCAGTTCGAACGCGGGACGCACCGTGTTGCGGAACACGCCGATCGGAACGGGGAACGTCTCCTCGGACATCGAGGCGAGCGCCATGGCGCGGGCCGGACTCTCGTCCGACTCATCCCAGACGATCACATCGTCGATGGTGACTCCGTTCTCGCCGATCGTGATCACCTCGGGCCGCATGTCCACATCGAACCGCAGTCCCTTGTCGTTCTCAGCACCAAACAGCAGCGGCTTGCCGTGTTCGAGGTTGACAGTGCGGTCCGCCCGCACGGCCTTGTCGCGGAAGCTGTCGAACGCGCCGTCGTTGAAGATGTTGCAGTTCTGATAGATCTCGACGAGCGCAGTCCCTTCGTGTCCAGCCGCCAGCGTGATGATCTCCTCGAGGTGCGACCCGTACGTGTCGATCGATCGCGCCACGAACGTCGCCCCAGCGCCGAGCGCGAGGTTGACCGGACGCATCGGGTAGTCGACGGACCCCATCGGCGAGGACTTCGTGGTCTTGCCCGTCTCCGACGTCGGTGAGTACTGCCCCTTCGTCAACCCGTAGATGCGGTTGTTGAACAGCAGGATCTTCAACCCGACGTTGCGGCGCAGTGCGTGGATAAAGTGGTTCCCGCCGATCGAGAGCGAGTCCCCGTCTCCCGTGACGACCCAGACGTCCAGCGCGGGGTTCGCGGTCTTGACGCCTGTCGCGAGCGCGGGTGCCCGACCGTGGATCGTATGGAACCCGTAGGTATCCATGTAGTAAGGGAAGCGACTCGAGCACCCGATTCCGGAGATCACGACCGTGTCGTGGAGGTTCTTGCCCAGCTTCGCGAAGGCAGACTGCACCGCGTTGAGGATGCCGTAATCCCCGCAACCGGGGCACCAACGGATGTCCTGATCCGACTTGAAGTCCTTCTTCGTAAGAGGCGCACTATTGCTCGTGGTAGTCATCTTTGTGCTCACTCTATTGTTGTTTGAGGATCTCGTCGACCCGCGCTGCGAGTTCGTCGCTGTAGAACGGCAATCCCTGCACCTTCGTGAAGGATTTCGCGTCGATGAGGAACTTGCTCCGGATCAGCATGGCGAGCTGGCCGCGGTTCATTTCGGGGATCAAGACCGTCTTGAAGGCTCCCAACAACCCCTTGAGATTCTTCGGGAACGGGTTCAGGTGGCGAAGGATGCAGGCGCTCACGCTCTTGCCGTCTTTCCGCAGTCTCAGCACGGCGCCAGTGATCGGCCCGCGCGTCGACCCCCAACCGAGAATCAGCACGTCGCCCGAGGACTCGCCGAGGTGCCACGCATCCTCGATGTCGTCGGCGATGTTCGCGACCTTGTTCTCGCGGACCATCGTCATGTGCTCGTGGTTTTCCGGGTCGTAGCTGATGTTGCCGGTGAGGTCCTGCTTTTCGAGTCCACCGATTCGATGGTGCCGACCCACAGTGCCCGGGATCGCCCAGTTGCGCGCGAGGGTCTTGGGATCGCGGGCGTACGGCTGAAACTCCTCCCCGTCGACGGCGTCCGGAACGAAGTTCACCTGTAGATCTGGAAGGTCATCGGCGTTCGGGATCTTCCATGGCTCGGAGCCATTGGCGATCGCGCCGTCGGACAGGATGATGACCGGCGTCATGTACTTGAGCGCGATGCGCACGGCCTCGAACGCGGTGGCAAACGCGTCGCTCGGGCTCGAGGGCGCGAGTATGGGCACGGGAGACTCGCCGTTTCGGCCAAACATCGCCTGCAGCAGGTCCGACTGTTCGGTCTTCGTCGGCATTCCCGTCGAGGGTCCACTGCGCTGCACGTTTACGATGACCAGCGGCAGCTCGGTCATCACGGCCAGCCCGACGGCCTCGGCCTTGAGGGCCAGTCCCGGACCACTCGTCGTCGTCACGCCGATCTTGCCCACGTACGACGCGCCGATGGCGGCGCACACTGCGGCGATCTCGTCCTCGGCCTGGAACGTGATCACGCCGTGGTTCTTGTAACCACTCATCTGGTGCAGGATGTCGCTGGCCGGCGTGATCGGGTACGAGCCCAGGAAGATGCGCAGCCCCGACTTCTTCGACGCGGCGAGCAACCCGAGGCCGAGGGCCTGGTTGCCCATGATGTTGCGGTAGGTGCCCGAGGGAAGATCCGTGGCCTTCCCAACCTTGTAGGAGTTCGAGAAGAGCCCGGTGATGTCCGCGTAGTTGTATCCCGCCTTGACGACCATCTTGTTCGCCTCGGCGATCTTCGGCTTCTTCTTGCCAAAGGTCTTGTCGAGCGCCTCGAGGGTCGGCTCGACGTCGCGGTTGTAGAGCCAGTAGAGCATGCCCAGCGCGAACATGTTCTTGCACCGGTCCTTGTCGATCTTGCTGAGCTCGGTCTCCTTGAGCGTCTCGTGCGTCAGCTTCTCCAGATCGACCTCGACCACGCGGTACCCATCGAGCGTGCCGTCCTCGAGCGGGTTGCTGTCGTATTTGGCCTTTTTGAGATCCGATGCCCGGAACTTTGCCGTGTTCATGATCAAGAGCCCGTCCTTCGGCAGTTCGCCGATGTGGGCCTTGAGCGCGGCGGGATTCATCGCGACCAGCACGTCCGGACGGTGACCCGGCGTGTGGATGTCAAAGTTCGAGAATCGCAGCTGGAATGCCGAGACGCCCGGAAGCGTTCCGGCAGGAGCGCGGATCTCCGCGGGAAAATCTGGGAACGTCGCCAGGTCGTTGCCCATGAGAGCCGACGTCCGGGTGAACTGGCTCCCCATGAGCTGCATTCCATCACCGGAATCTCCGGCGAAACGGATGGTGACCTCGTCGAGTTCTTGAACCTTCTTGGCGCCGTCTTGGCCCTTGTCCATCGGTCGTAAGGCGTGCGTATACGCCAGGGGTTAGGTAGGGGAGATGGGATCATCCCGCCGGGGCCAGGAGGGGCGTCGCGGTAGCCCGGATCGGGATGGGGAAAGGTAGACCCGATATCGATGTTTTCCAAGCACCGCGGGGGGTCTATCCGCGACTGCCGAGGGACTTTCGACCGCCGGATAACCCGGCCTAGCCCGACATCTTCCGGAACTGAGCCACTCGCTCGACGGCGGCGGCCCGGACCTTCTTCATCGGAACGCCGGTGAGGAGTTCCATCATCTCGTCGACGTGGGTCACCGCGTGGATGCTGAACTTGCCCGCGGCGACCGCAGCCACCACTTCGGGATCCAGCATCATGTCGGCGACATTGGCCACTGGCAGAATGACCCCCTGAGTGCCGGTGAGACCGCGAGAACGGCACAACCGGAAAAACCCCTCGATCTTCTCGTTCACTCCGCTGACCGCCTGGATCACTCCCAGCTGGTTGATGGAGCCGGTCACGCCGAACCCCTGATCGATCGGGATGTCGGTCAAGCTCGAGAGCAACGCGCACAGCTCCGCGGACGAGGCGGAGTCCCCGTCCACGCCGCCGTAGGTCTGCTCGAAGCAGATCGTGGCCTGGAGGTTCAGCGGCTCCTCGCTCGCCAATTCCCTGAGGAGGTACCCGTGAAGGATCATGACGCCCTTGTCATGGAGCGGTCCGGACAGGTCGGATTCTCGCTCGATGTTGACGACGCCAGATCGATTCACGGGACCGGCTCCCGTCACGGCCGTAACCCGGCTCGGCTTGCCGAATATGAGCGCATCGCTCTCGAGGACAGTCAGCGCATTGATCTGGCCGACGGTCTTGCCCTTCGACTGCATCAGCAGGTAGCCATCCTTGAAGTCCCGCTCGACGCACTCGCGAGGGAGATCGACCCGATAGGTGCGAGTCTGGATCGCCTGCTCGATGTGGGCACGGGTGATGATCTTGGCGCCGGCACTCTCACAGATGAAAGAGGCCTCGCGGGCCAGGTCAGCGAGCTCGCCGTAGCGCGCGGTCAGCTTGTCCTTGCGACCGGCGAGCCGGGCGCCGTATTCGACGATGGCAGCATTCGCATCGGCGCTGAACGGGCAGAGCTTCTCCTCCCTTCGAAACCACTCGACGAGGTCGGCGTACCGCCGCATGTTGCCCTTCGTCGCGGGCATGACAGTGTCGAACTCCGCGTGGATCTTGAACGTCTGCAGGAACTGGCTGTCCTCGATGGCGAGAGTCTCGTAGGCCCCCGGATCTCCGATCAGGATCACCTTCAGGGTGATGGGCACCGCCTCGGGCTGCAGGGTGCCGGAAGTGACTCCGGAGTTCGGATCGAACTCGCGGATCTCGACGCGACCGACCTTTACGGCGCGCTTGAGTTGGGTCCAAACACCCGGTTCGCTCATCAACTCCGAGAGCCGAAGGATGAGATACCCGCCGTCGCTGCGCAGGATCGAACCCGGGTGGACCTGCCCCAGGCTCGGCGTGTGGCCGTCCCGGGACTGTTCGACGACGCCGAAGAGGTTCGAATAGGTCGGATGGGTCTCGAGGACCACCGGACACTCGTCGCCGTCACTGGTCTTGACGACGTGGACCTCGACGCCGAGGAATCGCACGGGTTCGCCCCGGCCCGCCGGGGGCGGCGTCGGGTAGGGCGGCTGCGGAAGTCCTTCCGGGGGCGGCGGCTGCGTGCTGTCGTCCGGCAGGTGGTCTTCCGCATCGTGCCGTGGATCACCCGTCACCCACCGATCGAGATCCAGCAGGATGTACTCCTGCAAGCTATCGAGGAATCCAGTGACCTCATCGTGATTCCAACGCCGTCCGAAACTGCGCAGATGGGACCTCAGGACGTGGATCGCGACGTGACGGTCCATCTTGCGGAGCTCTTCGTCCGTATCGTGGGTGATGCGGAGCAGACGCTCGGTGACCTCTTCCAGGCGGTCCATCAACTTGTCGCGCTTGGCCCGCAACCTGAGATACTTGGCGTTGCTGACCTGACCCTGGGCCACCAGGTCGCGGAACGCTTCCAGGTTGACCGCCTCCCCCTCGTAGATCGGATAGATGTCGGCCATCATGCCGCCGCCGGAGCCAGGGAATTGCACGACGGACAAGCCGTCCTTCTTGGCCTGGCGGTCGAGCGCCGCCATCAATCGCTTCTCGCGTTCTTCCGCCGAGCGCAGCACGAGGTCGTGGGACACTCTGTGAGTTCGCGAACGGAGCACGCTGCCGAGAGTCTCCTGCAGGACGTGCACGAGTTCGTGCATGTCGTCGCGGAAGTTCGGGCCCTCGCCGCGCGGGAGGGTGATCAGGCGCGGTCGATTGGGCTGCCGGAAGTTGCTCACGAAGACCCGGTCTTCGACGAGTTTCCCCGTCGGCTTCAGACGGCGGATCAGGTCCGTGACCAGGCGCGTGCGCCCGGATCCTGGCATGCCCGAGACGAAGATGTTGTAGCCCGGCGCGTAGAGGGCCAGCCCGGTGCGGAGGGCCGCGATCGGTCGGTCCTGACCGAGCAGGGTGGAGATCCCGTGCTTGCGGCTGCCCGAAGAGATCGGTGGGCATGACCAGCGGAGAGCTGAGGGCGCGAGCCGGGTGCGTTCGCGAACACTCTTCGAGTGTCGCGTCGGACGCAAGCCGACCACCCGCGCCGTCGACGGGTCAGGCTTCCGCGCCTTGCTCTTGACAGTCGATTTCTCGACCTTGACCTCTCGAAGCGGCGCGGACTTGCCCGCTGGGCCGCTCTGTTTCGCCGCCGTCTTGCGACCGCCCTTGGCCGGCGGTGTCGGCTTCTTCCGAGAAGGCCTGCGTGACTTGTGTTTCTTTTTCATGTGGTGTGGTGTCTCACAGTTCGGGCTAGGCCCTGGCCACGAGCACTGGGCAAGGTGCAGCTTTGAGAATCTCGCCGGCGGTGCTGCCGAGCAGCGCCCGACTGAGCCCGGAGCGACCGTGGCTGCGGACGAGAATGAGGTCGACCTTCTGCATGATCGCCTCCTTCAAGATCTGCGCTTCGATCTCTTCGCTGACGGTCGCGTGGCCCCACGCCTTGATGCCTTTCTCGACAGCCTGGTCGACGAACTGCTGCAGGACGGCCTTCGCCTCCTTGACGAGCATCTCGTTGAAGCCTTCCGAACGGTCATGCTTCATCTGCATGCGGCGAATCATCGAAGCGGCGGCGGCGGTGTCGATCACGGCTACGAGGATCAGCTCGGCGCCGAGTTGGGCGGCGACGTCGATCGCGTAGTCCACCTCCGGGGGCGCCTCTGCGACCAGTTCGACCGGTACGAGGATTTTGTGGATCACCTTGGCGGACATCGGAGGAAGCTTAACGCTGGCGAACAACCAATCTAGAGTGTGGAAATGGGTACCACACGCCGACCGTTCTATCCTTCGACCATGCGCACGTTTCGCCTGGATCGTCTCGTCCTCTGGCTCGCCCTGCTCGGCCCCTGCGCGGCACAGGGCGGCTGGACCCCGCTGGGAGGCAAGGATCTGGCTGCGTGGCGCAATCCGGCAGCATGGAAAATCGTCGGTTCTGCGGCAAAGGCCGGGAAGGATGGAAGGAAGCTCGAATCCAGCCCCGGAGAGGGGGTCCTGATCAATGGGGCCGGTCGGACGCGCAACCTGCTGAGTGTCGCGGAATTCGGCGACATCGTCGCGCACATCGAGTTCATGGTGCCCAGGGGTTCGAACTCGGGCATCTACTTCCAGGGTCGCTACGAGGTGCAGATCCTGGACAGCTGGGGGGTGGCGAAACCCTCGTTTGGTGACTGCGGCGGCATCTACCAGCGGTGGAAGGCAGGCAAGGGCTACGAGGGTCATCCCCCCCGGGTCAACGCGAGTCGAAAACCCGGCGAGTGGCAAGCCTTCGACGTGATGTTTCGCGCTCCGAGATTCGATGCGGGCGGGAAGAAGACCGAAAATGCGCGATTCGTCCGCGTCGAGCTCAACGGCGTGGTGATCCACGAGAACGTCGAGGTGACGGGGCCGACGCGGGCCGCGGCGCTGGGCGGCGACAAGCCGCGGGGGCCGCTCATGTTCCAGGGGGATCATGGACCGGTGGCGTACCGGAACGTGCGCGTGCGGAAGGCGGCCAAGGCGGACATGAGACGGCGGCTCTGGGTGTCGACGGAGGCGCATGTCATCGAGAAGGTCGAGGGATTCGAGCTGGTCGTGGATCCGAGGTTGCGCGAGCAGGAGAAGCTGCACGAGAGGACGATGCAGGAGGTGCGGAGTCAGCTGTACCAGATCACGCGCAAGGTCCCGGCAGCAGCGCTCGCGAAGCTGCGCAAGGTCCGGATCTTCATCGAGAACCGGAGTGACACGCGGTGCATGGCCTACCACCCGTCACGACGGTGGCTCGAGCAGCACAACATGAACACGGACCTCGCGCTCTGCGTGGAGCTCGGCAATCCGAAGGCCTTCCTCGCGTGGACGAAGGCACAGCCGTGGATGATCTTGCACGAGCTGGCCCATGCGTACCACCATCAGTTCTTGAAGGGTGGTTTCGGGAACGCGATCGTCCGGGCGCACTTCGAAGCCGCGAGGAAGGCGAAGATCTACGAGAACATCCTGCACATAAACGGAGGGAAGGTGAGGGGGTACGCGCTGACGAACCACAAGGAGTACTTCGCGGAGACGAGCGAGGCCTACTTCGGCACAAACGACATGTACCCGTTCGTGCGCAGCGAACTGAAGGTCCACGACCCCGAACTGTTCCGCGCCTTCCGCACGCTCTGGGGCAAGTAGGGGATCTACTGGGAGTCGAAGAGGGCGGCGGTCTTATCGTTCAGGGGGACCCAGAACGTGTAGATGCCGAGTCCCGCGCCAATCGGGAAGCGGTTGCTGCACCGCAACACCGCGCGAACGGCGGTGTCCAGATCGATGCGATGGCCGATCGAGACGTAGATCGGGTTCACACCATCCCTCGTGCGAACGACAGACTCGGAAACCGTGCGATCGAGGCCATGCAGTCCGCCGACTACCGCTCGAACACGACCCGACCATCGACGATCGTCAGATCCGCGACCGTCTTCAAGATGTCGCCTGGCTCACACTCGAGGATGTTCTTCGACAACACTGTCAAGTCCGCGAGCTTGCCGACCACGAGCGTGCCCTTGATGTTCTCCTCGAAACTGGCGTAGGCACTCCCCCACGTATAGGCCTTGAGCGCGTCGGTGACGGAGAGGCGCTCGTCGGGGAACCACCCACCCGCAGGCTTGCCCGTAATCGTCTGCCTCGTGACCGCCGCGTAGATCCCGAGCATCGGATTGATCGGATACGACGACGCCGACGTCCCGGGCCAATCCGTTCCGAAACAGAGCACGGCGCCGCTCTCCACCAGGCTCTTGAACGCGTAGGCGTTCTTGCACCTCTCGTGACCGATGCGCTGCTCCATCCAACGCATGTCGTCGCTCAAGTGGAACGGTTGAACCTCGGCGATCACGCCCAGCGCCCCGAGCCGCGGCATGTCCTTGCGGTCCACGACCTGGGCGTGAACAAGCCGGAAGCGCCGGTCCCGCGCGCCGTTCTTCCGGTGCAGCACCTCGAGATAGTCCAACAGAAGGTGGTTCGCCTCGTCGCCGATCGCGTGCACGCTGAGTTGCAGACCTGCCTTGTCGGCGCCGAGCATGTAGCCGAGGAACTGGCCGTCGACGAACTTCCCCTGCTCGTCCACCATCAGCTTGCGCCAACGTCCCCGGTTCTGCGGATCGTTGCTGTACGGCTCGAGGAAGCGCGCCGAACTCGTCCCCATGATCCCGTCGATGTGGCCCTTGAGCGCGCCCATCCGGATCCACGCGTCACCGGATCCCACCCGGATCCCCTTCGCCCGCTGGTCGGGCCAGCGCTCGAGCATCGGTCGGAAGTGAACCCTCACGCTGAGTTCGCCCTTCGCGTGCAGCTCGCGGTAGATCTCGAGTTGCGCGTCATCCGACATGTCGCTGAGACTCGTGACCCCGGCTTCCGCCACGCGGCGCAGCGCGAACTTCGTCTGCTGCACGCGCCGCGCACGGGACGCCTTGCGAATCAGACGCGCTCCGAACAACCGTCGGGCCCCCGCCCCCCGGAACACGCCCGTCGCTTTCCCGCTCGCATCCGCGGCGAACTTCACCCCGCTCACCTTCGCAGGCATCGGCTCGGTGATGCCGATCGACTTCAAGGCGATTCGATTGGCGGCCCACTCACCGCGGTCGAACCGCTGGATGAGCATCGGGTGGTTCTTCGTGATCTCTTCGACGAGCGACATGTTCGGCGTGAAGGACTTTCGCTTCGTCGCCGTCGCGCTGCCCTGGGTCCAGTTCTCGTACGCGCCCCAGAAGCCACCGGTGATCCACTCGCCCTTCGGAACACGCGAGACGACGTCCTTCACCCGCTCGACGAACTCCGCCTGGGTCGTGGTCGTCATGATGTTGAACTCGAGGAATCGAGCCGCGGACGCGAAGTGCACGTGGTTGTCGTTGAACCCGGGCACGACCAGTCGGCCGCGGAGCGGGATCACGCGGGTCTTCGGGCCGCGCAACTCC
>Ga0114996_10007877_pt1 | contig 11959 bp, 10 predicted proteins | sample ArcticOcean_MG_C_4_FD_87039 | JGI IMG/M metagenome (GOLD analysis project Ga0114996, IMG submission 87039) | Marine microbial communities from western Arctic Ocean - ArcticOcean_MG_CB4_134 | ecosystem: Environmental > Aquatic > Marine > Oceanic | place: Arctic Ocean: Canada Basin | collected... | reverse complement strand
CAGGCCATCTACTTCCACCTCGGAGGCTTGGACCTTTATCCCGACGAGGCGCGTGCCTTTGGCCACCCGAAATCCTGAAGCGCCAGTTCGTGACGGTCCCCTCGGGCGGCGGTGACAGAGGCCGCAGGGGTGGCGATCTGATCCTCAGCTTCGCCCTGCCGCCGCCGTAGAGGCGAGCTACACGGTGGGCGCCCAGACTGATGACTGCAAGGCCCACGGCGTACCCGCGCCGTGGGCGTCACCGTCCGGTTAACGGTATCCCCCGGAAAACCGGGGGATACCATTACTGTGGCAGTCCCGCCAGGATCATGTCAGGACTGGTGCTCAGGCTGCTCCCGGTCCCGATACCGCACGGCACGTTGTGCCTCATGCAGGCTTCCCCCAGCGTCCTGACCGCGGCGGCCACTTCCGGCGCGCCACCGTTGGCGCCGGGCGTGCCCACACCGAGCGCAAGACTGAGGTCAGCTGACCCGATCATCATCGCGCCGAGGCCTGGCACCTCGAGAATCTCGTCGATGTTGGCCAGACATTCGCGCGTTTCACACATGATGATCGCCAGCAACTCCCCTTCCGGGTTGAGCGGCCACACGTCGGCTCTGCGCGCGTACTCATCGGCGGACAGGTCCCAGACCCGGGTCGCGCCTGACGGACCCCATCCGCGCCGACCGCGTGGGTCGGGATACTGCGCCCCACGTTGCGGCGGATACCGCATGGCGCGAACCAGTGCCGCGACCTGCGCCGCGCTGCGGACCTGCGGCAGGACAATCCCGAAGGCGCCGGCATCGAGCATCTGCTTGACCACGTGATGGAAACTCTCATCCGCCTCGTGATTGATACGCACGATCGGGGTCACCCGTGGCTGCCCGGCGCCTTGCTGCTCGAATTCGTTGAGGGCCGTCTCCAGATCGTCGATCATGAACGGATTGTGCTCGAGCGAAATGGTCCGCCAGTGCTCGTTGCCAATCGCCGCCTCACCCTTCTCGAACTGCTCGATGGCCCGGTTCAGTCGCACGCTCGTGCCTTGCTGCGCCGCGGGCCACGACGTCAGCGCCGCCCACACGATGACCGTCAGGCCGAGCGCCCACGGGAGACGGCGCGCGGAAGTGGTGGTCTGCAGTTTCTCATCACGCATGGCTCTCTCCTTCGCTTATATCTGTCTGACGGACATCCAGTACCCGCCCTCTATACATCGGATCCGAAGATGCAGTCAAAATCGGTGACCGCGTGTCACCAGTGGTCGGATCGTGTGCGATCAGCGTCGCCGGCAGGCGGCTCGATGCACCCGCCGCACGCGGTGCTGGCATCTCAGGCGACGGCGAACTGGTGTGGAACGGGGATGGCGGACGCTGCCGGGTGCTTGCGCCGTTCGCTGTTGATCAGGCCGCCGTTCGTTGGCCGTGCCGCCACGAGAGCCTTGGTAACTCGGCGGGGCCAATGACGACGACCGCCACAAACATCCGCAGAGTGACGCGGCCCGTCGTGAAGATGTCGCTCAAGGCCAGGCTCGTGCTCACCAGACCGGCTTGCATGGCTGGTGTCCGGGTTTCGCGGCCGAACCGTAACGCTCTGTGCGGTCGAACGAAGTTGTAGTGGCAACGCACGAGCTCGACGTGGCGACGGAGCTGGTCTGCGCCACGGGCGTGGCAGGGCGAGCGCCGACGCAAGTACGCCGACGCTTGCCGAATCGTCAGGTTGAGGCGCTCGACGAACGAGGTGTTCAGCGTCTCGGAATCCTCCGACGCCCACAACGCGGCCTGCAGTCGATCCGCCGTGCCGATCTTGACGCGGCGCTCGACCCGGACGACACGATTGTTTCGCCGCGTCTTGAGCACTTGGCCATAGACGCTCGCTGATCCAATGAGGTCCCCAACCGCCCCGAGGTAGTACTCGAAGCCATCGGTGGCGATCAGGGGACATCCAACCATTCGCCCCCGGCGGACGACGTCGTTAATCACGGCTCTGGCGTTGTGGTCGGAGCGGCGCCCCAGGACGCTCCCGGCCCACAAGCGGGACGATACCTCGATGGTCGCGAACAGCCAGACGGTCGTGTTCTTGTTGCCAACGAACGTGCAGAGCTCATCAGCCTGGAGCTCGATGAGGTCGAAGCCGCGCACCATCCTGTCGTTGAAGCGCGTCGCGGCGGTCGAGGCCCGCTCGAGCCAACGGGCGACGGTGTTACGGGAATGCCCCGTGATTCTGGCCGTCGCGGAGAGGCTCACGCCTTCGACGCGCAGGCTGGCGACCTGCTCGAACTCCCGTCGCGTGCAGCGAAGACCGCGGTACGCTGTCCCCCTGTTTGTGCTGACGGTTCCCCTGCAGACCGTGCATCGGTACCGCTGCCGTCGGCCGGACTTTGTCGCAAATGAGCCGTAGCCCACGATGTTCAGGCCCGGCTTTCCACGGTTGTCGCACCCTGGCCGGGCGCACGCCACCCCGTCGACTGGGTTCATGGCTCAAGTGTACCGGGGCGCGGGGAAGCTGACCGATCAACAGCGAGCGGAGCAAGCACCCGCCTCCGACTACTGTCGCCGCCCTGTTCATCGCGGTCGACCCAGCCTGACCTCACTTGCCTCTGGCGTCAGCAGCCAGGAGGTACGTCTCCGTAGGCCGTCGACATTGACCGCGGCCGCCAGTCGCGGCATAGTCAGCCTAAATGCTGCCTAGCGTCCTGAGCGAGCGGGATTGACCCTGTCAGACATGCCGGAGGCCGCGCCGTACGCCCGGGCGTGCGGGCACGGCTGGCAGTTCGCCTGCGACCGCTCGGACCCATAGACGACCCCCGCGCCACGGACCCCAAGACGACACCCTCGACCGGTTCACCATCCCAGGGACTCGCTCAGTGACCGATTCGAAGAAGCCCGGCACCTTTGCACCAACCCGTCGTTCGTTTCTCTCCGGAGCGCTCGTCGGTGCCGGCGGCGGCCTGCTGCACGCGTGTGGAGGGTCGCCGACACCGGCGGCGCCCGAGGCGACGGAGACATCCGCGGCGTTCGACTTCACCCGCTCCTCCCCGGTATTTGAGAGCGACGCGACGACCCGCAGCGCCTGTCAGTTCTGCAACGCGAACTGCGGACTCGAGGTCCACACGCGAGGCGGCCGGGTGGTCACGATCGCGGGTTTCCCCGACGACCCCGTGCAAGACGGCCAGCTGTGCGTCAAGGCGGACCTGATGGGGCAACTGGTGTACAACCACCGGCGCCTGACCACACCCCTGATCAGGGTCAGCGGCGCCAAGGGCGACCTCCGTGGTTCGCGATTCAGGGAAGCCACCTGGGAGGAAGCGCTCGACGTCGTCGCTGCCCGGTTCCTGAGCCTGCGTGACGTCGGAGAGGCGCACGCGATCGCCAACCGGACAACCGGTCGGATGCTGCGAGGCGCCGGGTCCGTCATCAGCCGTTTCTTCGAGTTGCTGGGCAGCCCGAACGCCACCGATGTCGGCCCCGTGTGCAACGACGCCGGAGGCAACGCGCTGGCCGCCACCCTCGGCCTCGGCAATTTCACCAACGGGTATGGGGTCGACGGGGCGACCGGCACCGAAGATCTTGGGGCCTCGGCCTTCTTCCTGTTCCTGGGCACCAATCAGGCCGAGACCCATCCGGTGACGTTCTCCTACCTGCTCCGGAGCCGCGAGCGCACCGGCGCGCCGCTGGTCGTGGTGGACCCCCGGAAGACGCCGACGGGTGAGTACGCCGATCGCTGGCTGGCCCCGAAGCCCCACACCGACCTGGCGCTGGTGCTGGGGATGCTGCACGAGATCATCAGCGAGCAGCTCTACGATCAGGATGCGGTCACGCAGTGGGTGCTCGGCTTCGACGAGTTGGCGTCACATCTGCGCGAGCACGACTACACGCCAGAGTGGGCGGCCGAGGTGTGCGGTCTGAGGGCGGACGAGATACGGAGTGTCGCCCGCGAGTACGCGGCGGCCCGCCCCGCCGCCATCTTCTGTAACGCCGGCATTTCGCATCAACTGGGGGCGTTCGACACCTATCGGGCCCTGACCTTCCTCGCCGCGATCACGGGCAACGTCGGCGTCGCTGGCGGCGGGTGCAACTTCATGCACAACACCTGGCCCGGCGGACTCGACCTACCGCCACTGGAGGTCGAGACACCGGAACGCGGACAGGCGTTACCGGTCGGGCCGGACTGGTTTGCGGAGTCGATCCTCACGGGTCGGCCCCACCGCCTGAAGGCGGTGGTCACCGAGGGCAACCCGCTGCTCGCCTCGGCCAACTCGACGCGAGTCAGGGCAGCATTCGAGGCGCTCGAGTTCTACGTCTACACGGGGCTCTTCATGGAAGAGGCCGCCTACTTCGCCGACGTCGTGCTGCCTGTGTGTAGCGGCCTCGAAACCGAGGGCGTCTACATGCGGCGGGACGACCGCGCCATCCGATGGCAAGAGGCGGCAGTCGGGAGGGTCGGCGAGAGCCGCACCGACATCGAGATCTGGGTCGACCTGGCGCACGCCATGGCCCGGCACGATCAACAGCGCCCCCCGACAGACTGGACGGACGCCTTTCCGCTCGCCTGGAAGGACTACGGGGCGCTGTGGGCCGAGTTCGTGGCTCGCACCCCCGGGGTGGGCGGCATGACCCGGGAACGCCTCGCCGCCAGAGACGAGCCCCTTCGCTGGCCGTGCCCCACCACCGACCACCCCGGCGTCAGCACGCTCTATCTCGACCACCCGTCCTGGTATGAGGCGGCCGCGAGTCTGGGCGCGGCCGAGGGCCAGCGATTCCTTACACCGAGCGGCCGGATCGAGATCTACACGCCGGAGCTGGAGACGAGACTGCGAACGGCCGGTCACGGCGCGCTTCCGGTCTTCTACACGCACCCCGAAGTCACCGGACGGCATCCGTCAATCGCGTACGAGGACACGCTGGTCACCAATCCAGTCAATCCGCAGGCCGTGACACCACTGGTCCGGCTGGGCGAGGCGTCTGATGGCCTCGTCCATGTGGAGTTCCCCCTGATGGGGATGATCGGACGGTCGAGCGTCGTCCACTTCGCCGGCGTCACCCACTGGACACAGCAGGGGAAGCAACGCGATGGGGTCCGCCTCATACAGCTCCACCCGACGGCGGCGAGCGGCGCCGGTGTCGTGGATGGCGACGACATCTTCGTGGAAAGCCCCCGCGGCCGGGTAAGGGGCACCGCGCTGGTGTGGGACCAGATGCGGCCTGATACGGTGTTCGTCCCCAACGGCTTCGGCTTTGCCCAGGAGACGGGCCCCGATACCGGCGCGCCCGTCTATGCCGACCCGGCCAACTCGCTGGTCGACGACCGGTACTTCGACAACCTGTCCGGCCAGCAGGCGTACAAGTGCTTTGCCTGCCGGGTCGTGCTCGCGTGACCCTCCCGGGCGGCCCACGCCGCGTTGGGGGCGCGGGCCGGCGCCCGCGTGCGCCGGCAGGGTCAACGCGGGTAACATATCGCAGCATTCCATGAGTCGCCGGCCATCCCGCCCTGGCGTGGGTCGGCCGCCGGAGGCCACGCGAACCAGTTCGAGAAGGAGATGTTTCATGTTCGACACACGACGACCGCTCATCGCGTTTGCCGGTGTGCTGGTGACCGCGCTGGCCGCGGGATCCGTCGCGGCCCAGCAACGCGGGGCGCCGACACCACCACCCGGCCCGACGATGGAACAGGCGCTCTCCGCTCTCGACGTCGCACGAGACGCCGCGGACGCGGCGGGCGTCAAGCTGAGTTGCGCCGTCGTCGATTCAAGAGGTGACCTTGTCGCGTTGGCACGGATGGACGGCGCGCGGTTCTACACTACTGATGTCGCACGCGGGAAGGCCGCACTGTCGGCGGTGTTCGGACAACCGAGCGGCAGTCTGGGCACCTTTGCCTCGAGCCCCGCTTTCCAGAACTTCAACGAGGCAGCCCAGACACCGCTGTATCCCTTTCAGGGCGCGTTGCCGATCACGAGAGCTGGCGAAACGGTCGGGGCCATGGGATGCAGTGGGGCCTCGTCGCAGCAGGACGAGGACGCGGTCAGCGCGGCGCTGGACCGGTTCTGAGGAGGTGACGCCATGACACACCTTCGACGGATGACCACGATGTTCGCCTTGTGCCTGCTGACGGGCGCGGTCGGTGTCGCCGCCGCCCAATCGCCCGACCCGTTGACGCTGGCCGACGCGCTCGCGCTCATCAGGGCCACCGAGACCGCGGCCGCTGAGAAGGACCTCCGCCTCAGCATCGCCGTCGTCGACGGTCGCGGCGACCTGATCGCCGTTGCGCGTCAACCCGGTGCGCGTCCTACCACCACCGATACAGCCATCGGCAAGGCCATGGTGTCGGCGATGACGGGGCGCCCGAGCGCGGCCACCACCGGACAGGGAGAGAACGCGCTCTATCAGAACCTGAACGACAGCACGGGGGGGAGACTCCGGTTCTTCCGGGGCGCGGTGCCGATTCTACGGGATGGCTACACGGTGGGAGCCATTGGAGCCAGCGGCGCGTCGGCGCAAGACGACGAAGACGCGGTGGTGGCGGCGCTGCGCGCCGTCGGGATCAGGTAGCTCTCGACGAGCGCTCGGTCGGGCACGATGCCCCCTTCCGGCCGTTCCGGATTGCCGGTCCAGCCGGTGTCGGGCTAGGGAGCGAGTCCGGATGAATCGAAGAGAGCCCGGGTTCGCCCAGTCGCTGATCTGCTTCGGTGGCGTCATCGCTATCGTCATCGTCGGCCTGCTGCGGTTCGAGATCGACTTGCACAGCCTCCTGATCATCTGCTTGATCTGGACCGCCGGTCATGCGTTCTCTCTCGGTCTGAGGTTTGCCGCAATCAAGACGGCGATGACCGGGGGCATCGAGAAGGGCCTGGGCGCGATCTACATCTTCATCTTGATCGGGGCGCTGATAGCCGCCCTGATCGAGGGGGGGACCCTTGCGAGTCTGGTCTACTACGGCGTGGACCTGTTGAGCCCCGGCATCTTCCTTCCGGCCGGGTTGATCCTGTGCAGTGTGATGTCCCTGGCGACCGGCACGGCGTGGGGCACCATCGGCACCATCGGCGTCGTCTTGATGGGACTTGGCGGGGCGCTCGAGATCCCGCTGCCGCTGGTGGCGGGCATGGTGGTGTCAGGCGCCAGCTTCGGAGACAAGATGTCTCCTGTCTCTGATACGACCATCCTCGCGGCGATGAGCGCGGAGACGGATCTGTATGCGCACATCAAGTCGATGCTCTACACGACCGCGCCGTCCTATGTGCTTGCCCTGGTCGCGTTCACCGTGGTGGGTCTTGAATACGCCGATCAGAGTCTCTCGGTGGAGAACCTCGTCGCACTCAAGACAGCCCTGGCGGGTGAATTCGTGGTCGGCCTGGCGGCGTTGCTGCCGTTGGTCGTGCTGCTGTTCCTGAGTGTGAGACGGGTGGCGGCTGAGCCGAGCATGCTCGCCAGCGTCGGGGTCGCCGTCATTCTGGCGGTAGCGGTGCAGGGCCGGAGCGGGGTCGACGTGTTGAACAGTCTGAACACCGGCTACGTCTCGAGCACCGGGCTCGAGCAGATCGACACGCTTCTGACCCGTGGTGGTGTCCAGAGCATGATGTGGACGCTGTCGCTCGCGTTGATTGCGCTGGCCCTTGGCGGTCTCCTCGATCGGGCCGGCTTCGTCCGCGTGCTGCTGAGGGGCCTCTTGGCTCGCATCAAACGCTCCGCCACGCTGATGACGGCGACCATCGCGTCCGGGGTCGTTGCCAACATGGGCATGGGCGAGGCGTACCTGTCCATCATCTTCGGAGGGCAGGTCTTCAAAGAGTCCTACGAGGCCGCCGGCTTGGAACGCCACCTGTTGTCGCGGTGTCTCGAGGAGGGCGCCACGTTGAGCACGTCCCTCATTCCGTGGACCACGTCCGGGGCGTTCTGTATGGGCGCGCTTGGTATGTCGGCGTTCGAGTACGCGCCGTGGACGTTTTTCAACTACATCAACCCACTGCTGTCCATTATCCTGGCCTACCTGGGATTTGGGGTTTTTCGGAAGGTCGTCAGTGAGCGCTGAGCGTATTCCTGTCATCGACGTGTCGCCCCTCGAAGGGGATGAGGAGGCGGGCTGCCGGCAGGTGGCGGACGCGCTGGTCGAGGCCGCCCGGACCGTCGGATTCTTCTATGTCCGCAACCACGGCGTGCCGACGGCCCAGCTCGACGAGGTGTTTGCGGTCGCTCGCCATTTCTTCGCGGCGCCTGAGGCCGACAAACGGTCCGTTGCGATCTCTCCGTTCCATCGAGGGTGGCTCGAGATTGGCGCAACGAAGATGGCCGGCAGCGACGAGTCGGATGTCAAGGAGAGCTTCGTCTGGGGACTGGACATCCCGCCCGACGACCCTGACTTTCTCGCTGGGGGACGTCTGCTGGCGCCCAATCAGTGGCCGGCGTTCCTGCCGGAGATGCGTGCGCGACTGATGGCCTACTTCCAGTCGACGCAACTGTGTGGCCAGCGTCTGTTGCGGGCGTTCGCCACGGGACTCGACGTCAGGCCGGACTACTTTCTGCAGCACGTCGACAAGCCGGTGAGCCGGGGAGCCTTGATCTACTATCCGCCCCGCTCACCGGAGCCAAATGCGGGCGAGTTTGGCGCGGCGCCGCACTCGGACTTCGGTACGCTGACACTCCTGGCTCAGGACGACGTCGGCGGACTCCAGGTGCAGGAGAAGTCGGGCGCCTGGATCGACGCCGAACCGATCGATGGCACGTTCGTCGTCAACGTGGGCGACCTGCTGGCCAGGTGGAGCAATGGTCGTTTCGAGTCGACACCGCATCGTGTCGTCAACCCACGCGGGACCGAACGGTACTCCGTCGCGATGTTCGTCGACCCGAACTGGGACTCGATCGTCGATCCGGTCACCCTCGCCGGGGAGCACGCCGGGTATGAGCCCGTCGGCTGCGTCGCCTACATTACCGACCGCTATGATGAGGCGTTCGCATATCGGAAGAAGCAGGAAGCGACTGCGGGCGGCGCCCGGGGGGTGAGCAATGGCAACTAACAAACGACCACACGACGTTCAGGAGGGCGACGAGACGGCGACCCGGCGCAAGGCTGGTGAACGCTCCCCGCTGTTACGACCAGACTGGCGCTACGTTGAGCAGCGCAACATGGACGACTTTCGCGCCGAGGACTGGGCCCTGATGAACCGCCAGCGAGCCGAGTATCTCGCGGAACAGCAGGCCATCCAGGTGCTCGACATGCTCAAGGCGTCGAAACATGCACCCACCTTCGGTTACCTCATCAATAACTACGAGCACTGCCTGCAGACCGCGACGCTGTTGCACGCAGACGGACACGATGAGGAGACGGTCGTGACCGGACTGTTGCACGACATCGGGTTTACGGTCTGTTCTGAGGATCACGGACGGTTCGCGGCGGACCTCTTACGGTCGCATGTGTCCGAGAGGAATATCTGGGCGCTGGAGCATCACGAGATGTTCCAGCGTGTCCACCTGCACGGGTACTACGAGGTGGAAGATCCGGCGTTCATCAATGAGCGAGACCGCTGGCGGGATCACCCGCATTATGCGTGGACCGCTGAGTTCGTCGCGCGATACGACATCACCACGATCGATCCCAGCGTCGAGAGCTTGCCGATCGAGTACTTCGAGCCGATGGTGCGGCGGGTTCTTGCTCGGCGCTCCAAGGCGAAGGCATGAGGTCGGACATGATTGCTTGGATTCAGACGATCCCGCCCGAGAAGGCGACTGGCGCGCTTGCGAGCGCCTACAGGGAGGCGGCGACTCCACACGGCACGGTGGACAACGTGATGCAGGCGCACTCGCTGCGTCCTCACACGATGTACGGCCACATGGCGCTCTATCGCGCCGTGCTGCACCACCCGGAGAATGTGCTGCCGGAGTGGTTTCTGGAGGCCGTCGGCACGTATACCAGCATCCTGAACAACTGCACGTACAGCCGCGCTCATCATTCGCAGAATGCCCGCGCGCTGCTCGGCGGGGGCGACAAGGGTGCCAAGGCGATTGCCTCGCTGGTGGACCGGGCACCGGAGCGCGCCTTCTCCGGGAAGTACCTCGCGCTGCTGCGGCATGTGGAGAAGCTGACGCTCGATGTGGCGAACATCACCGAAGCCGACCTTGTTGTCGCACGCCAGGCCGGCGCGGATGATGGCGAGATACTGGAGACGATACAGGTCTGCGGATACTTCAACTACGCGAACCGGCACCTCAACGGCCTTGGGGTCTCGACAGAAGGGGACGTGATCGGGCGGGTCTAGTGCCCTGCGAGGACCGCCACGGCATCAGCGTGCGGTGTGCCACCGAGCAGCTGGCCGGCGTGTCCGTGGTCAGCCGGCGAGGCTTGCTGTGCTAGCCGCAGACGGCTCGTGCACGTAAAACGGCCACTTGTGGAAGAACCATTCGTTCCAGAGCAACGGAATGATCCACCAGAAGTTCCACACCAGTGATTCACCCTCGGGAAAGGCGTGCGCGAGGGTCGCCGCATGCTCGTTGCCGATTCCCCAATGGACGAATCCCAGATAGTAGAAGACACAGTAATTGAGCGCCGCCAACACGACCACGCCCACCGTCCTGAACCCGAACGCTGTCCATGAATCGGTGTCGGCGATCGGCACCATGTCGTCGAAGTAGTGGTGCCACGCGAGAAACGGAATCAAGGTGAAACCGGCGATCTCCGCAGCGTGGTACCAGAGGAACCGCGTCAAGTCGTTTGCCTCAGATAGCTCGCGAAGCGTCGTCTCGGGCAACCACCATGGAGCCACGTTGACACACAGCACCGCGAGCGCATAGCCGATCACCACGATGGCGCCGAAGGAGACGAGGCCCCGCAGCGGCTGCGGGAGCAACATCGCCGACCAGGGCTTTCCCCTCCACACATTGGCCGTCATGAACAACAGGATGATCATCCATTCCCAGAACCCGAACACCCAGTGCAGATGGCTGGTCCCTGCGAGCTCGCCCCACCATGGCGTGTTCAGCGCGATGGACCGGCCGTAGACCGCGCCCCAAAAGGGCACGACCAACGCGGTGAAGAAAAACAGCGTGAGGAACGAGCACCAGCCCAGCTCGGCAAGGCCAGCCTGTGGCTGGGTCAGGTTGCTCGGCCGTATCGGCCATTTCGCGAAGAGAATGGTGACGAACGGGTAGGTGAAGAAGCCGATCAGCACGAACGCCACAATCGCCCGCTGCCCGAGTTCCTGGGCAGCCATCACGTCGAGCGACACCGCCTGACCGTCGGCCAGCATCGCCTGCCCGCTGGCAGCGAGGGCATTCAGATTGTCTTGACTCAAGAAATTGAACCCGAGACCCAACAGTTGGTAGAACACGACGTGGATCATGAACCACACGATGACGAGGTTCGTGATCGTCAAGGCCACACCGCGGCTGGGCTGAGCCATGCCGGCGAACGGCCAGTCGCCGAACAGCATGTGCTGCCAGAGACCGACGAGGATCATCATCGCGAGGTACATCACAAACGGATAGGGAAAAGCGCCCACCGGCCCCCGGGGATCGCTAAAGGTGAACCAGATGACCAGGGCGACGGCCAGAAACGTGATGAATGCGACGATACCGGTGAGGGGCTGACCCCAGCGTGGACGAAGAGCGTCTGCCACCTACTCCTCCTTGGATGTACGCAACGGGCTGTGTTGAACTGGGCAAAGTATACGGGACCCGGTGGGCGGTCGCTGGCCCTCGCCCTCTTGCGAGACGGAGTGCGGGTCACGAGCGGATCGCGCATAGGCGGCACGTCCCCCGCGTATGCCTATTGTGAAACAGTCCGCCGCGCCAACCACTCGACCCCAGGCGCCGGCCACGCCTCGCAGGGCGCCAGCGGCATGATCATGACGGGCGCGATCGGCGTCGTCGTGGGCGTCTTCTTCGTCGCGCGAGCCCGACGGTGACTGTACTTCATTCTGCGTCACGGTCGCCGGGATTGACGTATGCTTGCGACTATCTGCAGGGGATATCTGGATATCGTCATCTGCGAAGGAGAGACT
>Ga0114996_10007875_pt1 | contig 11964 bp, 3 predicted proteins | sample ArcticOcean_MG_C_4_FD_87039 | JGI IMG/M metagenome (GOLD analysis project Ga0114996, IMG submission 87039) | Marine microbial communities from western Arctic Ocean - ArcticOcean_MG_CB4_134 | ecosystem: Environmental > Aquatic > Marine > Oceanic | place: Arctic Ocean: Canada Basin | collected... | reverse complement strand
CACGGCCAGAAGCAAGAGCGTGAACATCACCCAAGCAAAACGAGCGATTGGCATGAACGGGCTCAGGGCGAAAACAACCAGTCCCAGGCTGCATATTACCGAAGTTTGCAGCATCGCCGCGCCACAGTGCCGATATGCGTACGCCAGCGAAGCGACTGGCGTGAATCCCTGGGAGCGCCCTTTTTGGAACCAGGTGATGTAGTGCAGCGTGTTATCCACGGCGATTCCCAGGGCCACACTGGCGGTCAACATCGACCCGATTTCCACCTCGAACCCGAGCCAGCCCATCGTGCCGAAAACGATCACGCACGGCAGCACATTGGGGACCATCGCCAGCAGCCCGGTCACCACATTGCGCAGCAACACCATCATTACCGTCGCGATCATCGCCAGCGCCAGAGCAAAGCTCGAAATCAGATCCTTAAGCAACTGATCCTGAGCCTTGTAGACCAGCGGGACGCCGCCGCAGATGATGATCTCGGGCACTTGGCCACCGGGAGCGTCGCCCAACATCGGCAACACGTTGGCGTTGAGTTCTGCGAGCAAGTCGCCATAGTCCACGTCACGACTCGAAGTCACGCGCAGGCTGATCCGCCATAGCTGTTCGTCTTCCTGTTGCAAGAAATAGCCGCTCTCTTGCAGTTGCTCTCGGCCCGAGTAGATGCGACGAATCACGATCTTTCGTCGGGCTCTTGCCCCGATCGAGACCTTTCCTTTCTTTTTCTTTGGCAGCGGTACCACAAACGTAGAGGCCGAGACGCTCGCACCCACACCTTCGGTCGATGCCGCGGACATTCGCACCGTTTCGACGTAGCGCATCCGATCGACGAATCGCTCGGCGTTCGCTTGCCTGATCGCGGGCGAATTGTCCTCATCGGTTGGCGTTGAGGAGTTTGGCACTTGCGGGAAACGCAACACGATTTCGATTGGTACCAGATTCCCCACGTTTTCTTCGAGCCAACGATAATCTTGAATCACACGCGCCGAGGGCGATAACAGATCGTCCAGCCGAGTCGACGTACGGAGTTTCGACATCCCCATTGTCTGGCCGGCGAGCGTCGCTAGTGCCAACACCAACACGGCCCAATGACAGCGACCTAACACTCCGGCGAGTCCCCGCCACAGAAGCCCGTCGGACGCTCTTGGATCCTTGATGCGAGGCCGCTTGGGTGGCCAGAACGCGATCATCGCCGGCAACACAACCAACAACACAACCGAGCCCGCGAGGACCGAAATGGCCGCAAAACCCCCGAAATTTCGGACCGGGGTGATCTCACTGATGCACAACGAGACCATTCCCAACGCCGTCGTGGCGGCGGCCAATAACGTCGGGCGGCGTGCCGTTTTGACCGCGAAATTGACCGGATTTTCGTGGCCGTTTAGACACGCGTCGCGATAATAGTTCACCAGATGCACCCCGCCGGCCACGCCCAACACAAACGTCAGATTCGCCACCAGCAGCAATACCGAGTCGAGTTGCTGACCGCTGTAGTGCATCAGCGCCATGCTCCCCATTTCGCTGAAAAATGCGGTCAGGAAGACACAGCCGGCCAGCTTAAAGTTGCGCAGGAAAATCACCATCCACACGAAACAGATCACAAACGAAAAGACGTTGAACACCATCAACGACGACTTGCTGGCAATGTCGATCGCCACACCGTCATAGGTGGACCCCGCCATGTGCAGTTGATCGCGACCTAAGTCGGAAGTCGCGTCGGCAGATCGCCAGACGTGCTCAATCGCGGCGCGGCGATTTTTCTTACCCTCTTTCGTCACAAGCGCAATCGCGCAGGTCGTCTTGTCATCAGAACCAATCAACCATCGGCGTAGCCGTCGGCGCGCCGACTTATAGTCAAGATCGATCGGTTCGGTCGTGAACGACTCGAATATCTCGGGGCCCGTCCAGACTTGTCGGAACAAATGCGTCTGGCGGCCGTCGTGCTCAACCGGCTCCAATAGCCGATCAGCGAACGCTGAGAGTCGCTCGTCTTCGAGCGTACAGCCGTCCCAGCTCACCATCAACAACTCGTCGCTGCCAAACTGCTCGGTAAACCAGTGAAGCTGTTTGGTTTCCTCAAACGATTCGGGAAGCCAGTCCTCGACCCGATTGGCTTGTCGCTCCCAAGCCTGATTGGACCCCCACATCACGGGCGGCACAAGCGACCAAAAGATCGCCAACACGATCCAACAAAATCTGCGAGACGGGTACATTGTTTGTATGGTTCCGGTGTCGTAACAGATGCCGCAAAACCCATCGTCGATTCTAGCGAAACGGTCAGTCGGTTACATAGAGCGGCAGTGAACCTTGGTTCTGAGACCCTTAGTTCTGATCGGCTTTTTTCGTAATTTTCTGAAAAATCGTTGCGACCCCCATGTTGTGTTTTGTGAATTGGTCCTGTCCGCTCGCGACGAACGATCGAGACGCTCGTGCTAGCGTCCATCGCATTAGTTCGGTTTCCGCCGGCGCGTTAAACTGGGCAAGCCAGCGGCGAACGAACCCCTACGCGAGTTTGCATTATGTAAAGCCGCGACCAGTGGTCGTGCAGGAGCCGGCGAAAACCAGCGGGCAGGCCCGCTGGCTAAATTGGGGGGATGATTCTTGACGGTTGCTGGAAAAACCGTCCGGCGGCGTGTTACAATGCCCCCTCCACCCCAACTCCCTCCCTGAATCAAAGGCCTCCCGATGACCAATATGCTGACGATGCGCAGTTACAAAAAACTCGTGCTGGTGATCATTGCCGTACTTTCGATCGGCACCGCCACATCGCAGGCTGCCCTGCAGATCGCCGGGCAATACGGCCCCGCGATGGGACACGCAATGCGACTGCCCGGCGGTGGCAGCTTTGACGTGTTTCGTGGCGTTACCGCACAGCTTGACGCCAAGGGCAGCGCTCGGGTCGTCTTCAATGCCGACACGATGCAGATGGCGGCCGGGTGGACTGAGGGTGGAGTACGATATCAGGGACTGCCGTTCACTGGTGGTCATGGTCAGTTCCCGAGTCTTGGCAAAGCGCCCGTGTTCAAAGCACCCAACATGCCCGGCTGGGCCTACGGCCAGTTGTGGGACGAGCCGCGCATCAAAGACGCTTCGCCGCCGCTCGGTCCGCTTCCTCGCGAATGGGCCAAGTTTCGTGGTTGGTATCTGCATGACGATCAGGTGATCTTCTCCTACACTATCGGCGAGGCCGCCGTACTCGACGCGCCGCGTTTGGTCATCGACGGCGACCGCAAAGTGATCGTTCGCACGTTACAGATCACGGGTGATGGTCAGCCGAAGCAAATGCTTGTGGCGACCGACAAAGAAGTCAAAGCAGATGGCACGCAGGGCACCGTTGGTAAGACGGCCGTTTGTTTGGCCGGGGCCCCCAAAGGTGCTTCGCTGAAAGCTGTCGAAGGCCGCCTCGTGCTTTCTCTGCCGGGTTCAAAGGAGATGCAACGTTTTCAGATCGCTCTGTGGAGCGCCACTGAGAAGCCAGCCTATGACGCGGTGACAAAAGCCGTTGGTGCGGCCGCCGACCTGACGCCTCTGACCAAGGGTGGATCGAAGCGGTGGACCAAGGGGCCGATCAAGACCAAGGGCAAGGTGGCCGCCGACAGCAAAGCGGCCTATGCGCTCGACAAAATTTCGCTTCCTCCGGGGAGACCCTATGGCAGCCAGATGCGGATCGGCGGTTTCGACTTTTTCGCCGACGGCAAGTCCGCAGCGATCTCCACCTGGAGCGGCGACGTCTGGATCGTCAGCGGAATCGACGACAAGCTCGAAAATGTCACCTGGAAAAAGTTCGCCGGTGGCCTGCACGAACCGCTGGGGCTGAAGATCGTTAACGACGTGATTTATACGGTCGCCGATGATCAGATCACGCGGTTCCATGACTTCAACAAAGACGGTGAGGCGGACTTTTACGAGACCTTCAACAACGACTGGGACCTGACCAGCGGGTTCCATGCGTTCTGTTTCGATCTGCACACCGATCCCAAAGGAAACTTCTATTTTGCATTCGGCAGCCCGGTGCGTGGCGGTGGTCGAAGCTTCGAGCGAATGGGCCGACATCACGGCTCGATCATTCGAGTCTCGGCCGACGGAAAGAAAATGGTGCGTTACGCCTCGGGTCTGCGAGCCCCGAATGGCATGTGTGTCGGCCCGGACGGTCGCGTGACGTGTGGCGATAACGAAGGGACGTTTGTGCCCCGCTGTCCGATTCACTGGGTCGACGAAGGCGACTTCTTGGGCGTTGTCGATTCGGCAGAGAATTTTGCCAAGATGAAGACGACGCCAACGGTTGGCCAACGGACGGGTGGCCGCAAGAGGCATCTTGAGTCGAGCGAAGCACCGAAACCGCTGGCGTGGTTGCCCAAGGACGTCGACAACTCCGGCGGCGGTCAGGCGTGGGTCACGAGCGACAAATGGGGCCCGCTCAAGGGAGAGATGTTGCATATGTCGTACGGCCGCAGTTCGCTCTATCTGGTGCTGAAAGAAAAACAGGGCAACCAGATGCAGGGTGGCGTGGTGAAATTTCCGTTGCGGTTCACTTCGAGCACGATGCGTGCCCGCTTTAATCCAGCCGACGGACAGCTTTACGTGACGGGCCTTCGTGGTTGGCAAACCAACGCGGCGAAGATGGGTGGTTTCGATCGGGTCCGCTACACCGGTAACCCGCTGACGATGCCGATTGGATTGAAGACCAACAGCAAGGGTGTTGAGATTACGTTTGCTCAGCCGCTTGATAAGAACATCGCGGGCGACGCCGACAGTTATTCCGTGACGGCGGCCGACATTCGTTGGACGCATGCTTACGGTTCGGGCGATTACAAGCTGGGTGGACGCGACGGAAAGCCGACCAAGGGCGGTCGGACAGAGTTGCAGGTGGAAAGCGCCAAAGTTTCGGCCGACGGCAAGACGGTGGTGCTCGAGATCGAAGACTTCCAGCCGGCCCACCAGATGCGGATCGAGTACGACATCAAGACGGCCGACGGCAAGCAGTTGCGAGACAAAATCTGGAACACGGTTCACGTGGTGCCAAAATAGTCGGAATTGATTGCTCATCATCCATTTAGCCGGTGAGCCTGCCTGCCGGATCCTTTTTCGGCCATGCGTTAATTCAGTGCGCGACCACTCGCAATTCCGCGAGACAGCGGCCTGTGGTGCCAGCGCTGGCCAACCCCTGCCCTCGCAACGAATCAGACCCGCCATAGAATCTGGCCAGACACCTCGCACAGTACCGGTTGCCGCAGTTCCTCTCACGGCCTAGAATGCACGTCTGCCTGTGCGTCAGACCACGCTGCACAGAGCACCACGGGGCGGTAGCTCAGTTGGGAGAGCGCTGCGTTCGCATCGCAGAGGTCAGGGGTTCAAGTCCCCTTCGCTCCACTTCTTCTAACCTGTTTACACATAAGGGATTACGTGAAAATTGCTCACGTAATCCTTTTTCTTTTCCGGGTTCGGTGATACCTTTTGGTCGACGAAAGGGACAATTGGACCCCCGTTTCGCAATCGAGGCGAGGTTGCGCTGACTTCATGCGCTAGGGGGACGTCCTACCTTCTTGCCGTGCCTGAGGAGCCGGCAGATTGGCTTGATGCCGATGCGGTCTCCGTTGCTTCGCGGGATACGCCTCCTGGCGAAACGCCTTTCTTATTGCCGGCATCAGGTTAGGCTGTTCGCGCTGGGAATCATGTTTGCGCGCGGCTTTTCAGCGCGCCTCTACTGCACCCTCTAGCGACGGTCTTCCGGACATTTTGTCCGGAGCCGACATCGTGGTTCTCCAGTCGGTCTGGAGAGTCACCCGTGTCTTGAGTCTTAACGACTCGGCGCGACAACGCGGTGGGCGATGAAATGTGCGACGCCCGCGACCAGCACGAATAGATCGCTCACGGTATTCACAAATTGCGGGTGATCCGCTGCGACCGATTCGCGAGCAGAGTGCGAACAAAGGCGAATCGGTGAATCCCGGGGACGTTCTAATCAGCGTCGGGGTGTCTTTTTGCCACAACGCGGCAAAGCATGTCGCGTTTTTTATCGACACATGGTCATAATGCAACGTACATTACAGCAGAACCGTCGTTCGGTTGCGCGTTTGACGGGGAATTACCGCGTCCGGTGATGTCGAATTTGGACGGAATCCCGCAAGATAAGGACAATATGCTCTGCGGTTTAACGAATAGATCCTAGCAGAGCGTCCATTCAAAGGAGACGATCATGAGCTACGAAAGTGACGAGGTCCGGCCGTTCAATGGTGGCGGCGCAATCCGCAGATATGGACCAATCATCGCAGGCGTTTGCATTCTCGCCGTCGGCGCGATTGCCTATATAGTCTACAGCCAGTTCCGCATTGACGTGCCAGCTAGGCACTTCGCCGTACTGACCAAGAAGACCGGCGAGGATCTGGACAACCATCAAGAGATTGCGCCCGACGGGGGGAACCATAAAGGTCTGCAGCTCGAAGTGCTTTCCGAGGGAAGGTACTTCTACAATCCCTATCTCTGGAAATGGGCAGTCTATCCGATGATCGAGATCCCCCGCGACAAGATGGGGGTCCGCATCCGACTCTACGGCGACGATCTTCCCTACGGTGATTTTGTGGCAAAGGACAAGAGCTACAAGGGAATCGTCGAAGACGTACTGGAACCGGGACGTTATGCCATCAATGCCATCTTCATTGATAGGGATACAAAGAAGGTTGTCGGCGCGCCGCGCAAAAAGAGCGACTATGTCGAAATCATCGAACTCTGGGACCCAAAGATCATACCGGCCGGCTATAAAGGCATCGTCACGAATCTGGCCGGGCCGATGCCGGATGATCCCAACCTACTGCTTGTCGAGAAAGGATTTCGCGGGCCACAACAGGAAACGCTCGAGCCCGGCACGTATTACTTGAACCCTTACATGTACCGGATCAACTCGATCGATACACGATCGCAGCGTTTCGACCTCTCGGAAGGCAAGGATATGACCTTCCCATCCAAGGACGGTTTTCAGATCTCCCTGGATGGGAGGATCGAGTTTCGGGTTATTCCCGAAACGGCCGCACAGACGTATGTCACGTATAACGACGTGAGCAACGATCAGGCGGGCCACAGCGCGATCGCGGAAGAGATCATCGCCAAAGTCATCATGCCCAATGCGCGGGCCTTCTGCCGTCTGCGGGGTTCCAATTCTTCCGCTCGCGAATTCATCGGCGGCAAAACTCGCACGGCGTTTCAGGCGGAATTCCAACAAGGCATCGAGACAACGTGTAAAGCCCAGGGGATCGAAATCGTCCAAGCGCTGATTACGAAGATCAAACCGCCACAAGCGATTGCCGAGCCACTCCGGGCTCGCGAAGTCGCGGCACAAGAATTGAAACAATACACCCAGCAGACACTGCAACAAGAGCAAGAGGCGGAGCTGGCGACCACAATCGCCGTTATCGAACAGAAGAAACTGCTCGTCGAAGCGGGCCGCGAGGTCATTACGGAAACCACCAAGGCCGAGGAAGAGCAGGGAGTCGCACTTGCCGAAGCCAACCGCGACAAGGAGGTGGCCGAGAAAAAACTCGAGGCCGCGAAGGATCTCGCGGAGGCCATTCTGGCAAAGGCCGCCGCGGAAGCCGCCGTCGTCGGATTCGAAAACGAAGCGGACGCCGCGGGCTGGAAAAAAGCCGTGGAAGCTCTGGGCAACGACGGTGAGGCGTACGCTCGATTCGTGCTGTATCAAAAACTTGCGCCGGGCTATCGCTCGATCATGGTCAACACGGCTGACTCGCCGTTGATGGAAATCTTCAGGACTTTCGCCAAACCGGAAAAACCGTAGCGCGGCTGGCCCTGCCGCCAATAACTGAACAACATTTACGACCTTACTCAAAGGGAATCACCATGCCACGGACATCCAAAACTCTCATTGGTGTCGGGATCACCAGCGCACTGGCGTTGCTGTTGCTGGCGGTCGGATTCCACTGGGGCGTGAACCGATTCTATGTGAATGAAGGCGACAGCCTGTTGCTTCGCTACAAAGGTCCGTTGATCTTTGGCAGTAGGGACACGGCGAAAACTGGTTCCTGGGCCGAGGAAGGACAGATCGGTATTTTGGCCAAGCTGCGTGGCCCCGGCCGCCATTTCTACTGCCCGATTTGGTGGGAACGAACGATCGTACATGACGTGGTAATCAAGCCGGGCGAGGTGGGCCTCGTGACCTGCATGCTCGGCGACGACCTGCCGTCCGGCGAGTTTCTGGTGGACGGCGACATTGGCGATACCGCGCACAAGGGCATCTTGCGAAAGGTCCTGCATCCTGGACGCTACCGCATCAATCCGTATGGCTACACCGTCGAAACGGTCGGTTTACAGACGTTTACTTCCGGCAACAGTGAAAAAAAATCCGGCTGGGTTGAGATTCCGACGGGTCACGTGGGAGTCGTCACCAATCTTGCCGGCAATCCGGCCACTGGAGCCAAGGCTGGCATCGCCGACAAAGTGCTGCCGCCGGGAATCTATCCGGTCAACGGGCGTGAACAGAACATCGATATCGTCGAGATCGGTTACCGCTACAGCACCGTTCAGGTCGCCGTGCAGCGCGACCGCGACGGCGAAATTATTGTCGACGAAAATGGCGAGGCCTCGATTGCCGACACGGAGAGCGGTATCGCGTTTCCATCGAGCGACGGATTTTCGATGAACATTGACTACACGGCGATCTGGGGACTGATGCCCGAACAGGCACCCCACGCGATTCGCACGATTGGCAATGTCGATGCCATCGAACAAAAAATTGTCGTACCCCAGATCAATTCCATCTTGCGGAACAACGGTTCCACCTACAAGGCCGTGCAACTGCTCGTCGGCGACGACCGCGAAGTATACCAAACGGCCAGCCTCGAAGAGTTCAAAAAGGTGCTCGAAGCGAAACAGATCACTTTGCTCTACGGGCTCGTGCGACACGTTTACATTCCCGAGGAAGTTCGCAAGCCAATCCAAACCGCATTTATCGCCGACGAGTTGACGCTGACGCGCCAACAGGAGCAACTGACAGCGACCGAAGAAGGACGATTTCGCGAAGCTGAGGAAAAAGTGACATTGGCGTCGAAGACGGTTGAAGTCGACACCCTGAAACAGGTTGCGGGGAAAAAGGCCGAAGGCAACCGCACGGCCGAGGGGACACGGGCGGAAACCGAAAAGCTCGTCGCCGCCATTCAGAAAGAAACGGCGCAGTTCGAAGCTGATGCCGTAAAAATACTCGGCGAAGCCGAAAACAAGGGTAAGCAGTTGATCGAGGAAGCCAAGTCGGATCGCTTCCGACTGGCAGTCCAGGCCTTTGGAACTCCGCAGGCATACAATAGCTGGATTTTCGCCAGCGGACTGCCCGAGGATGTTGAGCTGCGGCTCCTCTACGCGGGCCAAGGCACGCTGTGGACCGACATGAGCAAAGCCGGCGGCAACTTCGGCATTCGTGCCACGATCCCGCTGAAAAGCGGAACGCCGAAGAATTCCACAAACAAGAAGTAGCCCGCCGCTTTACTTCGTCTAGTGACGGGGCTGGCACGCCGGAAAACGATCACCTATGCGATAAGACGGACACGGTCGTATCGAAAGCCCCGAATCGACAATCGGGCGTTTCTTGTTGCCGTGATCCGCGCGAGAAACAGGCTGACGCCGGGCGATGAACTACGCCGTTCATACCAGCTCGTTGCGAAGCGCCCATGCCGCTGCTTGAGTGCGATCGGTTCATGAAAAACTCTGGTGCCTGATCAAAGCCACGTCGACGACCCTCGACTCGGCTCGTTTTTCTCGGTAGCTTGGCTGTCTTGCTATAGGAAACAGTTCAGCACATTCATTACACTGAACGGGTCACTAAAGAAGGTCATTGGCCAGTGCGAGGCCCGAGCAACGGTCGACCTATGCCCTCTCTTGGAGGGAATTGACGACCCCGGCAGACCAACGTCCAGCGAACCCTAACTTTCAACGCCGACGAGATTCACAATGAAACGGCTATGGATCTATTTTGTCTTGGTGATGTTCGTTTCCTTCCTGGTTCTTGGTTGGATCGGGACTCGAATCTATGAGGAAACACCTCCCAACGAGGTGAAAGTCGTCACTACTGACGGCAAGGTGATCATCGACCAGGGGGAGATTTCTGCCGGACAGAATGTCTGGCAGTCGATGGGCGGGATGGAAGTCGGTTCGATCTGGGGACATGGCAGCTACGTCGCTCCCGACTGGTCGGCCGACTGGTTACATCGGGAATCTGTGTTCATCCTTGATCATTGGGCGAAGGAAGATTTCGGCTCGAGTTTCAAAGGGCTCAACGAGGAGAAGCAAGCTCAACTGACCGGTCGGTTGACCAAGTTGATGCGGACCAACACCTATAATGCCACGATGGGGACGATCACGATTGATCCGGTTCGAGCCGACGCTTTTCAGGCCAACCTCGAACACTATTCGGACGTGTTCACCAACGGCAGGGCCGACTACGCGATTCCCGCGGGCGCTGTAACGGACTCGGATCGGCTCCATCGGCTTTCGGCGTTCTTCTTTTGGACCTCGTGGGCAGCATCCACGAATCGTCCCGACGACCACGTCTCGTACACCCAAAACTGGCCCTACGAACCGCTGGTTGGAAACCGAGCGACGGGCGAGGCCGTCGTCTGGACCGGCGTGAGTATCATTATGCTACTGGCCGGAATCTCGGCGATGGGGTGGTGGTATGCGTCCCGTCGAAGTGAGGAACAGGAGCCGGTCGCCCCGAAAATTGACCCACTTGGCCAGTGGGAAGCCACTCCGTCGCAGCGTGCGACGATCAAATACTTTTGGGTCGTGTCTGCATTGATCCTCCTGCAGATGCTCCTCGGAGTCATCACGGCGCATTATGGTGTCGAGGGAGACGGCTTTTATGGTTTCCCGCTCTCCGAATGGCTGCCGTACAGCGTGACTCGCACATGGCACATTCAGACGGGATTGTTCTGGATCGCTACCGCCTGGTTGGCGGCAGGTCTGTTTATTGGTCCGTTGGTGAGCGAACAGGAACCCAAAGGCCAGAGACTGGGCGTCAACGTGTTGTTTGGCGCTTTGTTGGTGGTCGTGGCGGGTTCGATGACGGGCGAGTGGATGAGTATCCAGAACAAAATGTCCGATACGGTCTCGTTCTATTTCGGCCACCAGGGTTACGAGTATGTGGAACTGGGCCGAGTGTGGCAAATCGGCCTGTTTGTCGGCCTGCTGCTTTGGCTCTTCCTCATGGTGCGCGTCCTACGCTTGGCCCTGCGCAGAAAAGACCAAGGAGAACAGAAACAGCTCGTTGCCTTGCTACTCGTTTCGACCACCGCCATCGCACTCTTTTACGGGGCGGGACTTACTTGGGGGCAGCACACGCATCTCACGATCGTCGAATACTGGCGCTGGTGGGTCGTTCACTTGTGGGTCGAGGGGTTCTTCGAGGTGTTTGCTACCACGGTCATCGCCTTCATCTTCATGAGATTGCATCTGGTGCGACCGCGCGTGGCAGCAGCGGCGGCGTTGCTCTCGGCGACCATCTTTCTCTCCGGCGGCATTATTGGAACCTGTCATCATCTCTACTTCTCCGGAACGCCCACCCTGGCACTTGCCTGGGGATCGGTGTTTAGCGCCCTGGAGGTCGTTCCGTTGTGCCTGGTCGGTTTCGACGCGATGGAAGACTTGCGGCGTTCCAGAACGTCGCCTTGGGTGCGGCGATACAAGTGGCCGATCTACTTCTTCATTTCCGTCGCCTTCTGGAATATGATCGGAGCCGGCCTTTTCGGCTTCATGATTAACCCGCCTGTGGCGCTCTACTACATGCAGGGCCTCAACACGACGCCGCTGCACGGGCACGCCGCGTTGTTTGGTGTGTACGGAATGCTGGGTATCGGCCTGATGCTGGTCTGTCTGCGCGTGTTGATTCCGGGTCGCGAGTGGAAAGACGGTCTACTGCGATTCTCGTTCTGGTCGTTGAACGCCGGTTTGATGGCGATGTGCGTCCT
>Ga0114996_10007873_pt1 | contig 11965 bp, 10 predicted proteins | sample ArcticOcean_MG_C_4_FD_87039 | JGI IMG/M metagenome (GOLD analysis project Ga0114996, IMG submission 87039) | Marine microbial communities from western Arctic Ocean - ArcticOcean_MG_CB4_134 | ecosystem: Environmental > Aquatic > Marine > Oceanic | place: Arctic Ocean: Canada Basin | collected... | reverse complement strand
GGTCCATTATATGGACAAGATCGTCGTCGGTCCTGAGGCGGCTGGTGGCATCGACGTGACCGCCCCGGTGGCTGACAACCTGCGGGCCGTGGCCAAGGCGCTGGGCCGGAGGGTGTCCGAGGTAACGGTCATCGTGCTCGACCGCCCACGTCATGAGCAGCTAATGAAGGACATCAGGGCTGCCGGGGCGCGCATCAAGCTCATCATGGACGGCGACGTGATCGCAGGCATCCAGGCAGCGCTGCCGGATACTGGCGTCGACGTCGCCATGGGCATCGGCGGCACGCCGGAGGGTGTGATCACTGCGGCCGCCATTCGCTGCACCGGCGGCGCGATCCAGTGCAAGCCGTGGCTTCGTGATGATGAAGAACGCCGTCGCTGTATCGAGGCCGGCCTCGACGTCGACCACGTTTACGCCACCGAGGAGTTGGTCGCCGGTGACGACGTCTTCTTCTCAGCGACCGGCGCCAGCACCGGCGAGATGCTCCGGGGTGTGAGCTTCAGCCCCGGTGGGGCCAAGACCCAGTCGTTGGTCATGCGCTCGCGCTCCGGCACCATCCGCTGGATCGACTCCATCCACGACTTCGGGCGCCTGGACAAAGTGCGCTTCGGAGAGTAGCCGCGATCTGCGCGCCCTTACCCCACCCCCCGATTTCGGTGTAGGAGAGATGCCTAACCCGATGGTCACCATCGGAACGCCGCTGTCACCCAACGCCACTCGGCTGCTGCTGCTCGGCTCCGGCGAGTTGGGCAAGGAGGTCGCCATCGAGGCGCAGCGCCTCGGCGTCGAAGTGGTGGCGGTCGACCGCTACGCGAATGCACCGGCGATGCAGGTGGCGCACCGGAGCCACGTCATCTCCATGCTCGACGCGCAGGCGTTGCGGAGGGTCATCGAGGCTGAGCGCCCGGACCTCGTCGTGCCTGAGGTGGAGGCCATCGCGACGGACGAGCTTGTGGCGCTGGAACGTGAGGGCGTGCGCATCATCCCGACGGCACGGGCGACGCAGTTGACGATGGACCGCGAGGGCATTCGCCGCCTGGCGGCCGAGGAGCTGGGCCTGCGAACGTCTCCCTATCGCTTCGCCGATTCTGAGGCCGAGTACCAGGCCGCCGTGGCCGCCATTGGGCTGCCGTGCGTCGTGAAGCCGGCGATGAGCTCGTCGGGCCGAGGGCAAACGGTGCTGCGCGCGTTGGCCGACGTCGGCGAGGCCTGGGCCGCGGCCATTGTCGGCGGACGCGGGAAATCCACGAGGGTTATCGTCGAAGGGCTCGTGGATTTCGACTACGAGATAACGCTGCTGACGGTCCGCCACGCAGGTGGCACGGCATTCTGCGCCCCCGTTGGCCACCTCCAGGTCGATGGCGACTACCGGGAGTCGTGGCAGCCACAGCCGATGTCGGCCGCAGCTGCCGCGACGGCACGGACGATCGCGAGCCGCGTGACAGACGCGCTCGGCGGGCTTGGCGTCTTCGGTGTCGAGCTGTTCGTGAAGGGCGACGACGTCTACTTCAGCGAAGTGTCGCCCCGCCCGCACGATACCGGCATGGTGACCCTGGTCTCGCAGGACCTCTCGGAGTTTGCGCTGCACGTCCGTGCGATGCTTGGGCTGCCGGTGTCGGGTATCGAGCAGCTGGGGCCGGCAGCGTCGTGCGCGGTGGTCGTGGACGGAAGCTCGACGAGCGTGCGCTTCGAAGGAGTGGACGCGGCGCTTGCCGAGCCAGGGACGGGGCTGCGGCTGTTTGGCAAGCCGGGGTTGGACGGCCATCGTCGCATGGGCGTCACACTGGCCCGTGGGGCGAGCGTCGAGGAGGCGCGGGCGAAAGCCCGGCGCGCTGCTGCTGCGCTGCGCGTGTCGCTCTAGCTTGTTTCGTCGGGCGAGTCGCTGGGGGGCACCGCGGCAGCGAGGCCCGCGGAGTACTGCCCCTGCCGGGCGGCTGAGGCTTCGCGGCAGCGCTGGAGGTAAACTGCCTGGGCCGCTCCGACGTTCTCGCGCTTGCCTCCCCACGCCGCCAACGGAGCGGCCTGGAGCCCGCGACCATAGGAGTAGCTGATCTCCCAGGGGACCGCTTTCACGGCAGCCAGGCGATTGATGGCGTCGAGGTTGACCACCGACTCGCCATCCGCCTGCCCACCGGAGAGGAAGACGATGCCGGGCACGGCCGCTGGCACGTGCGCCTGGAAGCAGGCGATGGTCTGGTACGCCACCTCCTCGGCGGACGATCGGTCCGTCGCCTCCTTGCCAGAGAGGACCATGTTGGGCTTGAGCAGCGTGCCCTCTAGGATGATGCCCTGGCGATCAAGCTCGGCGTACACCTCGTGGAGCGTGCGTGCAGTCGCGTCATAGCAGGCCTGGATAGTGTGCGTCCCGTCCATCAGCACCTCGGGCTCGATGATGGGCACGAGCCCCGCCTCCTGGCAGAGTGCCGCATACCTGGCGAGCGCGTGCGCGTTGACGGCGATGCAGTAGTCGGACGGGATGCCGTCGCCGATGGTGATGACCGCGCGCCACTTGGCGAATCGAGCACCCAGGGCGTAGTACCCAGACAGGCGCTCGCGCAGCCCGTCCAGCCCCTCGGTCACTGTTTCGCCGTCCGCGCCAGCAAGGGACTTAGCCCCAGTGTCGACCTTGATGCCGGGGATGACCCCGTTGTCCTGGAGGACCTTGACCAATGGCATCCCGTCCGCGGCCTTTTGCCTGAGAGTCTCGTCGTAGAGGATGACGCCGCTGATGTAGGCCTCGCTGCCGTCGGCGCGGAAGAGCATTTCGCGATAGTCACGGCGGCTGTTCTCGGTACTCTCGACGTTGATGGAGTCGAAGCGCCGCTTGATGGTCGCCCCGCTTTCGTCGGCGGCCAAGATCCCTTTGGCCGGGGCCACCAGCGCCCGTGCAATCTCGTTCAAAGCAGCTACATCGATGGCCATCACCCGTCCTCCTTCGTTGTGCCGCTGGCACGCTCCAGACGGCTATAATAGCGTTCACTCACCGCCGTGGCCACGGCGTGCCACGAAGCCCCGTCGGGCTGGCTTGTCCGACCCGACTTGCCCGGCGTGTCCCCTTGCACCACACATGGATAGTCTTTCAGTAGCACTGCCCGTCTTTTTCGCCAGCGCAGTCGTCGTCGTCCTCGCCGGGGTTGGGCTTGCCTACTTTGGCGATGAGATTGCCGAGCGCACCGGCTGGGGCGCGCTCTGGGTCGGCACCATCCTCGTGAGCGTCGCCACGTCGCTTCCCGAACTGATCACCAACCTTTCCGCCGTCATCATCGACGCACCGGACATCGCGTTGGGTAACGTGTTCGGGGCCAACGCGATCAATATGTTCACGCTGGCGGCCATCGCGGCCGTCTTTGGCGTCGGACGGTTGTTCAGGGAGCAGCCGACCCAGACGCTGGTGCTGGCGCTGGCCGCGGTTGTGCTCGCCCTCGTCACGCTGGGCGTCACCGTCACGGGCGACGTGGCGCTGGGCCCGTCGAGCGTCGGGGGCTTGATCATCGCCGCCTCTTACGTGGGCGCCATGCGCGTCGTTTATAGCGCACGCGCCAAGGTGTCGAAGGATCCGGACGCTCTCCCCGACATTGCCGGCACAGCCACGCGCGCCTGGATCGGCTTTGGGGTTGCATCGCTGGCCATCATCGTGACGGCGCCGCTGCTGGCCAGGAGCGCTGACGGCATCGCCAGTGCCAGTGGGCTCTCCGCCAGCTTTGTCGGCGTGCTGCTGGTCTCCATCGTGACCACGCTGCCTGAGGCGACGGTGTCGGTGACGGCTATGCTGCGCAACTCGCCGGGGCTGGTCATGGGTAACATCTTCGGATCCTGCGCCTTTAATCTGTTTGTCATCCCCATAGCAGACCTAGCCAACGGAGAGCCGTTGCTCGCTAGCGCCGGTCCGGAGCACTACCTTGCCCTGGCCGCGGCTGCCGCCCTCATGGCGGCGGGGCTGGTGGCAATGGTCGCTGCCGCACGCAAGCGGCTGGTGGTTTCAAAGGCACTCGTTCCTGTCATGCTGGTCGGCTACCTCGCCACGATCTACGGTGTCTTCGTCTTGGCGGGCTAGAGACCCGCGAACTACCCGTCCCCCGCAGGGACCGGCTGGAGGTGCGGTAATGCAAATAGGCGTGTGTTTGCCTCATTACGGCCAGGCAATGGACCCGGCCGGGATGCGGACCTTTGCCGAGCGCGTCGAGAGCCTGGGCTTCGACTCGATCTGGGTGACCGACCATGTGATTGTCCCCAAAGGGCTCGACATCATCTACAAGGAGCGGATGCTTGACCCGCTGGCCACCCTCAGCTATCTGGCTGGGGTCACCAACACCGTGCGGCTGGGGACGAGCGTCCTCATCCTCCCGTACCGCAACCCCGTGATCGTCGCCAAAGAGCTGGCCACCACCGACGTCCTCAGCGGCGGCCGCGTCATTTTCGGGGCCGCCTCAGGCTGGATGGAGGGCGAGTTCGCCGCGCTGGGGGCGGACTTCGCAAATCGAGGCGCGGTCACCGACGAGTACCTCCAGATCATCACCGCGATCTGGTCCCGCGCGGAGCCTGAGGTGAAAACGGAGCACTTCGACATCCGCGGGGTCGTCGCCTCTCCGGAGCCAGCGCAGCGCCCGCGGCCGCCCATTTGGATCGGCGGGCAGAGCCCGCCGGCGGCGCGGCGCGCCATCGCCTTTGGCGACGTGTGGCATCCCAACCTGCCTTCGTGGGAGGTGGTCGAGGGGGCGACGCGCTATCTCGCAGAGCTGTCTGCTAAGGCTGGCCGCGCACAGCCGCCTAGGCTCGCGACGCGGGCCGCGGTCAACTTCGATGTACCGCCGCCAGAAGGGGCGCGCCCTGGCCTGTTTGGCGCGCCCGAGCAGATGGCCGCGACCGCACGGCGGTTCGAGGCGGCGGGCGTCAGCCATTTGCTGCTGAACTGGCGGGACATGCCCTTCGTGGACGTGCTCGCCGAGATGGAGCGATTTGGCACCGAGGTGCTTCCCCAGGCGCGCTAGGTGCCCGGCGTTAGTCGGGTCTCGCGTTCGCGCTGCTGTCGCGCCTCGGTATGCACCACGAAGAGCAGCACGATCAACAGCGCGGTCATCAGGATCAGCGAACCGGGTATCCACATGATTATGCCGCCGAGTTGCTGGTCCTCGAGCGGCGTTAGCCCGTAGTCGGGAGTGGAAGCTGAATAGTGGCCGTACCAGGCCGAGGGCGAGAACGTGAGGAACGCCCCCAGCACGAACACCGGCACAGTGGTCAAGAAGATATACGGCACGCGGGCCAAGTAGGAGAGATTGGGTTTCAACGGCACAGGGTCGACGACGTTCCACCACCACAGCACGGCCGTGCCGAGGAATATCACGTGCTCCAGCAGGTGGGCGGCCGGATTGCGCAGCGCCAGCTCGAACGCGTTGGGTATGTGCCACGCCAAGAGGGCCGTGACGTAGAGGGGCCAGGCCACCAGAGGCTGAGCCACGAACCGCAGCGGCACCCGCACTAAAGGCGACTTCAGTCCGGGGATCACCAGGGCCCGGCGGACACCCCGAGGGACACCTCGCAAGACCGGGATCATCGGCGCGCTCAGCAGCAGCAGAGGTGGAGCCACGGAGACGAGTAGGAGGTGCTGGACCATGTGCGCCAGGAAGAGCTCGTCCGCTAAGCGGTCGAGCGGTGACACCAGCGCAACGAAGATGGTGGCTAGAGCGGCATAGAAGGCCGCGGGCCGCCACGCCGGGTGGCGCTGTCTTCGCGAGCCTTGGGAGCGTGCTAGGCCTCTGGCGTAGAGCCACGCGCTGAGCGGGACCAACACCAGAGCAATGGGATCAAGAGACCATGCCGCCCAGGTCGAGACTCCGTCGCCACCGATGTGGAGCGCGATCAATGCGAGGTGCCGCTAGCGCGTCAGGCTGGAGAACAAGGCCAGCAGCACGATGAGGATCAACAACATGATGAAGAACGGCACGACGAAGAGCGCCGCGAAGCGCCAGTTGTCGAACTTGAGATGCATGTAGTAGCCGGCCACGACGGCGAACTTCACGCTGGACAACGCCAAGATGATCCCCGTCATCACCGCCGAGCTCAGGCCTGTGAGGTAGAAGACCCCGAACTCACCGAGAGTGATGATGGTCAGGATGACGGCGATGCGAATGTAGACCGCGGCGGTCGGGTGGGCGCCGTGAGTCCCGTGATCGAGTTGCATGTCATGAGCCATGGTTGTGCAGTTACCCCACGAGCCTGACTGCCGCCCCGGCATGCTCCAGCAACCGGTCTTCTACACCGAACGCACCGATTAGATAGACGACGCCGAAGATGACGATCCAGACGATGTCGACGAAGTGCCAGTAGAGGCCGGCGATCTCGACGTCGAGCGAGTTCGCCTGCTTGATTTTGCCTGTGTACGAGGTGAAGAAGATCGACCAGAGCCAAATGATACCGACAGTGACATGGGCGCCGTGGAGCCCGGTCAGGATCAAGAAGCTACTCCCAAACAGGCTGCTCCGCGGAGTGAGCCCCTCAGCGGCGAACTGGGCGAACTCGGTCATCTGGAAGCCGATGAACACCATCCCGAGCAACGCGGTCGCGGCGGTCCAGAAGCGGAACTGACCCATCTGGCCACGCTGGATGCCTGCCAGCGCCAGCACCATCGCCAGGCTGCTGATCAGCAGCACGAAGGTGCTGATCGTGGTCAGAGGGATATTGAAGATATCCTCGGTCGGCCCTGTTTGAGTCGCGGTCCGGTTGATCAAGTGGGTCGTGATGAGCGGCCCGAAGAACATGGCGTCCGAGCCTAGGAATGCCCACATGAGGAGCTTCCGGTTGTTCAGTCCGGTCGAAGTGCGGTGATCCGCTTCGGGTCCCTGCGCTATGTATTGCATGCGTTTCGGCTCACCAGTGCCCATTTAGGGCCTAATGGTGAACATCCTCCAGAGCCTCAGCGGCGATGACGGGCTCGAATGCCCATCGATAGATCGAGTAGAGCACTAGCAGCCCCGAGCTCGACGAGACGATCAAGCCGAAGATGGTGTGCCACTGCCATACCAGCAACCCGCCCGCGGCGAGCGTGATGCCGGCTGCCATCAGCATTGGCCAGTAGGACGGCGATGGCATGTGAATGGCCGTCTCGTCGAAGTGGGGCAACTCTGGCGGCTCCACAACGTTTGCCTCTTCGTCCCACAGCGGATACAGGCTGCGGACTGTCGGCACCACCGCAAAATTGTAGTGCGGTGGGGGTGACGGGATTGCCCATTCGAGGGTCGGCGCACCCCAGGGGTTGTTCCCGGCGGGCTGTCCGACGCGAGCGCTGCGGAACATGTTCAGCAGCATCACCGCGATTGCGGAGGCGACTACGAGAGAGCCGATGCTGACGAAGGTGTTGATCCCCTCCCAGCCTTGGTCGCCAGAGTAGGTGTAGATGCGGCGGGGCATGCCGAGCACGCCCAGTATGTGCATCGGGAAGAACGTCATGTTGAATCCGATGAGCATCAGCCAAAAGTGCAACTTGCCTAGCCGCTCGCTCATCATTCGGCCGGTGATTTTCGGGAACCAATAGTAGAGCCCTGCGGTCAGTCCAAAGACACTTCCGCCGAACAGCACGTAGTGGAAGTGAGCGACGACGAAGTAAGTGTCTTGCTGTTGCGTGTCGACGGGCACAACGGCGTGCATCACGCCGCTCAGCCCGCCCAGCATGAACATCGAGATGAACCCCAGCGCGAACAACAGCGGAGTCTTGAACGTGATCGATCCGCCGTAGAGCGTGGCCAACCAATTGAAGACCTTCACTCCGGTGGGGACCGCGATGCCCATCGTCGCGATGGAGAAGGCCGAGATGGCCCACGTTCCTAGCCCGACCGTGAACATGTGGTGGGCCCACACCCCGAACCCCATGAAGGCAATGACGGTGCCCGCCATGACTATGGTCATGTAGCCGAATAGTGGCTTGCGCGAGAAGGTCGGCAAGATGTCGGACACGATGCCCATGGCCGGCAGGATGAGGATGTACACCTCCGGATGCCCGAAAACCCAGAACAGATGCTGCCACAGGAGAGGGTCGGCGCCCGCCGAGACGTCGTAGATGGTGGTCCCGAAGAATCGGTCGAAGAGCAGCATCGTGATGGCCACGGTGATAACAGGGAAGGCGAAGATGATTAGGAACGAGATGATCAGCGTCATCCAGACGAACACGGGCATGCGCATCAGCGTCATGCCGGGTGCGCGCAGGTTGACGATGGTCACCACGAAATTGAAGCCCGCTGACAGCGTGCCAATACCCAGCACCTGGAGTCCGAGTATCCAGTAGTCGACGCCGCTCGAGCCCGAATATTCGGTTGAGGTTAGCGGCGCGTAGGCAAACCATCCGGCGTCCGGCGCGGAAGAATTGAAGAAGGACACGTTCATTAGGATGGCGCCGAACAGGAACAACCAGTAGGAGAGCGCGTTGAGCCGAGGGAAAGCGACGTCGCGCGCGCCGATCATCAGCGGGATCATGAAGTTGAAGAAGGCGGCGCCCATGGGCATGATCACCATGAACACCATGGTGGTGCCGTGCATGGTGAACAGCGCGTTGAAGGCCTCTGCGCCCACCAGGTCGGAGTCCGCTTGGGCCAGCTGCGCCCGCATAACCAGGGCTTCGACACCAGCTAGGACGAAGAACACGATCGCGGTGACGCCGTAAAGCACGCCGATCTTCTTGTGGTCGACGGTCGTCATCCAACCCCACACGCCCGTTGGGGCGATGGGCCGTCGCAATATCCCGATATTCGCTGCCATCGCTTGCTTCTCTAACTCCTGCTCAGCCTTCGAGGCGCTGCCGGCCAGACTCTAGCATCAGCTTGTCCGCGTCGCCGCCTCAGTCGATGGTTTGGCTCTGGATGTAGGCCGTGACGGCGGCGATCTCGTCCTTAGACAGAGTACCGGCGAAGGTCGGCATCGCTTCGCGGTCTGCCCGGCCGCCCAGCAGCCCTTCCGGGATTGGTTTGATGGCGCGCAGGTCAGTGACCCAGGCTTCGACGTTCTCCGGGGTGTTGTCCATTATGCCGGCGCCGAGCGTCAGCCGCTCACCGAACAGCGTGAGGTCGGGTCCGGCCTTGCCTGCGGCCGGCGTGCCGAAGACCGTGTGGCAGCGGCTACAGCTGCTAATGAAGATGGCCTGTCCGCTGGCCACAAACGTGCCCTGATCGGGCGGCGGTGGCGGCGTCTGAAGCGCCGAGACCCAGCGTTCAAAGTCGGCGAGCGGCTCGACGATGACGCGGAAGCGCATCAGCGCATGGGCAGCGCCGCAGAACTCGGCGCACTGGCCATAGAAGGAGCCGATCTCCGTGGCCGTGAAGACCGGCAGGTCATTCGGGTGGTTAGGCACCGCGTCCACCTTGCCGATGAGCGCAGGGACCCAGAAAGAGTGAATCACGTCGTCCGACTCGAGATGGATGGCCACCTCGCGCCCTACCGGGATGTGGATCTCGTTGGCCGTGGCCAACGAGCCTCCGTCCGGGCCGAGCCCTTCGTAGTCGACTTCCCACCACCACTGGTGGGCGGTCACCGTGATGAGTATTGCGTCGGCGGACGGCGCGCGGGCCGCCCCGACGATGCCGAAGACCGTAGGTACGCCCACCATGATCAGCAAGAGGATCGGCCCCAGCGTCCAGGCCACTTCAAGCTTACTGTTGCCGTGGATTTGCCGCGCGGGGACGCCAGGCCGGGCACGGAACCGGAAGAGCAGGTAGCCCATTACCAAGAGGACCACGGCGCCGACGGCCCCCGAGACCACGATCACCAAAATATAGAGAGTATGGATATTGTCGGCCGTGTCGGACCGAGGATCGAATGTGGTCTGGGGGGCGGAGCAGGCACCCAGGATCGCCAAGAACGCCACGCCCAAAAGGACAAGGCTCAGCGGGCCGCGATGGTGGCTTAGGCGCCCCATGGGCTAGTCGGTCTCCGTCTGGGATTGAGGATGCTGCCCGCCTGGCGGCGACGCCCCGCAGAGGGGCTTGTTACGGATATCACAGACCCGCATGCGGGTCAATTGGTGAGGCCGAGGAATCGGAGGCAGTTTGCAGAACTGATCGCTTCGATTTCGTCCGGGGTCAACCCCAGGGCGGCGTACTCCTCCGCCGGCGCCTGCGGCCTGAACTGGAAGGGGTAATCGGAGCCCACAACGACCTGCGAGGTCCCGACAGTGTCGATGAGCAGCCGCAGCGACTGATTGCTGAACAAAATATCGTCGTAGTACATCTGCCGAGCGTACTCGGTCGGCGTCTTGGCTGACTTGTCCTGCGTCGAATTGCTATGGAAGTAGTCGAGGCGCGGCAATATCTGGGACAGCGTGCCTCCTCCATGGCTGATGCACACGCGTAGGTCCGGGCACGCCTCGAGCGTGCCTCCGCCGATGAGCGAGGTCGCCGCGAGGGCCGCCTCGGTCGGGAACCCAACGGCATTGACCCACGCGCCCGGCCCGACGATGCGGTCAGTGAACGTCGGGTGCTGGGAGTGAATGAACACCGCCATCCCCAGCGACTCCGCTTCCTTAAAGAAGGGTAGGAATTTCGGGTCGCCTGGGCTGAGTCCTTGAATGTTGCTCAGTATCTCGACGCCAGGCAGGCCCAGGCCCTTCAAGTGGCTGAGCTCTTTGGCCGCGAGTTCGACGTCCTGCAGCGGCACCGCTCCCAGGCCGTAGAAGCGGTCGGGGTTGGCATCGACCATGCGGACGATGGTCTCGCTCAGATGGCGCCCCAGCGCCTGCCCGTCGCCGGGCTCCAGCCGGTAGGCGAGCAACTCGGGCATGGGCGAGAGGACCTGGCGGTCGATGCCGAGGTCCGGCATTTCGGCGATGCGACGATCGGTGGACCAGCAGCGATCAAGGACCGTGCGGAAATTACGGCCAGAGATGATGACGTTCGACCTGGCGAAACCGGAACCGTCGTCAGGCTGTGGCTCCATGCGCGGCCACAGATCACCGGCGGCCCTACTACCGACGGGCGGGAAGTTCTCGGGCACGATGTGAGTGTGCATATCGATGTTCATGGTTTTGTCCTCGCCTCGCCGCTCAGGGGCGGCTCGTGTGGGTCTGCGTTCTTTCGCCACGCTGGATGATGAGGGTGAATGCCGCGTACCGTTCTGCATTATCGCGGCCAAGTGCTGGGGGGTAAAGGTCGGGCTTGAGTAGGCCGTGGCCAGGTGGAGGGTGCCGGAGCATTCTTGACACTGCCGGGAGCGGCTGCCTATACTTGCGTCTGGCCCTACGAAGGGCGGGGAGCGAGCACGGCGTTGGAAGTCGCCCTACCCACTAGCGATTATCGCAGGGTAGCGTTGCTTGCGGGGCGACGGCACGGATAGCCTGGCCGTCGTCTTTGTACGTTAACAAGGGAATATCGAGCAAGTTGAGAGCATCAACGCTTGTTGGGTCAAGTTATTAAGGGCCCACGGGGGATGCCTTGGCGTCAAGGGCCGAAGAAGGGCGTGGCACGACTGCGAAAAGCCTCGGCTAGCCGTTTAGCAGGCTTAACCGGGGATACCCGAATCGGGAAACCGGCGACGGAGAAACCGTCGCACCCCTTACCGAACACATTAGGTTTGGGGAGGTAAGCGGGGGAACTGAAACATCTCATTACCCCGAGGAATAGAAAGCAACCGCGATTCCCCTAGTAGTGGTGAGCGAACGGGGAACAGCCCAAACTTACGGGACCAAACGGACTGGAGTCTTATGTCTCGTGAGGGTTGTACGGCGTACTAGTTCCGGCTCCAGCCGGAACACGAAGTAAGAAATCCGTCTTCTAGCCGAAGGTTCCTGGAAGGGACCGCCATAGAGGGTGATAGTCCTGTAGGCGAAAGGGGTCGGACTTCGAGTACGTTCGTGAGTACCGCGGGACACGTGGAATCCCGTGGGAATCTGGGGGGACCACCCTCCAAGGCTAAATACCCTTGACGACCGATAGTGCACAAGTACCGTGAGGGAAAGGTGAAAAGAACCCCTAAAGGGGAGTGAAATAG
>Ga0114996_10007869_pt1 | contig 11973 bp, 10 predicted proteins | sample ArcticOcean_MG_C_4_FD_87039 | JGI IMG/M metagenome (GOLD analysis project Ga0114996, IMG submission 87039) | Marine microbial communities from western Arctic Ocean - ArcticOcean_MG_CB4_134 | ecosystem: Environmental > Aquatic > Marine > Oceanic | place: Arctic Ocean: Canada Basin | collected... | reverse complement strand
TTCCTCACCACCTTTGCCTGCGCGTGGATGCCCGTAAAGAGCCGGACAGCCATCCAGAATGAACTCAAGCAGCGGAGTCACAGACCGCAGCGCTAAAAAGATCGTAAACAGGAAGATATGAGCAGTGCTGAGTATCGGGGGTCAAGAGGCCGTTTTAGCCTGTATGAGCGATCTGGGACGTCAAATACGGTGTCTACTGAGCGCATCCATACTCGCTACTCGCAACGCATCCACACAAGCTGCGGCATACGCATCCCAACTCAATCCGGACACAGAATCTAACCCATCGCTGATTCGACACTGCCGTAGTGACTCGTCCTCACGGACGTTAGAGAGAGTTTTCGCGAGCGACACATGTGAGTTAACGGGAAATAGCCACGTTCCTCGGCTCCCAAGCTCTTTGTGGACGCTCAGGTCAGAGGCTACAACGGGCATTCCCATGGCCAGACCTTCCAGGATGTTATGACTCCAGGACTCCAATTTTGAAGACACCACGAGCATATCGTGAGCCAACATGAACTCACGAACCTGAGCTGGGTCACTCAGGTATCCAGCGAATTGCACTCGCCGTTCAATGCCTAGTTCATCAATGAGGCTCTTGATAAAGGCCTCGTAAGGTGAAGCCGATGGGGATAGCGTTCCCAGTACAGTCAGTGTGAAATCCTCCATTTCAGGCTGAGCCATCGACCGCAGGATTACCTCTATATTTTTGTGTGGTCGGATGTGCATCGTGAGAAGTCGATTTCCGGTCTTTCCGGGATGTCGGACGGAGCCGTCCGCAACCTGTGAAGGTCCGTAATTGGCCACTTTGATTCTTGCGGGATCAATCTCTGGTTGGATGGCCTTGAGAGAAGTTGCAAGACTCTCAGTTGCACATATGATCGCACTTGCGCGACGGGCAGATCTCTTGAAGAAGAAGCGCTTGGCTGCCCATCCCAGACGAGCCATTCTGGACTCATACTGCTCCAAGACGCCTTTGTCGCTGATCTCCACAAGATGGGCGTCTGTAAGTCTCAAGACATATGGCACATTCACCCGCTCTGGAGCGAACTGGTGAAACATTGCCGCTGATATGTCACTGCTATTAGCAGCAGACCTGATATCTCGATTCAGCGCAATAAATCTGCCCAATCCTTCGCTGGTGGTGAGGGGAGTCACAGTGAGGCTTGAGTTGGGTAGTTCTGTTACAAGTTCCGGTGCCGCAAGCACGTTGAGGTGATGTGGCCCTAGAAGAGGCTCCATAGCTGCGAGCATACCCACGTGATGGTGAAGGGATCCGGCACTACGTGCCGCGCTCGCATCCAGGATCCAATTACTCAATTTCCAGTCTTTCGGCTAAAGGACTTGATCAAAGAATCGAGCTACCGCGGTCTTTGATTCCCAGACTTCCAGACCGATCCTGCGAGATTCATCCCCCATGGCTCTCAACTTGGTCCGAGGCGTACCAAATGCACCGGATACCGCCGTTTCAACCTGGAGCGAATCGTAGGGATCAAACCCCCAACCATTTATATCTGGTTGGAGAGCCTCCGGAAAGTTGCCAATTCGATTCGACACAAGGACGGGAAGCCCGCACATTAGCGCTTCAACCGCGGAAAGAGGATTCGCATCTCTAACGCTGGGCAACATAAACAGATCTGCACCCTGATACAGCGCCGGCATCTCCGCGGGCGCCACAAAGTCGTGCAGGATCACTATATCTTCCAGTCTTCTTTCCCTGATCATGCACTCAATATTGCTGCGTTCAGGTCCATCGCCAACTATCAATATCTTCCAGCCGTCAAATGTCGCACCACTCATTTTCGATAGGAATTCTGGGATTCCCTTTTCAGTGATGTGCCTGGCAGGCCAAATGGCGACTTTCATTTCAGCGCTAACGCTGAGGCGACTCCGCAGTTGCCCCCTAGCCGCATCAAGATTGTCAGATGGAGTGAAACGCTTATCGTCAACGATGTTTGGAAGATTGACGATAGGCGGGCAGTGATCCAGTTGGCCGCGAAACAGGCCGCCGACAAACTTCTCGCCTTCAAGGCCGGGTACTGCAACATAGTTGAACTTCCTAAGCAGCCATCGCTTCAGAGCGGATGACTTCGCCCCAGATGATGCGGCATGCCATGATGTTCCTTCGATCCACGCTATGGATCGCCCAGAGCGTCCCAGGAGCGTCCCGAGGCCACCCGATATTGATGCCCACGGACCGCCAAGCATTAGATAGTCACTCTTCCGCGTCGCCAGCTTTGCTACCAGTGTCGGATTGAAGTGCCATTTCGTACCTCTGAAGTTTGGGCCGATATCAGTTGAGAATGAGTGAGGGAACGGAATGGACTCTGAATCAGCCTGCCACGAATCTTGCCGGTGCGAAGCTGATCGGGCAAGGAACTCAACATGGAAGTCAATTCCGCGAGTCTGCAACTCCTCCCACATTGTTTTGAACAGATGCATCCGGTACGGACTTGTAATGCTGTGTATGACCTGAAATTTTGGCATCTCAGAGTTGTATTCCGAGGTCAGATTTCATCCAGTCGATCAGTCGAAGGGCCTGGCTCTCGCGCGTTTTTGATCCTTCAATCAACTCCACAGTGCGCTGATAAATCGCTTCCTTATCCACCATGCTGAGGTCAACAGTCTCGGATAGCACGCGTGCCAACCCTGCATCGGTTTCAGTTGAAACCGGAACTAATACCTCCTGATATTCGGGTGATATCCCGGGTGTGATGGTGCTAATGACTGGCTTGCCGTAGGTCAGGTATTCCAGGACTTTTGAAGGGAAGTTGGATTCATTGCCTGGAATGTTGGATGGCCGTGGATTTACGAACACATCCGTCGCTGTGGATACCTCGCGAAGTCGCTCCTCAGACACCAGCCCAAGGAACTCAATTCGGGAGTCAGACTCAATTGTTTGTCGGGTTTCAGCGGTTGGTTCACCGGGACCACAGATTTGAAGTCGAATATCTGAACGATTCAGAGTGCTGAAAGCAGAGACAAGGAAGTCAACACCTGCCCACTTGTTCATCGCCCCCGTAAACAGAATCGTTTTAGTACACCGATCATTCTTGGTGAGATGGCTTTTGATGGCCTGTGACTGATCAAGTTTGATGCCGTCAGCAGTTCCGTCAAGGTGAAGATTGGGAGCTAATCTTGAGTGGTGCATTCTTGCCCAGGAAAGGTAGACCCTTCCTGATGCTTTGCTGAGGGCGTGGTCATATCTAGCAAGCGCTGGTTCTGTGTCCGGGACATCCGCTACAACGCAAATCCAAGGGAGGTCATACTTGCTTTGGGCCAACTCTGCGGCAGCAGAATTGTAGGTATATGCGTTATAGCTGATTACTGCCAGGGGCATCCCTTTGCGCTTGATGACGGAATCAAGTCGGCGCTTGTAACGCGCCTCAAGAAACTTCATCCTAACCCGGGGAAGATTGGGGTAGCCGATTAGTTCACCTTCAAGGCCATCTGCCAGTTGAGCCGTACGAGAAGTGATCTTCAGCCGACCTTTGGGCCACATTGGCTCCGGCAAGTGTCCAATCGATCGAGCCGGGACCCCGTGATGATTCAACCCGTGAATCAACCCAGATTGCCATCGATTAGCTGCAGGGCTGATAGACGGCTGAGTCAGCAACGACGGTTCGTCAAATACAGCCCCAAGCCACAAAACGTAGCCAGTAGAGGTGGGCAAGGTTTCGGGGGTACTCAGAGTAGAGGTCCTCTTGATTCGTTTGTCGCAACCGGTTTCTGGCGCTCCTGCAGGATCAATGCTGCGCATACGCCCGGCGTGGCCCAAAACGTGAGCGTGCCCACCCACAAACCGGCAAGAATGGAAATCTCTTTCAAAAAGTAGAGCGCAAATAGGGCAGCCATGAAGACCACCAGAGTTAGCACCGTATCTTGCACATTGGTACCCCTTGCACGGGAATACAGAGATCGTCCCATGGCCGCGACGATTAGCGGGAGGCCGAAAGTGCCAAGTAACCCCATCTCTGCAAGAAGCTGCGCTGCCCCTACCTCAACATTGCCTGTAATCGCTTCATGAGTTCTTATGCCCAGTGCGTTGGCCTCGGGACCAGCAAATCCCAGGTAATTTCCAAACGGTGATTCCCAGAACCAGAAAAGCCAGAACTCAAGGAATATATCGTTAAAACGCGACCACAGATTTATGCTGGTTACGAAGTCAAGTCGACTGGAGTGGAAGGTCTCGTCAATTGCCCCAAGTGAGTTGATGAGGAAGAAGACTATCGCCGCGAGGAAAATGTAGACGATCGTCTTGCCGCTGAACCTGCTCTTTCCTTGGTTTCCCCATAAGAGACTGAGGAATCCAATCGCACCAACCAGGAACATTCCTCGTCTTGTGCTGAGAAAGAGGAGAAGTAAAGCACCAATAGCGATGATCCAAAAGAGGCGCCGCCATGTTGCCGGGAGATCTGGTGATCTGATCGCCGCAATGGCAAGGAACGCGCTAGCCCCCACGGTTGTTGACAGAACCGCCGGGGTGCTGAATATGAAAGATAGTGCCGGGAGTCCGGCTCTTCTTTCACTTCCAGCAAAGGAGAAGGAGTCGATAGATCTCAGCCAGAAAGGCAATCCATCGTCACCCCAAAATGCAGCAACTAATCCTGCTGGAAGCGCAAGAAGCGTAATAATCCCAACGGTCAACGCGACGGACTGATAGTCCCGCATTGACTGGATGGCGGCAAACGCGATTATCGGCATCAAGAGGGGCACCGTCCTGACAGTAAATGATGCGACACCCAGAACTGGGTGCTCCATCAACGCCGGGATTGTGTAGATGCCCTGGATACCAAACCAGATAGCTATTGGGAGGGCGATATAGGACGGGAAATCGCGCGCACGCGGGAGTGCCCAGAGGAAGGCAAACAGGATCACAAAAATTGGTAGAGATTCTATAAATACTGGCTGGTCGGGCCATAACTTTCGAATAATCGCCGCTGCCGCGGGCGACAGGAGTACGAGAGCGAGCACCGGCCATGTTCTCTGGCGTATTGGTGCAGATGCCACGATCAAGCTCGGTGTACTGATCATACTTTCAATTGAGTCATCTTCCGTCTGGCATATCAATCATGAACAATGCAGAGTGCAGTATCGCCACCGCTGCACATCCTCTATCAAATAAAGTCGGCTTCCAGCGGCGGCTTGGTTAAGTGGTGGAACGTACTTCGTTGCCCGGTTCGTCCTCGACCGCAACGGACTCGATCCTGTAGGGACGATATCGCCTACCGAGACATGTTACTTGGATGATCCAAGATGGCGGTAGCGCAGTTCGATCAATAACTGGCGGTTCTGTCAGAACTCAGCGCTCACTCGGCGATCAGGTCGACTCTAATACAGGATTAATAGCCGGATTTAGGAAGACAATTCGGCGATTAGAGTCGTCCACTTGTCTGTGAAGATCTTTCTTCGAACGTCCGCTGGGACATACTCACCGTCTATGACACGGACCCTCAAATAATTTCGCAACTCATCAAATGCCGTGCAGAACCGACTGGCTGACTCGAACTTGGCGAAGCCGAGCATCGGGTAATAGCCTTGCTTGATAGGTCGATGATTCTGTTCTATACGATTGTTCAAATACTGATTGTGTCGATGTAAGACCTTACGACCGACGATCCAGCGAATTGCTTTCGCATAGGTCGGGTGTTTGTCGGTTGTCATGCGCAGAGGCTTCTGCTCTGTGTTCTGAAGGAGGCGTCGCAAGAAACGTCGAGCTGCATGCTTGTCCCTGTGCTCACTGAGCATCGAATCAAGGAGGTTTCCATCTCGATCTATGGCTCGGTAGAGATATCGCCAACGACCACTGACCTTGATGTAAGTCTCGTCCAGATACCAGGAGCGACCTGCTCGACCACACCGTTTAGCACGAAGATTCTCGCTGACCAACGGTGCAAACCGGAACTCCAGACTCTGATCGTCTCATAACTGACCTCGAATCCTCGTTCAAGGAGTAGCTCTGCTACATCTCGAAATCCAAGCTTGTATCTCAGACGCCAGAGAACAGCGAGTAAGACGATGTCGATCGGAAATTGGAGATCATTGAACGGTGTACCTGAACGTTCATTGAAACGCCTAATGCAGTCTCGGCAACAGAAAGTTCGATAGCCAAGCAAGGTTCGAAGTTTTCTCTTGGATACGGACGTGGACAGGCAGTGTGGGCAGGGCATAAAAAGATCTCCTCAGCAAATGAGAAATGATCCTATTCTGCCCCGACGCTGAGTTCTGACGGAACCTTCCCAACACGGGCGGAAGTCAATTCTTCATCACGAAGGCTCCGCAGCCGCATTTGGACGACAGGCACACCGTGTTTGGGAACGTCACATCAGGGCTGGAGATTATTACTGGTATGGAAGCTCATAACCCAGATGCAGCCACAGATCCCGGTGTAGAAATATTTGGGATGACATCATCCCCAGCTTGAGAACTCAGTAGCTACAGACTGGTGACCGCTTGCGACAGGCCGAGGGAACGCCTTAGTTCTTGCCGAAGACGGTCCTGCCCTTACCGGGGCCAGACCGCATGATGGTCTTCTCCATCTCTTTTGCAGCGAAGATGAGCGCCTTGGATGCCTTTTCAAGCCGAGCGCTCACAGGGTCGGTCTCAAGGATGTTCTGCTGCACTTCGCCCGCCAGGCCCAGCAACACTGTGCCCAGGAAATAGGAGAGCTTCAGGGGATCTGTAGGCAGTTCGAGTACTCGATGCCACTCGCCCTGCGTGGTCAACAACATCTTGATGTAGCTCTCCGCCACACGACGGGCCTTCTCAGCTCCAGCCCCGGCGGCATCATCAACCGTGTCTTCCAGATACTCGATCTCACCTACCAGATATGACCCGGAACTATCCAGACTGGTAATCCGATACCGTCTGCCGCCACGAGTGCTGATTGGGATCGCACCGTTCTCTTCCTGTCGAACGCTGGTGATATTGGCGATAGTGCCAACCATATGCGGTTCGGCAGATCCTCCAACTTCCACGCCTGCCTGAATGAGATTGACGCCAAATCTGCGATCATTCTCCATGCAGAATTTCAGCATCTCCCGGTAGCGCGGCTCAAAGATCTTGAGCGGCATCGGCGCGCCAGGAAACAGAACCGTGTTCAGTGGGAATATTGGAATGGTCTCAGTCATGCAGAGCAGTTTAACCCAGTTCACTAATAGGCTCTGATTAGCCACCATCTTTCAACGGTGAGATTGAACTCATCCCATGCTAGACTCGGCCACCCCCTACATCTACTAATTAATCGAACCAGCGAGGCTATTGTTGTCGAACGAAATCCACGATCTTGTAAGTCAGCAGAACGACTATCTGGTTGCGCTTCGCCGCGACCTGCATGCCATCCCAGAACTGGCGTTTGAAGAGACGGAGACCGCTGCACGGATCGTCTCTGAGCTATCGGCAATCGGAATCCCCGCTCAGGCTGAGATTGGCGGTACAGGTGTAGTTGCGGTTCTGGAGGGCGACAAGCCGGGTCCAACATTCATGCTGCGCGCCGATATCGATGCACTGCCGGTCGAGGAGCTAACGGGACTCCCGTTCGCCTCCACCAACGGCAACATGCACGCCTGCGGCCACGATGGGCACATGACTATCCTCATTGGAGCTGCCAGAGTGTTGGCTCAGATGAAAGCACAAATCGCCGGCAAGATCGTGCTGGTGTTCCAGCCAGCCGAAGAGATCACCGGTGGTGCGCTAGCGATGCTGGATGATCAATTGCTCAACGACTACCCAGCTGATAAGTTCCTCTCGCTGCATCTGTGGAATCAGGTCCCTGTTGGTAACGTGGGCGTCAATCGGGGAACGGTGTTCGCCAGTGCGGACGGAATCAGGATCACGGTGAAGGGCAGGGGAGGGCACGGCGCGATGCCGCACATGGCCATTGACCCGGTAGTTGCTGCCGCCCAGATCATCTCAGCCGCGCAGACGGTCGTCAGCCGAGAAGTTCCGCCGAACGAGATGGGGGTGCTCACTTTCGGCCAAATTCACGGTGGTGTGGCCCCCAATGTCATCCCCGATGAAGTGATCATCGAAGGAACCGTACGCGGCTACATCCCCGAGACGCGCGAAACGATTCTTGCGGGCGCGGAACGAGTTGCAAAGAGCGTTGGCAGCGCCCTCAACGCGGAGGTCACGTTCGAGCGAATGTACGGTGCTCCGCCTGTCATCAACGACCGAGACACGGCTGACTGGGTGGCCGGAATTGCTGGAGCGGTAGTTGGCGATGACAACGTGGTTGAAGTGGACCCGGTGAGCGTTGGTGATGATGTTTCAGAATTCATCAACCGCGTACCCGGCGTCTACATGCTGCTGGGAGCATCAAAGCCCGGCACAGAGAACCATCACAACGCGAAGTTTGATTTCGACGAGGCCTGCCTGACCACCGGCACCGAAATCTTCGTCAACTCCGCCATTGATTACCTGAAGTGAGTTAGTTGATCTGATACTGCCTCAACCCGAGCGCAGCATCGGTTCACTCGCCTCTGTCAGATTCACCCGTTCTACGTCCCGCGCCCCATTTTCCGGTCAGCGTAAAAAAACCGGAAAGGAATATCAGTTTGATATCCACCCATAGATTGGGGTTCTTGAAATAGGAGAGATCATGATTCAGTCTCTCCGTGGGGTGCATATTTCTTGGTAAATAAACTTGTGAGACACCGGTAAGTCCCGGCTTGCCCTGATGGCGCTCCGGGAATCTTGGCTCCATGAGCGTGTACTCCTGGACCTGCTCACTGATTAGCGGTCTTGGACCAACGAAACTGATATCACCTTTGGCAATATTCAGCACTTGAGGCAACTCATCAAGAGCGGTCTTTCGTAAGACCTTCCCAAGTCTGGTTACCCTGGTGTCATCGTTCGCGGTCGCATCCAACCATTCCTCGCCCGGCTTCTGGATTCGCATCGTTCGAAACTTGTACGCGGCGAACTCTTTCCCATCTTTTCCAACCCGGAATTGACGGTTCAATATCGGTCTACCATCAAATATGAGTATCAGGATTGGCAATCCCACCCAGAGCGGCAAAAACACAGGCAACATCACGATGTGCGCTGTGATGAGTATGAACAAATCTAACGGACGTTTGAGCCGGTACGAGCCCTTCACGATTTCCTCCACGCTATTCAACAGTGATAGCTGCCGACCATGCACATTTTACGCGGCAAATTCGCTACCATCACTTGGGAATTGAAATCGTACGTTAACACGCTTCTGCGAAGTAGCGTTTGGGCAACTGAAATGAGGTAGCTGATGACGTACTCAATCGTTGCTCTTGATCGAGAGACTGGCGAGTTGGGAGTTGGCGTGCAGACCCATCGGCCAACTGTTGGTGCCGTTGTGCCGTGGGTTGAGCCGGGCATCGGCGCGGTGGCTACGCAGTCTCGGGCCAACGTGGCCTTCGGGCGGCAGGCGCTGGAGCTAATGAAGACCGGGTTGAGCGCGCAGTCGGCAATGCACGCAATTCTTGCCGGTGACTCCGATCCATCTATCCGGCAAGTCGGCATCATTGATAGCAGTGGGGGAACCGCCTCCCACACCGGCGACAACTGCATCACGGAATTCGGCTCGGTCCAGGGCGATGGCTTTAGCGCTCAGGCCAACATGATGCTGAACCCCGGTGTCCCAGAGGCCATGGCGGAGATATTCACTGCTTCAAAAGGCGCTCTCGTCGATCGGATTCTTGATGCGCTGGACGCGGCGGAAGCTGTTGGCGGTGATATCAGAGGCCGTCAGTCTGTTGGCATCTACGTTGCCGCTCCACCTGCAGGCCCCGGCAGTGAGTCGGTTGGCGTGCCGCCATCAGGCATATGGGATCTACGAATCGACAACAGTCCTGAGACGCTCGTCGACGTTAGAAATTTGAAGAACACCATCCAGGCCGAGATGCTCTTGCGAAGCGATGGAGCCAACGCATCGCTGGCAGGCGCGAACTCTGCCTACGCTGCAGCGCTTGCACTCGCGCCAACGGACGAACTGACCTTCTGGTTCGGCGTGCGCAACCTCGTGATCAGCCTCGACGACAATGACTCAGCAGAAGAAGTGCTGAAGCCGTTACTCAGTCAAAAATCTAACTGGCTGGAGCTACTGCACAGGCTCCGGGAACTGCCACAGGGCGCTGAGATTCTCAACCGATTTCCTCGCCCCTGATATCTAGATTAATTACTAACACCCATCTGCCACCGGAGAACCATTTATGTCTGAGATCTACTCAATTGCCGACAAGTACGTCGATGAAATCGCTGCGTTGCATCCAACCATCGCCACCTACGTAGGGGTGCCTGGTTACGATCATCTGCTTGCCGACTACTCCCCGGATGGAGCGGCGGAGAGGGCAGCGCACAGCCGTAGCACGCTCGCCAAAATTAACGCCGCACCGATCGACGACGAGCGAGATCGCATTGCCAGGGACGTCATGGCTGAGGAACTCGCCACAGATTTGCAGGAGTTTGAGCGTGAAGAGCATTTGCAGTCTTTGAACGTCATCGCCAGTCCAGTGCAAGGGCTGCGCCAGATCTTTGACCTGATGCCGCGTGACTCTGACGACCAGTGGGACAACATCGCAAAACGCATGGCCGCAATGCCGCAGGCCATCGACAGGTATCTGGAGTCGCTATCCAAAGGCCAGGCGCAGGGCAAGACTGCAAGCCAACGGCAGGCGTCAGAGGCCGCAAAACAGGCGTCTGCGTGGAGCGGTGTTGACGGCAAGGACGGATCATTCTTCCAGGGGCTGATTGGACAGTACGATCAGGCTGATCTCCAGAACGGAGCGCTGCGGGAAGATCTGATCGGCGGAGCGTCAGCAGCGGATGCAGCATACGCAAAGCTGGCGGACTACCTCCGCGATAGCTATCTGCCCAATGCACGAGAAAAAGACGGCGTCGGCAGCGAACGGTATGAAGTCGCCGCACGAAGGTTCCTGGGCATGGAGATCGACCCTCTGGAGACCTATGAGTGGGGATGGGGCGAACTCCAACGCATCGAGATGGAGATTGAGAAGACGGCCAACCAAATTCTTCCCGGTGAAGGACTATCGGCCGTAATAGAACTCATGGGGACTGACCCCGAGCGCTCCATTGAGGGTGAGGAGGAGTTCAGGCAGTGGATGCAGAACATCCAGGAACAGACTATAGAAGATATGGACGGCACGCACTTTGATATTGCAGATCCTGTGAAGGACATCGAGTGCCTGATTGCACCTCCCGGCGGGCAACTGGCCATGTACTACACATCACCGTCAGAGGACTTCTCTCGCCCCGGCCGCGTCTGGTATCCAACAGGTGGCAAGACGCGTTTCCCGTTGTGGACTGAGGTATCTATTGCCTACCATGAGGGAGTTCCCGGACATCACTTCCAACTGGCCACTACTACGTTCCTCAGCGATCAACTTTCGCGGTTCCAGCGCACCATTGCAGGCACCAGTGGCCATGCAGAAGGCTGGGGACTCTACGCCGAGCGCCTGATGGCGGAACTCGGTTATCTAGAAAACCCTGACTATTACCTTGGCATGCTGGTTTCGCAGGCCTTCAGGGCAGCGCGAGTGGTGATTGATATTGGCATGCACCTTGAACTTGAGATACCGGCGGGGCAGTCGTTCCACCCTGGCGAGCGATGGTCGCCTGAGTTGGGGCTTGAATTTCTGATTCCCAGATGCCCATTTGAGGACGCATTTGCCCGCAGTGAGATAAATCGCTACCTGGGGTGGCCCGGTCAGGCCATCAGCTACAAGGTTGGTGAGAAAGTATTCCTTGATGCCCGCGCAGAAGCCAAAGTAGCGGAGGGCGACGCGTTCGATCTACGAGACTGGCACACGAAAGCACTGAACCTTGGGCCAATGGGGCTCGCGCAGATGAAGCGTGAGATGGCGGGAAGCTAGAGCCAGTTCACATGGGGTCGGCCGATATTTACTGGAATAGCGAATGCGTGCGCCTTTGATGTGTCACATCCGAACAAAGTGGCTGATGGGCTACAGAAGTGGGACA
>Ga0114996_10007867_pt1 | contig 11974 bp, 9 predicted proteins | sample ArcticOcean_MG_C_4_FD_87039 | JGI IMG/M metagenome (GOLD analysis project Ga0114996, IMG submission 87039) | Marine microbial communities from western Arctic Ocean - ArcticOcean_MG_CB4_134 | ecosystem: Environmental > Aquatic > Marine > Oceanic | place: Arctic Ocean: Canada Basin | collected... | reverse complement strand
GCGACTGAAGTGATCGACGCCGCGATCATCGAGTTATCAACCGAGCCAGCCGTAATGGGCCCACTGCCAACCTTCATCGCCCAACCGATCGGCCCACAAGAGGTCTCGTCGTACTCTCGACAGCGCACACATCGGACGCTCCGCCGCGAGCTGCCCGACGACTCCACCAATCGCCTCGCCCGTCGTCGCCGCCTGCTGCGATCAGCGGTCGATGTGGTGATCGAGCAAGACACGTTTCGGCGCTGGCGTTAGTGCGATCTAATGCACCCGCTGTCCCGGGCGGCAGCGATGATCTTGCGGATGCCGCTTGCTATCGCGATCGAACGTCCTCGCAGAATCGTCGGTGCCGCGTTGCCGCAGAAGGACCTTGTCTGGGTGAGATCCTCTTGTTGCGATCGCGACACCCACGATTGTCCGATGCTGCTACATATAAATGGGGAATCGCGCGCGGAACAATCGTCGCTGCCACCCACCACCGATTGCATCCGAGTCGGACATTGCTCCAGCGTTACTCGACGGTTGACATTGATCTATCATTGTCCCGGTTGGTGACGTATTCGTCTTTTCAGGATGTCGAAACTCTAGTCTGAGCGGAGCCAAGGCGTAAACTGAAGTCGACGTCTAGCATGTTACACGACTTGACTGACCATTCTATAGGTCTATAGAATGGTCTATAGACCTATAGAATGGATAGCAACACAAACAAAGTAGGGTGTATTGCCAGAACACACATACAACCACTATTTATTAACTGGTGGACACGCTCGGGAGTCGGAGTGCCTGAGATTAGTTGAACGAACATCAGCGACGAAATTGGGAGCCTTAAGAATGTGCCTGTTGGAAATCTCGTGGCGACCGACTCGTGTTTGCGTTTCGTGACGGCGAACGGTTGCTTGGTAGGCGGGCGCGTTCGCACTCCGAGACCGGACACGTAAGAAACGCAACGTAAGGGTCTATCGCCGATCGTGTGGTTGATGAGTATACGGCCCCTTTATCTGCGTTCCCTTGTAAGAGCTGTGTTCAGCAAGGGTGCGGAAATGTCGTTTCTAGGTGACTCCGTCGTCCGCGTGGACCGTAGCCGTCGCCAATCAGTCAAGACCTTGTCGTACACGCGGATTTGGACGGATGCCCACGTAGTTCTATCATTATGAGGCAAGAGATGATCACTGGCGTAATACTCGCACGAAACGAAGAGCATCAGATCGTCGAATGCATCCAGGCTTTGCAGCCGCATGTGCAGGAGGTATTGCTGATCGATATGGAGAGCGAGGACAGGACGGTCGAAGTTGCGCGGCCCCATATTCAACAATGCATAACACATCGTAAGATCGCAAATTTTGATTGCGCTCGCAACGCCGCGATTGACGTGGCTCGCTTTGAGTGGCTTTGGTTTGTGGACGCAGACGAGCGAGTCCGACCTAGTACCGGTGACCTCGTCAATCAATTGGTTCGTGAACGCGGCAACCAGTTTGAAGCCATTTTAGTACCGATCAAATCGCACTTTTGCGGGCAATGGATTCAACACAGTGGATGGTGGCCTGGAAACACACCGCGAGTCCTAAAAAAGGGGTATTTTCGCTTTGGCGACAAGCTGCACACCGGTGTGAACCTGACAGGACGTATGTTTCGAATCGGCGCCGATCCGGAGTTCGCGATTGAGCATTATAGTTATGAATCCATTGAACACTACCTGGAAAAACTGAATCGGTATACGACGACCGAGGCGATCAACCTTGCCGAATCTCAGCCTCGCCTAGACTGGAAAAAGGCGATTCATCACATGCTTCGTGACATGTGGCAGTATTATGAAGCCAACAATGGTCGACTGGACGGTGACCGAGGTTGGGTACTGGCTTGGCTATCGGGTCAGTACCGTTGGCTTACGCACGCGAAACTCCTCGACACGGTGCCGCATGAACACGACGTCAACGGCAAGGGAAACATACCGGCCGATTTGGACGAAGTTATTCAGGAAATGGAAAATGGCCTGGCGAAGGCGCGATCAAACCGACCTAGAGTTCCGTTGGGGATCGTCTGGTGTTCTCCAATTCTAGGCGCAAGCGGTTACGCTGAAGAGTCTCGAACTCTCGTAAAGGCGCTCGCCTTGGGCAAACGCCAGTTGTGCGTGCACGATCATGATGGCGAGGGGCGTCGCACGTTAGTGCCCGCCGCAGAGGAAGCGCTGTTTCGTGCTCTTATGCGAGCCAAGCGGCCTCATTCATCGATAAGTGTCGCGTGCGCAATTCCCGGTACGATCGACGCCGACCCTTGCGCCGTAATCAACGTAATTCGCACGATGTTCGAGACGGATAGGATCCCGCCTTCGTGGATCCCTCACCTCGATTCGTTCGACGAAGTATGGACAGGATCAAGCGTCGGTCGTAACGCATTTGTGCGGTCCGGGGTCGCACCCGAAAAGGTCCGGGTCGTTCCACCATGCGTTGATACCGAGCAGTTTCGACCTGACGGTGACCGACTGGAACTGCCCGCATCTCTTCGCGATCGATTTGTCTTCCTATCAGTTTTCGATTGGCAGCTGCGAAAAGGGTGGGACGTTCTCGCAAAGGCGTATGTCCGCGCCTTTCGCATCGACCAGAATATTGGCCTGCTACTGAAAATTTCACGCGACCACGGTCATTCAACGCAGGCTGTCATCAGCCAACTCGATGCCGCCCTGGCGGAGGTTGGCTCTGCACTCGAAGACCGTCCCGATATTGTCGTTTGGGAGTCATCTCTTGATAGTCGACAGATGGCCAAACTGTACAGAAGCGTGGACGCATTCGCCCTGGCGACACGGGGCGAGGGAATAGGACGACCGTTTCTTGAAGCGATGGCGACAGAACTGCCGGTGGTCGGTACGCGCGGGAGCGGCAGCATGGAATTCATGAATGACAGCAATGCGTTTCTGATCGACAGTACCCTGTCGCTCGTGTCGGAGCAAGCCGCACGAGAGATTCCCGTGTTTCGTGGGCACCATTGGTTCGAGCCGGATGAAGACAGTCTCGTTGCTAATTTGCAAAGCGTTTTCGCGAATTCCACACTGTGCACGGAAAAGAGTGAAGCGGCGTTATGTGACATACGGAGCAAGTTGAGTCTCGTCGCTGGACGTCGGGTGATCGAGCAGGAAATTGAGAGAACGGAACGGCGATTTGGTCTTGTGATCGATGACGTTCCCGACACTCGGACAGGCCAGATTCGCCTCGACATCGAAGGAGAGTTTTTCGCGGGCCATAGTTTTTCCAACGTAAACGAGCAGTTAGCCAGTCACTGGGCAAAAGATGATCGAGTGACTCTTCGCTTGCAAAGGCTTCGGTCGCTCGCTGAGGAAACATCTCGTAGGCACGATTTCCACCAAATTCTTCCACATCTACAACGAAAACACACTGGGGGCACCCAGGTTACCATTCGACATGCGTTTCCGCCGCGATGGCAGGTGCCCGAAAGCGGCAAATGGGTCCACATCCAACCTTGGGAATTCGGACATCTTCCCGTGGATTGGGTCGCGCCGCTCCGTGACGCCGTCGACGAGATCTGGGTACCATCGCAATACGTCAAGAACGTCTACGAGCGTAGTGGGATCCCTACAGAGAAGGTCCACGTGATTCCGTGGGGTGTTGATCCCACGGTGTTTCGTGCCGATGCAATTCCCACAATTCTTCCCAAGAAACGACAATTTGCGTTTCTGTACGTAGGTGGAACGATTCACCGCAAAGGCTTTGACCTTGTCCTGGATGCCTATCGCAAGGAATTTGGCCCCAACGAAGATGTATCGCTCGTTATCAAGGGTGTCGGGGCCAATACCGTTTATCGCGACGATCCGCAGCAAGCACAGATCGACGCTGCGATACGCGACGCAAGCCAGCCTCACATCGCCTATTTTCCTGAGTCGATGACCGATGGACAACTGGCGGGAATGTATACCGCCTGCGATTGCCTCGTCGCGCCGTATCGAGGGGAAGGTTTCGGACTCCCGGTACTAGAAGCGATGGCATGCGGTGTGCCGGCGATCGTGCCTCGCGGCGGCCCAACGGACGATTTTGTTTCGCCGAACACTGGTTACATAATCGCGGCCCAGCGTGTGCCGACGGAGCATCCCGATAACCTCTGCGGGCCGGCAGAAGTCTTGGAGGTTGATCTAGGAGACCTGCGCCGTACGATGCGTCGCGCATTTCAATACCAAAGCGAGGTCAACGAAAAGGGACGTGCGGCCGCAGCGCATGTCGCCAATCATATGTCATGGCAACATACGATCGACCGGATGACCGAGCGTCTACTCGCGTTAGTGCCGTCGGACGACGAGGCCAGCGGCGCGACGTCTATTGACATTGGCGTTCGGCGAAATCGCGTGACGGCGATGGTGTACTTAACCGACCGTGAGCGAGAGATTGCTGATGCATTGTCTCGCGTGGCACCTTACGTCGACGAAATCGTTGCCTTTGACGACCGTTCGCCGAATCGTTCAGTCGACGTTGCCCAAGAGTACGGTGCTCGCATCGTATCATTCCCGCGGGAACAAACCGTCGATGATGCAGGCAAATCGTGCTTGATGGCGATCAATACCGAATGCGGATTTTGGATCGAGGCTGCAGAGAGAGTCGACGAGGACGAGATTCGTTTGCTTCGAGGCCGTCTGCGCGAGGCGAACCCGAACGTACCGCCCACTCGGATTCGCGAGCACGACCCCCGATCGGTCCCGTTGATATGGAAGGAGCCGCCGAAGAGATGCGAGTTCTTTCAGGTCTTTGAGGATCGATTTCGGCCTAATTTATTGCAGCGAAAAGAGACGTTCACCAAACTCTTTTCCGAGTTGGTTCTTGCGGAAACGGAAACTTTTCATATCGTGGAAACGGCATGTCTTAGGAAGACGACCGATTGGGGGGCTGGGCAAAGCACCGTACTTTTCGACCTGTTCGTTAGATCGTTTGGCGGGCGTGTGACGTCGATTGACATCACTCCAGAACATTTCCGGCTAGCACGGTCTACGACGAGTGACGCCACCACTGTCATCGAGTCTGACTCCGTCGCGTATCTTCAGCAGTACGCGGCGGAACACCCACGATCGATCGACCTACTTTATCTGGACTCACGCGACATCGATTGGGATCGACCAGAATCATCGGCCGAACACCACCTGAGAGATCTCCTCGCGGCATGGCCTGCGCTCAAGCGAGGTGCGTTGATTGTCGTAGATGATCATTTCAAAGATGGGCAAATCGGGAAATCTAAGTTGGTCGTCGACTACTTAGCGACAGTTCCTGGCGCTACACAGATATTCGAGTCGTACCAGATCGGCTGGCGACTGTCGCCGCAGGCTCGCTTGCCACGCTGACTACAGGGCGTTTCAATTTATCGTTAGCCGAAGCGTCAGAACTTTTTTATGAGTTGACGTAAGCCGTTGCGGCCAATTGTCAGGGTGCTACACAAGTCGTATTACGGCTAACCTGCCTGAAATGCCCGCGTCGCGAACCATCAATCGTTGAAACATCATTCACCAGAACGGATTTCGTCGACTCTAAAAAAACTCGTCAGCGAGACAGCGGCACGGAATCGTCTGCCGCTGACGCCCCTGTTTTGCCTCAGTTGGACATGAAAAACGTGAGACGGCATGCGTCTTTCTTCTTGAGAGCACCATACACTTTCATCTAAGCGCCAACGATTCCGGGGGGAGTCCACTCCGACACAATCCATGTATCGAATACGTCATCTTGCCCTACAATTTAAAATACGCAAAGGTTATTCCGACGTCCACTTCGTAAAGGTTGAAGTATTGGCAGCTGACGTCGAGCCAATGATAGTCACCCTCCGACGATAGCATAGGGAACACTTTATGCTCCAATTGTTTTCGTGAATACTTGGTTAAGAACACTTTCTTGGACACTCGAGGGTACGCACTTGCTACGTGCTGCATGCTGCTATCAACGCCGATAAACACGGCTGACGTAGCAATTAGTTTGATCGATTCCCAAATTGGTAACCCTCTCGCGTCAACAAATTGCGTTGGTATGTCATTCTCACCGCCGACTTGGATTATTTCACATCCTTGGAAACGCCGGGCAATGACGTCCAACACGTATTGGGGGAGGGTCCTTTGTTCCTTGTCCTTTCCCTGGGCATGAACACACACTCGATTCATCCTCACCGGTAGGTCCTCGTACACATAAAGTCGAGGATGTCGCAACGGAGTTAACTTAAGCCCCAGATGGTGATTCACTCGATGTGCCACCGAGAATACGGTTGGGTCCGGATATGAATTTGGAACCATGTCAAGATCGATGACTTCGACAGGCACTTCGTCGCGGACAACATAAGGGTTATGGTCAAAAACCCAACAGTTGTCCGCATCAATGATCTTCTCGCCTGTGTTATGGAAATAGTTTTCTGGAAATGACGTACATATCAATTTGTCGCCAATCCCCAAGGCCCACTTTTTTAGTGAAAATCCAATCATTATTTCCTCAGATTCATCGGTTTCCAGAGACAAGGTCTGCCTGACCGGCGTCTGCGAGAAGGAATTCTGGCAGCGGGCTGCAACGAATTACAATCCTTCCGAAGCGATCTTGGTCGCCGCTTCGTAGCAGGAATCGACAATTAAATCTGGCAGCAGTCCAAGCGAATCAAGTCGCCAGTAGCGGCTTCGCAATAGGGCCGTTCGCATTCCCAGTGCATGACCGAACTCGATGTCCGATGGCTTGTCGCCGACTGTCCAACTCGCGGACAGGTCGACTGGCTCGCCAAGCTGGTCTACTACCTGGCCTAACATGCCAACTCGAGGCTTCCGGCATCGACAGCTACCTTCTTCATCATGTGGGCAAAAGGCAAAAGCGTCGACGATCGCACCCGCCTCACTCAGCCGTTCACGCACGTATTTGTGCAGGCGAATGACATCGTCCTCGACATACAACCCCTTAGCGATGCCCGATTGGTTCGTTACCACAGCGATTCGATACCCGGCGTCGCTTAACAGCCTGAGTGCGTCAATCGCTCCCTCATCAAACTGCCACTGATCTGCGCGGTGAACGTAGCCGTGGTCGACGTTGATGGTGCCGTCGCGGTCCAGAAATACGGTCTTACAGGACATTGAGGGTAAGAAGACTTTCAAGGGAAAAACTCCAGCCGCAGGGTCATGGCACGTGTAATGCGTTCGGATAATCGATTGTCGAGACATCCTCCACGTGATTGATCATCTGCACTCTGCCACCATAGCTCTCGACAATATCCTTGCCAACAACCTCATTCGCGTCATGAGCGCCGCCCTTTACCAGCAGGTCGGGACGAATCGCATGCAGTAAAGCGTGGGGCGTGTCCTCCTCAAGAATGACCACATAATCAACGCATTCCAGTGCAGCGATCATACCCGCCCGATGGAGCGCAGATACGACGGGACGGCCTGCGCCCTTGATCCGGGTGACGCTACTGTCGCCGCTGACGGCTACGATCAGCACGTCGGCCAACTGCGACGCCTGCTGCAGATGTGTCACGTGTCCTATATGCAGCGAGTCGAAAGAACCGTTGGTAAGGACGATTTTTCGGCCGGCCACACGATACGATTTCGCCAATGCGGCGAGTTGCTCAAATTCGACCAATTTCAATGCAGATCCCCGAGTTGAACTACGTGCCGCCGCGGAAATATCCTGGCGACGAATCCCAACAACCCCCAACTTTTCAACTTGCCGTCCCGCAGCCAGATTGGACAATGGTATCGATTCCAATAACGAAATACCGGCAGCAAGACAAAGCCCAATCACCGCGACAACCGTGTCGCCAGCGCCGGTAACATCATAGACCTCACGGGGTAGTGTAGGGAAATGGCGAGATTCCTTTCCGCGACGGATAAGCGCAATTCCGTCGCGATCAAGTGTTATGGCAACCGCTTCGACCTGGTAACGCTCGCAAAGAGTTCGTCCAACATTAAGAGCATCACGCGGCGACATGATTCTCTCGCCGCTGGCCTGTTCCGCCTCTCTGCGGTTCGGGGTAAGAATCGAAGCACCACGATATCGATCGAAATCTACGCCCGGCGCTGGATCAACGATCGTCGGAATGTTTCTTCGGCGAGCCGAATTAATCGCATGGGTCAGTAACGCGGGAGTACAAACGCCCTTTGCATAATCGGAGACAATGAATCCCTGGCAACCCTCGAGGCGTCGTTCGATCTCTTCGGCGAGATGCGTTTCTGCCTCCAGAGAGATCGGGCCACATACCTCGTGATCGACCCGTAGGATTTGATGAGGGTGGCGACTTGCTGCCAAGCCGATAAAACGCTCTTTCATCGTTGTCGGACGATCGTCGCAGAACAGGACGCCGTCGTTGTCAATCCCCGTCTCGCTAAGCAGTTCCCGAATTCGTTCGCCGTGCTTGTCCATTCCACTCACGCCAACCAGAAACGCAGAGGCATCAAGGCTTCGCAACAGCGACGCGACACTGGCAGCGCCCCCGAGCCGTTCCTCTTGCTCGCTAACATTGAGCACGATGACTGGCGCCTCAGGGCTAACACGTTCCGCGTCACCCCACGTGTAACGATCCAGAATCACGTCACCTAAAACACCTAATTGCGGTTGCCCAAGTCGCTCAAGGATTGCACTGAGTTTATCCATAAATATGACCAATGATAGAAAATCGGCGATTGTAAGAGACGCTAGGCAATTTGTGCGGCAAGAAAATAGCGAACGCAGTGTCGTCCAGGGTCTCAGCAACCGTAGAACAATTACCTAGGATAAAACGCCATAATACCCTCACCGATCGGAAGCAACTCTGATTCATGTGTCTTGGCTAGTACGTTTCTAAAGTCGGACAACTTAAATCGCCTCTCAATAAAGTATCCAGGTGTTTGCCCAAGAACACTGCCTTCAAGCGCTTGCCAATAGACTGGATTGTCGCCGCTAGAAATAACCCGTATGTCGTCACAAAGGACGACATCGTTCTGGACCGAGGGTCTTGTAGCGATCACACATAATTCCTCATAGAGCGGCAACTTAGTCCGTTTGCTATCACTTTGCGAGCGATCGTAGAATTGTGGATAGTGTGCATCGAGCCAGAAGAGCGAAGGACAATCCAATTCTGTGACGATCGACCTAAGAAATGTGACGCTATCAAGGTGAGCTATTTCCGCGGTTGGAACTCTCTGTCGGGCAATCTCTACCCAGTGTTCACACGTATCACACGACATCATTGGAGAGAAGCCCAGCGAATCCGCCAAAGCCAACGCATCACCCTCGAAACACCCAGTTTCGACGAAGCCACGCAGTCCATGCCTCTCCGCCAATTGCTGGACTAGGTCACCTAATTGATTGAGCGCGGTCATGATGCCTCTGAAGAATCGTGGTTACGAATGCTCGATGAACTGAAGCCGTCGATATATGGAGCAAGTGCCACACGACCGCCCCATGAGGTAACCTCCGCTGCCCCGACAATAAGCTTTTTCGCGTAGTCGCCACCTTTGACCAGGACGTCTGGTCTAACGTGCTTTACCAAGTTAAGAGGTGTTGTCTCATCAAATCGAACGACAGCATCCACAACCTGAAGTGATGCAATAACAAACGATCTGGCGTGTTGCCCGAACATCGGTGGCTGCTTTATTGTCGTCGCAGACTGGTCACTGTTTATCCCCACGATTAGTCTGTCGGCCAATAAGCACGCCCACTGCAGCAGCGACGCATGCCCAAAGTGGAAGACGTCGAAACATCCGTTGGTAAATACGATTTCGTCGCCATCCGCGCGCCAGTCGTTCAATCTTTCGGACAATTGGTCCCACGACAACATCTTGTTCTCGATCCCGCTCGTAGCGTTCACCTCAAATCCTCTTTTTGTATGACCACCTCGATATTGGCTTCCGCTCCCGGCCACGATGCGGTTTGATCGACGTCACAAACGGAATAGTCATAGCGAGTGTCAGCAATTCGCATCAGCAGAATTCGAAAGTCAAGCAGGTTTTCCGTGATCAAGGAAATAAGATTCGCCGAACGTGGTGACCATGAACTGCATTTCGGCTTAAACAGCGTAAACGTCCACTTATGGTCGCTGTTAAAGCGAGAAGGGAAAACGCCTTGCTCGTACAAGTCTTCATCGGGGACAACGACGATCAAATGCCCGGAGGGCTTTACCAAACTAAACCACTGACGGAGTGCTTCTGCTGGGTTATGCAGATGTTCCAGGCAATGGCTACTGTATACAAAGTCGTAGCTTTCTGGCGATTTGTATCTTGCAATCTCCTGTGCGTTGCCATGGTCCAAATCGAACGTTTCGCACTCGGTTATCCTTGGGAATAGGTTCTCTCTCGCGATATTGTCCTGCCCGGCACCGATATCGATACCCCGTCCACAAAAAACCCTTTGAAACAGCGGGTCATCCTTGCGGCGCATATTCGATTTTGCCGATTCGTTACCCATCGTCACACTTTTGTCGCAATTATGCAGGAGAGGAATTCCAATGCATTATCTTGGTCGACGGCCAGCGAAACTATCTCCATCCATTTCTGGCGAGACGCCTTCCTGCATTTCATGAGAAATTTCTTGAATAACACTCCTGCGACGAATCACCCGAAGGTTTGTTGGGGTGTGCCGTTCGATGGAGCCCCGCTGTGTCGCGTAGGAATGGTGTGACTATTTGCGTCGCCGTTGTCCGCTGCGACAATCCGCGAATATAGACTTTCAAGCACCCAGTGAAAAAGACTCAAATGGATGCTCTCTACCATCCCCATGTCATCTAGATCCACGTGGAGGCCGTCCCGTTGAATCCGTTTTAGGCTGCCCCCGTCGTACCCAGTGAGCCCGAAAGTGTTCAGTCCGTTTCGGTTTGCCCAATCAACCGCGTTAAGAACATTGGGGCTATTCCCTGAGCCACTAATCGCGATCACCAAATCGTCGGCGCGGGCGAAATTCATCAGTTGCTGAACAAAGATCTGGTCGAATGCCGAGTCGTTAGCCACTGCCAAAATCCAGCCGACGTTGTCAGTTAGACTCATCACTTTGAGGCGGCGGGTCGCAGGGGTACACGTACTGGCAAGGCAACCCAGGTCCTCGCTCATGTGACTGGCGGTCGCGCCCGATCCGCCGTTGCCAAAAATAAAGACGGAGCGATCATCTCGCCAGGCGCGGTAAATCAGGTCCGCCCAACATTCCATTTTTTGCACGTCGATTCTGGCAAGCTCTGTCTGTAGGCGTGCAAGATACGTATCGGCAGTCAGCGCGGGTTCTATCATCGATCCTAGTTTCCCTTCCCTCTATGCCATGTCATGACCAATCCACAGATGACAGTGCCACCCGGGGCAGGTTCGTGCTCTAAAGAGGTATAAACATTCTTCCACCCATAGTATATATGTATCGAACATACGTCTAGTCCCTGGGTAGCCGGTCAATTCATGTCTCTCCCTCTTTGTGGCTCCTACCTGAACTACGCTCGATGGGGAATTATCGTTTTCTCAGGTTTCGTATCGCGTGAATGTCAACGCTATCTAGTTGATTCACCCCTATTGACAATGGGGTACAAGTAAAAACTCACCATTTGGGTGTAGGGTATAGCGACTTGAGTTTGTAGCGTGCGTCGTTGATGGTGAACTGCCAGTCGACGCCTCGTAGCGTCTCTCTTTCCTCATCCGTGAGGCGAACGAAATACTTCTTCTTCATGGCAACCCTCCTTGGTTGCCACTCCTTTCTCAGATATCGCCTGACAGGGGAGCCCTAATTCTCAATGCTGACAGAGCACGGGCAGATGGGGACTGGGAAAGGGAATGGCGCGCGTTGTAGGTCGGCGGGGGACAATGGTAGACTGAGGGCTTACTGGTGCTTCCTTTCATCCAACCCCAAAGAATTCGATCGGACTGTTGCATGCGACACTTAATACTCGCGATCCTGTTGGCGACTTTCTTTCTGCCGCGACCGGCCACCGCCGCCGACTGGCCGATGTGGCGGTATAACGCGATGCGGGGAGCGTCGTCGCCCGATGGGCTTCCCGACCAGCTGCATCTGCAGTGGTCGCG
>Ga0114996_10007866_pt1 | contig 11975 bp, 13 predicted proteins | sample ArcticOcean_MG_C_4_FD_87039 | JGI IMG/M metagenome (GOLD analysis project Ga0114996, IMG submission 87039) | Marine microbial communities from western Arctic Ocean - ArcticOcean_MG_CB4_134 | ecosystem: Environmental > Aquatic > Marine > Oceanic | place: Arctic Ocean: Canada Basin | collected... | reverse complement strand
GTAAAAAATAGTTCAATATCAAAACTAAAACAGCCAGATTGAATACTTCCATTACTGAAGATATAAGACCCAAAAAAATTAATTTAATTGCTTTTAATCTTTGGTGTATATCTAAAAAGAATAGGATATTTTTTAACATTTTAAATTTTTTAATTATTTTTTTGAACTAATCCTAGAGATTCAAATTTTTCTTTAATAATATCAATTGTTGAAATATTTTTATTAAAAGCCATCACATAAGAAGATTTATTATTAATTTTTGAAAAATAATCCTCATTTGAAATTCTTAATATTTCAAGTAACCTGCTTTCAAATTCTTCAAACGTACACTTCTTTAAAAAACAAATGCCATTTATAGGAAAATCATACATACTTGAATTAGTAAAGTTGCAGGATAGAACTTTTCCTCCTAGACACATTTTTTCTCTCACTATAGTTGAGTGAGCTGATACTGTTACCTTGCTATTAAACATAGCTTGGTAGCTAGAATAATCTTTTGCATCTCTATACAAAATATGTTTTTTTGCAAATTCAAAATCTTCATTCAAATGCTTTTTAAGAAAGTCCATTTCTGTTTTATGACCCATAGGATTAATTTTACTGTCTCTTTTTAGCGCAAGAATTAATTTTTTATTATTTTTTTTACAAAACTTAACGGTATATTTAGAAACATTGCCTATTCCAGACTCGATACTATTGTCCCCAAATATTTTATCTGCACCAGTTGCTGTAGTTGAAATTAGACATATATCACTTTTATATTTTTCAGGATTACCTTTTTTATCTTTAATATAAGATAAAAAATTTGCTAATCTTACTGAGCCTACTGGGGAAAATTTTTTTACTATACCACCAACTTCTTGGTAAAGATCTTTTTCATAATCACCAAAGCACAAAAATTCTGGAATATAAATTTTTTTATTAATATCATTTGGAATTTTTTTCGAATTATATAAAGTTGAAGTTTCCTTTAAATCATAACGAGCTGCATTTTGTATAGCAATAAATTTTGCTTTATCTTCAAGTATTTTAGCAACGTTATAAAATTTAAATGAATTATCAATAAAAGTTACTACTATTTTTGGTTTTATTATCTCAATTAAAGACACCAAATATACCGTCCATAAATCACCCTTAAAAATATTTATAAACATTCTAAATAATATTTTTGGAGAAAGATAAATTAAATTAACATGCTCTGATCTAACTCTTAATACAAAACCTTTATAATTTACAATTAATTTTTTTATTTCGTTCTCACTTACATTATCAAAAATAACTAAATGGTTTTCTTTAGGGGAATTAAAAGAAAATTTAGTTTTAATTATTAATTTAAATAATAATATTAATTTATTCATTAATTAGAATTGACTATTTAATTTCAATTCTCAATTTTTTTCTAATAGGAATTTCAGTTTCTCTAATTTCTTTATTACCATCACCTAGGATCAAATGTACTTTTCTCAAGGCATCAGCTAAACTTTTTAAATGTACGGCATCAATTGATGCGGCTTGATCAGAACCGTAAATTGTTCTATCTGTAGTAATGTGTCTTTCAATTGATGTTGCACCTAAACAAGCTGCCGCCAATGATACTTTCAATAAGGAACTTTCATGACCAGAGTACCCTACATCACATTTAAATTTTTTCTTTAACATTGGTATACAGTTTAAATTTGCATCTTCTTCCTTCATTGGATATGTACTGTTGCAGTGCATGATTTCGAAAGGACAACCACCATCTTGAAACATTTTAACAACCTCTTCAATTTCATTCATAGTTGACATACCTGTTGATATAAAAGTTTTCTTTTTTTCTTCTATAATCATTTTAATAAGAGGCATATGGCCAAGCATAGGTGAAGCCAATTTATTATGTTTGAAATTATATTTCCTTAAGAAAAGTTGAGAATTTACATCCCAAGCTGATGCAAACCATTCAATATTAAGTTTCTTACAATACTTGTCTATTTCATCGTATTGCTTTTCATTAAATTCTAAACCTTCTTTTTGTGCTCTCTGAGTTGTTCCCCATGGACTTTCACGATAAGTATTTAGGTAATCTTTTGTATATACTATATTAATATCCCTTTTTTGAAATTTTACAGCGTCAAAACCCGCTTCTTTTGAAGTACGTATTAATTGTTTAGTAATATTCATATCCCCATTATGATTTATTCCTATTTCTGCAATTAAATATAATTTCATATAGTGTTTATCCTTTATTTTTCTTTTTTATAAAAGCTATCAATAATCTCACAAAAAATATGACCTATTAATATATGGCATTCTTGAATTCTTGCTGTATTTGAACTTGGTACAATTAATGAAACATCTGAATGTTTTTTGCTACTCCCACCTTTATTTCCTAAGAGACAAATTGATTTAATCTTTTGTTTTTTTGCTTGTTTTAGAACTTCAATAATATTTTTACTATTACCAGAAGTTGATATTGCAACTATTAAATCATTTGTACTTCCTAAACCTTCAAGTTGTCTTGAAAAAACTTTACTAAAATTATAATCATTAGAAATTGCAGTAATAGCTGAAGTGTCTGTTGTTAACGCAATTGATTTGAGTGCTTTTCTTTTAAGTTTAAATCTTCCCACTAATTCAGCTGCAAAATGTTGAGAGTCAGCTGCGCTCCCACCATTGCCGCACCAAAAAATAGTTTTACCTTTTTTTAGAGTATTTTCTATAAGGGTGATTGATTTTAAAATATTATTAATAAAAATTTTTTTAGAAATAATTTCAACTATATTTTTATGATTTTGAAAACTTGATTTTATTATTTTATTATATTTTATCATTTTAAAAAGAAAATTTTTACTAAATTGTTATTACTCCATATATAGCTAAATTATTACCAATCATAAACTAATGCTTCCAGATTATATGTTTAATTCTTTTGATTTATTAAAAGAATCAATTATTTTTTCAGCAATTACAACACTTTTGGCACCCTCTTCAAAAGATATTTCTGTTTTTACATTCCTTTTAATTGCTTTAATTAAATGTTTTATCTCATTTTTGAATAAATCATTTCTCTTTATTTTTATTTTTATTTTTTTAACTAATTTATTTAGTTTATAAATTTCAAAAAAATTTTTTTCTAAATTACAATATAAGGTTCCATGCTCAAAAATTATTTTAAACTTTCTAATATTTTTTTTTTCCGTAAAACTCAAGTTTAAAAAAATATCAAAGTAGTTATTTTTATTTTTAAATTTCATTAGACAATGAACATTTTCTTCTGATTCAATGTTTATTTTTTTATGAAAATTTTTAATTGCATAAGTGGTTTTTGGCATACCAAAAAACCATTGAATTATATCAATCTCATGTATAAGAGAAAAAACAACGCCTCCGCCCAATTTTTTTCTTGCAGCATAAGATTTCTTATAATTTTCATATCTATGAAAATCTGGCAAAAAAGTATGCCATTTAAAATCTGCATTAATAATTTTTCCAAGGGATTTTCCCTCAATAATTTTTTTTACTTTTATTAGCAATGGATTAAATCTTGACTGAAATCCTACCATTGAAATAACATTATGCTTATTAATCATTTTAACAATTGGTTTAATTTTTTTTGCGGAAGTTAACGCTGGTTTTTCAACAAAAAAATTTAATTTTTTTTTTAATGACATAATTATAAATTTTTCATGCATTGAACTTGGATTAGATATTATTACAAGATCAGGTTTTTTTTTGGTTGCTTCAAAGAAGCTTAGGTTTTCTTTTAAATTATAATATTTTTTTATTATTTTATTTTTTAAAATTTCTTTTTCACGTATTACTTTGTCGAAACCTCTTTGTCTTAAAATCTCAATATTAATTTTTTTTTTATATATTGATCTTAAATTTTGTAAATGTCTTTGACCAACAGATCCAAGTCCTATAATTAATATTTTCATAATTTTTTTAGTATAAGTCTTATTTTATTAAATTTTTTTTATACCGTGTATTTTGTTTAATTTTGATCATGAGTTGAATTACCTCATTTGAATTGTATCTGTTTTGCTTATTAGGTTTTCTGACCTACAGCTAACAACATTTTTTCTTTAGAAAATCTAATCCATTCTCTAAATTCCTTTTCTTCTTTATCTTTCCATTTAAATTTTTCTGGTAAAATAGCAGTAATATCAGCTAAAGTTTCCAAAAAAGGGAACTTCCATAATATTGGTAATTGTCTAAATAATTTACACTCAACATTTTTAAAATTATGAATTAACAATGCATTTTGTAGTGCTTTTCTAGTCCATGCTTTTACATGAGTATAGTCATCCCAAAAAGTTTTATAATGAGTTCCCCAATCTGGTGTTAAAAAAATTATTATTCCATTTTTCTTAAGTACTCTATAAGTTTCACTTAAAAAATTATCTGCATTTTCTACATGTTCAATAACAGATTTTGAAAAAACAATATCAAAAAAATTATCATCATAAGGAAATTTTTGTTTTTCTAGATCACACTCCTTGATTATAAAATTTTTATTGATGTTAACGGCTTCATCTCTTTTATCGATTCCGTAACAATCAATTTTATTTCTAGAAAATCCAACTAAATGATTTCCTTTGCCACTACCTATATCTAAAAGTTTTAAATTTTCCGTTTGTACTAATTTTTGTTTAATTATATTTTCAAAAATATAATTACATAACTTTTGAGGATATGCATCCTTCGAGTACTCGTCCCTAAAGTAAACTGTTTCTAAATAATTGCTCATATTTTTTTTGTGTTTTTAAGATAATTGATAATTTCTTTATATTGTGATTTTTTTACTTCATTTTCAGCATGCTTAAAATCTTCTTTAGTGTCAATATCAGGAATTATATCTGTTTTATATGCTAAAATTTTTTTTCCATGTAATTTATTTTTTTTAATAATACTTGGTTTAACTATATCAATATATCCATTTGGAATGTATGACTCTGGAAATTTTTGCCTTGGTAAATTATAATATTCATTCTTAAATTTTGGAAAAAAACCAGTAAGAGAATTTTTTTTTAATTCAAAAGTTTTATAAGGTGTTATATTTGATTTATAAACAGATCTCATGCTTGTATAACTCTTCATCTTTATAAAATATTTTATTCCTCTATTAAATATTTTTAGTGTCCTTAAAGGACTTGTGGGTCTTAAATGGAGAATTATATCAGGTTTTTTTAAATTATTTTTTTTTAAAAAATTTAAATAATGCAGAAAAAATTCTACATCTATTGAGTTATTCTTTGAAATATTCTTTGGTCTTATAAATGGGACATCAGCACCATATTTTTTAGCAATTTTAGCAATTTTTTTAGAGTCTGTTGATACTATAATTTCATTAACTAATGATGATATCTTGCATATAGCTATACTATACGCAATTAATGGATGACCTAATAATTTAATAATATTTTTATTTTTTATTGATTTAGAGCCAGACCTTGCAGGTATGATAGCGGTGATTTTCATTACCAAGCAGTTCTGCCCCCGTCCACAGGAATAACTGCACCATTCAAGTAAGAAGAATCATCAGAACAAAGAAAACTAATTACTCCATTATATTCTCCAGGAAAAGCCATTCTTCCCATGGGAATCAATCTGTTAACTTTCTTTAAAAAAGATTTATTTTGTTTATTAAGCACACCACCAAAACAAACTGCGTTTGATCTAACTTTTTTTGGCCAATAAGTTGATAAATACCTATTTAATCCCAAAATACCAGTTTTGACTACCGAGTAGGTTATAGGTTTTATATTATTGTTTGAATAAATTCTTTGATCTGGAGCAATTAATCCAAGATCTGAAGAAATATTTATTATAGAACCACCTTTTTTGTTTTTAGCAATTAATGTACCAAAATATTTTGATGCTAAAAAACTTCCTGTTAATCCAACATCAATATCTTTTTTCCACATTGATAATTTAAATTTTTCTAAAGAAGTTTCAGAAAAAAAATTTTTTTTTGTTGTAACTGCAGGATTGTTAGCAGCATTATTTATTAAAATATCTATTTTTTTAAACTTTTTGTAAATTTTTTTAGATATATTTTTTATACTACTTTCTTTTGTAATATCTACTGAGTAACCTATCAGATTACTATTATATTTTTGGTTTACTTGGTTTAAAAACTTTTGCATATCCACCCTACTCTTTTTATCTAAAATTATAGGATAGAATTTTTTCTTTACAAGTTCTTCAACAAACTGTCTTGCTAAAAAGCCAAGACCTCCAGTTATTACAATTATTTTTGGATTATTATCTTTTAACATAATTTTTAATACGAGTTTTTAAATTATTAATGTGAAAAAATCTTTTCTTCATAAATATAGCTCCGCACCTTGATATTATTAACATCTAATAAAAATCATTATTTTTTGTATTATTAAACTGTGTGATAAATATAATTGCTATTATCATTTATCGTTGTAACAATATTTCCAACTAAAACTTTTAGCTTATTATTTTTCTTTTTAATTACTTCAAAAAACATGTTTGTGAAAGGTCCAGATACAAACTTTGCTTTAGTATTTATGGAAACTAAAGACTTAAAGAAAGAGGATTTTAAATATCCACTTTCGCTTTCGTTGGCCTTACAATTAGAGATGAATTCATTTATTTCCTGTTGATTTGTTTTGCATCCATTCAGAAAGTATTTGAGACCTTTAATATACATAATATTATTTAAAATAATCGCTTCACTAAATTTTTTATTATAGCAAAAAATATAATTTTCCATTACCGATTTTTCATATTTAATATATTTATTACGATTTAGCTTTTTTAGTTTAATTTTTGGTTCGTAAAAATTTGTATCCTGAAATTTAAATTTTAAGTTTGACTTAAAAATATTTGCTTGATTAGTTTTGATCTTTGCTACTATCCACATTTTTAAATATCCATTTCTTTTTTAAGTTCATCAAATTCTTGCATTTTTCTTTTCATAAAACGAATTGTTAGTTTTGTTTTTTCTGAAATTCCACCAGGAGTTAATACGTAAATATATTTAATCTTATTTTTACTTTTATTAAAGTTGCTTATTTTTATAAAACCTTTTAGTTTAAGTTCCTTAAGACAATAATTTAATTTACCAAGGCTAAAACCAAGCTCTTTGGCTAAACTTCGTTGGGATAAATTAGGATTTTTGCTAATTTTTCTCATTACGTCCAAATGATCTTGACCATTTTTTGTTGACTTGTTCATATTATGAACATATAACGTTCAATAGTTGAACAGTCAACCATAAAATTGAATTTTATTAGTTATTAAAATATAAGTAGGTAATAATGGATCCAAAGTGGACAAGCGGAAATGAGCTTAAATATTTAACTCAAGTGTTAAATAATACTAAAGAAGTGAGAGATAATGCTTTTACAGATAGATTAGAAAAGGCATTTAAAGAAAAATATAATGTAAAATATGCTATTGCCTTAAATTCTGGAGCTTCAGGGTTACATGCTGCAATGCATGCCATTGGTTTAAAACCAGGTGATGAAATTATAACTTCTCCATTTTCTGTACTATGGGATGCTGCAATCGCAATAATTATGGGTGCTAAAGTAAAGTTTGCCGATATAAAATATGGGACTCATAATATGAATCCAGAAAAAATTGAAGAACTCATAAATGAAAAAACTAAAGCTATCGTTCCTGTTTCTTACCATGGATTACCATGTGATATTGACGAAATTGTTTCCATAGGCAAAAAATACAAAATTCCTGTTATAGAAGATAATGCTCAAACCATGTTGGGAAAATATAAAGGTAGGCTCGCTGGTACGGATGCAGATTTTGCAATGTTTTCTTTGGAAAGAACTAAGCATATTTCTTCTCATGAAGGTGGACTTTTAATAACGAATAATAGCGATTATGCTACCAAAGCAAGAAAGTTTGCAGGCGGAGGATTTAAAAATCTAACTGCAGACAAGAGCAAATTAGCTGCAAAAATTCCCTTAGAATTTCAATCTCCTGATTTTAAAAGACATAATTACTTAGGACTTAATTACCGAATTAGTGAATTTTGTGCAGCTGTAGCCCTTGCGCAGTTTGAACGAGTAGAAGAAAAAGTAAAAATTAGAAGAGATATTGCAAGTATTTATTCTGAACTTTTTTTAAAATTTCCTACATTTGAACCTCAAGAGGTGCCAGCTGGATATGGACATTCTTACTTTACGTATAGTGTTAAATCACCATTTAAAAATTTAAATGATTGGAAAAATTTTTACACTAATCATGTAAAAAATGGTGGTGACAATTTTTATGCCATGATGTCACCAGTCTACAGTGAAGAAATTATGAAGGACCTTGGATATTGTGATCAAAACTTGAGTAAATGTCCCGTAACAGAGGACATTCAACCTAGATGTATACTTTTTAAAACAAATTATAGATCGGTTGATGAAGCTAGAATTAATATAAAAAAATTAGAAGAAAGTTTGAAAAAATATTTAACTTAAAATTATTTAAAGTTAATAATTCCTAAACAGATAGTTTGTTTGTCTTATGAAACAAATTTTTTGCATGAAAATCTGCATAAAGATTTTCATTTGGATTTGTTTTCCAGAATTTATATCTTATTCCATCAAATTTTTTTCTCCAACTAGCTAAATCTTCTAAAGACATATTATAAGGTTTTACTATAAAGTCACCTTGTTGGTAACTTATAGGTGTTTTCCAAAGTTCATCAAGTTTCCATTTGTTAACAAGCAAATTATCTTTAAGGACTTGTTTAAATAGCGCTGTTCCAGGAAAAGGTACTACAGTAGCTACTTCCATTTTATCCAACTCTAATTCCTGCATCATCTCGTATGTGTCTTTAAGTGTTTCATTTGTATCCTCAGGAAAACCCATGATAAAAAAGCCACCTGATAACACTTTGTGTTTTTTTAAATAACCTGCGGCTTCAAAAATTTTCTTTCTATCTAACATCTTTCCAATAACTTTGTTTCGTATGTAATCATTTCCATGTTCAATAGCTAGATTACACATCACTAGACCAGCTTCCGCTAGTTTGCCCACAAGATCATCTCTTAAAGAGTTAATCCATACTCCGTTAGGAGCATCGAATTGGATATTCAGTTTTCTTTTTAAAATTTCATCACACAATCCCATTACATGGCCTCTATTTAGTGTTAATTGATCATCCATGAAAGAAAAATAATTAACACCATGTTCTTTAACCAGAATTTCTAATTCGTCTACAATGTTTTTGACACTTCTTTTTCTATGTTTTTTTCCCATGACTAAAAACATATCACAAAAATTACATGCTAAAGGACACGCTCTCGAAGAAAACATTGCTGCTTTATTATTTATTTGTAAATTTTTTGGATTATAATAAGTATCTAATTTCATTTCAAAGTTCTTAAAGTCAATAAGATCCCAAGCAGGTAAAGGCATTGAATCTAGGTCTTCTATAAATTCTCTTTCTGTATTACAAATTATTTTTCCACTGTTATCCCTATAAGCAAATCCTTTAATATTTTTTAAACCTTCAAAATTTTTGTTTTTTAAACATTTAATTAGGTTTATAAGAGTCATTTCGCCTTCTCCTATGGCCACATAATCTATCTCACTACAATTGGTAAGTATTTCTTTATAATAACTAGTAGGATGAATTCCACCCATTGCTATTTTTAGTTTAGGATATTTTTCTCTTATAGCCTTAGCAAATTCTAAAACATCAGGAAATGTTCCAGAAAAAAGCACATTTAAACCAATTAAATCTGGTTTTTCTTTTTCGATTGTTTTTAAAATTATTTTTTTACAATATTCTATATGATTTTTTTTTAATGCTTCCTCATGAACAAATTTGTTATTAAAATCTAATATTATAGGTGAATAGTTTTGCCCTCTAATTGCTGCAGCTAAATAAAGTAAAGCTGCCGATGGATAAAAAATATCTCTTTTTATATTCCTGTCCACATTCATATTAATGAATGGTGATATTAAAACAATTTTCATACTTTTAATCTTTCAACCTCTAATTTTTAATGTTTTATAACATTATTATTCAATTAAATATAATAATTATATCACTACGGGATAACCATTATATCACTATGGCCCCGTATTGGTGTTGACTTGTCATAATATGAACATATAATGTTCAATAGTTGAACATCAAACTATAAATTTGTAACTATAAACTATGAAAATACTTGATTGCACTCTTAGAGATGGGGGATTTAGAACTGATTTTAATTGGGATCTAAAATTTGCTAATAGGTACTACAATTTATTATCAAACTTTAATATACCCTATATTGAGTTAGGATATTGGAAACAAAAATCTAAAAGCATAAATCCTTTTTATAATTTGGGTTTGAAAGAAGTTGAAATAATTACAAAATCTGCAACAAAACATAACGCAACAATCATAATAGATTATCATTATTGTGACAAAGACGTTAAAATTTATCCCAAAAAAAATCAAACACCTATTAGTATGATCAGAATAACATCAAGAAAAGAAAATATTGATGAGGCTATAAGTTTTGCGGATAAATTAGCTTCTTTTACAAATCTTGATCTATCGTTTCAAATTATTAATTCAACTAATTATTCAAAAAAAGAACTTGAAAATACAGTTAAAAAATTATCAAAATCAAATTTTCTTTATATATATTTTGCTGATAGCCATGGTAACTTGCATTTACCAATAGATTATTGGAAATTTGAAGATTCAATATTTTGTATTAGAGAAAATAATAAAAAAGTTGGATTTCATCTGCACAATCATACTAATAGAGCACTCTTAAATTATTATTTTTGTTTAGAAAAAAAAATTGAAATGGTTGATTCTACAATCCTTGGAATGGGGAAAGGTGCTGGTAATTTAAAATTAGAAGAAATTATAAGAAATGAAAATTTTATCGAATTACTATATTTCATAAAAAAAGAGAGTAAGCATTTTAAACTTAATGAAACAGATTTTTTATACAATAGTATTTCTGGTAGATTAAACATAACTGATAACTACGCAAAACAAGCGATGGAGAATAAAGTAGATTTATACGATTTTTATGAAATTTGCTCAGGTATTAGAGGTAAACAAAAAGATACATTTGATAAAAAAATTTTCAAATTAAATAAAGATTTAAGTTAATAAATTTTATGTTTTTCTATTAGTAAAGCAAGTTTTAAATCTTCGTAATTATCAATTTCTAAATATTCTGGAAAATCTAAATAATAAAATAAATTATTATTACTAATCCTTTTTAATCCATTATTTAAAAAAATATTTTTTTTAATAATAAAAAAAGCACCATTTGTAACAATAATACTTTTTAAATTTTGTGTTTTCTGCTGAACTTTAGGGTTAAAATTAATTGGCTTTGCTGTACGCCCATCTAAATAAGAAAAGTTTTTAACTTTATGACAGGATGAAACACTATCAAAAAATTTCATTTTTCTAATTGCTTTTTTAAGTGTTTTTATTTTTAAAAATGGGTTTGTGACATGTGAAGTAACAACTATATCATTTTTTCCCTTTACATAATTTTCTAAGAAATTTTTTATCATAAAGGGTCCAGGGCTATGTAGTGATTTTTCCATATCAATAAGCTTTTTTTCACGCATATAACAATGTACGTGTGATAGTTTTTTATCTTTTTTAACTTGATTAATGATTTTTTTACTATCTGTGTCTACAAAGACTTTAAAGTCTTTAAAATTAAGTAAGGCTTTTTTATATAAAAAAATGTTTGAAAATTTTTTAAAATTCTTATTTTTAACCCTTTCAGATTTTTCTTTTATTACAAAAAAAGCATACATTTATTTATCCAAAAAAACTGTTAATTGATTTCAATATATAATCAGTATTAATAAAAATTTGAACTGTATAATATCTAAAAAATTTTTTTCAGTGCATAAATCAAGCCAATTGAGCTATTAGTACTGGTAAGCTACACGCATTACTGCGCTTCCACATCCAGCCTATCAACGTGGTGGTCTACCACGGCTCTATAGGAAGAACTAGTTTTGAG
>Ga0114996_10007865_pt1 | contig 11976 bp, 12 predicted proteins | sample ArcticOcean_MG_C_4_FD_87039 | JGI IMG/M metagenome (GOLD analysis project Ga0114996, IMG submission 87039) | Marine microbial communities from western Arctic Ocean - ArcticOcean_MG_CB4_134 | ecosystem: Environmental > Aquatic > Marine > Oceanic | place: Arctic Ocean: Canada Basin | collected... | reverse complement strand
GACCGACTCAATCATCGCCCCCGTAAGGCACTACGCTTTCGATCACCTTATGAAGTGTGGTGTCACGAAACCGGAAACATACCTTAAACCAAAAATTGCACTTGCGAGTTGAATCCAAGTTTCATTTTACCTTTTCCAACTGGCTATAAAATCCTCAACGCCAAAATCCGCTGGCATATCATAAAAATAATATTTCATCGGTCCACTTTGAAACAATGACTCGTACTGTTCCGTGTCTGCCTGCAGTTTGCCGTCGAGCACTGAGAAGCGCTCCCAGAGTTGCTCCAATTCCTCCGCACTAAAACGCTCGGCCATGTCTTGAATACAAGGACCGTTGGCAGCATCCTCTGCACTGCCATTCTTGTATTCGCGAATGGTATAGGCAACTTTCGACAATACAACCAGCGTCGTCATGCGCGCGTGTTCACTGCGATGAAGCCGCTCCAGTCCCTCCATAAAAGCCGCTTCATCTCCAACGCCAATTGCGCCCAGCGTCAAGGCGATATCGTCGTGCCGTTGGGCGTGAAGTTTTTCAAAATGAAGACATTTTTCAACCGCCCAGGGCGCCAGATGTTCAATAAAATGAACACCCAGCGTGGCCGGCAAAAAGAAGTGCGTAAAGCCCCTGCCGCCAAACGCCTGGTATCCCAAATGTAGGGTCCGCCGCTTGTTCTCTTCATTGGGCGTAGCACTGTGCAAGATGTTGTTGATATATACCACCCCATCTCCGGCCTTGAGCTCCACAGTAAGCGCTCCCGGCAGCGGCACGACGCCAAAGCGGCGCTCAATTTTGCGCTCGTCTTCATTGTTGCGCCGCAAATGACTGCCGGGCATCACCTGCAGATAATTATCGTCGTACAACGCAATGTTCCACTGCACATAGGGCGGACCGTTGAGCCGGACATCTTCCTGCAAACCATCCAACGGCGCCATATCATGCGGGTGGATATCGCGATGCCACCCCGTACCCGAGCCGCATAATACCCACATGCCCAGCGGCGCTACATCGGGTGCCTCCAATAACTGCCGGCTGAATTCACCGACGCGATCGTCAAAACAAAGTTCAACGGCATTGGCGCTTGCGCGATCCACCCAGTCGGTCATAGTAACCCGCCCCGAATCCGGCGCTCTATCGACGATGGCATCCACACTTGCACGCAATTCTTGCAACTCGGCAGGCGGAATCATGTCGCGGACAACGACATATCCAACCTCCATGAGATCTTGTCTCTGTTGATCGATGTCCAGGCTCATAATTCTTTCTCTCTTTGCAGTTTCATATCTAAAGATCAGCTTTCTAAATCTTCCACTTCACAGCCAGACCCAGCGCAGCAAGGAGAGGGCACACACCCCTGCCACCAGCCATCCACCTTTGCGGGCGAAGAAATGCAACAGTCGCTTCAAGTAAACCGTCCCCGTCAGCGCATCAACCAAGGCCGTCAGCGCCAGAGCAACCACCACTGCGGCTGCCAGCGGCCACAGGGAATGGTATGCAAACGCCTCTGCCCAGGCCCCCTCGACAGCTGCACCGAACGCACGGGTCAAGCCGCAGAAGGCACAGGGCAAGCCGGTTGCGGTGCGCAGAACGCACGTAGATACACCGGCGCCGGGATACAGAAACTGCAGTGACCAGGCGACGGGAAACACAGCTAACAATGCCGCGAAGGTGAACAGTCGCGCCCTGCGACTGTGCGCATAGTACATCAACAAAGGATAAATACCTGCCCCTCGCCTTTGCTATCCCGAGAACTTGACGATCAAACCAAGCACCCACATCCCCAGGCCGATAATGGCAATTACCAACGCGAGTGTAGCCTTGCCCTCACCTCCCATGCCCGGGTTCTTGGCGATGAGTTGCTTGGCTTTCAATGCTTTAGAGATAGCGATGGGCTCGAGAATAATGCCAAAACAAAAGATGCCGATAATGGCCAGCAATAGCGCCTGGTCGGCGGTACTTTTTCCCCCGGAAGGTCTGGGTGGATTAGCAGCTTTCTCTTGGCGAACACTGGGCGAATCGACGTTGTGCTCGTTGCACGCAGCCAGGTAATCTTCCACTGAAAGCCCCACCAGCCCCGCAATTTCTTGCTCTGATTGGCTGTCGGTGACGCCGCGTGTGGTCCAGGCGTCCAGGCGCTCCCGGGTGAGTGGGAGTGCCGCAAACTCTTCCTCTGTGTAGAGCTCGGAGCGACGCTGGAACTCGATGCCGTGCATCTGCGAAAGTCGCAGAAATTCTGTGACTGCAATGCCGAGGCTGGCGGCCGCATCGACGGGGGCGCGATACTGCCCACCGGATACTTCTTCGAGCCGTTCCTTCTTATTCTCGGCGTCCTGAAATGGCGTCTCACTCATGGTCAGTCATCCTCCTGAAATGGCGCCTCACTCATGGTCAGTCATCCTGTAGCAACCTGCTCGATAGGGTAATATATGTATTCTGAAATCTAAATCCGAAAAAAACGCCCTGATATAACGAACAGGCTAGGCAAAACCCTTATCGGACTCATTGTAATAATACGCCAAGAAAATGCGCCCAGATTGATCTGCTCGTGTAGAACCGTCGACGGCGACAAAAGTATCCCTTGCGGAGAAAGAGGTCAAGCCAATGCGCGCCAAACCGTTCGGTTATCAGTTGACCGGAGAACTTGCATAACTGAGGTCGATTTTGCACTATACGATAAGCGTAAGTGGTCATCCTGTTGGAAATGGTCAGAACCAATCGCCAAAACCGTGTCCAATACGGAAAATCAAATGAAATATTCAAACACAATTAGAAATCTGGTGCATAATCCTATGCCTAACAGACCAAGGGCAGGGCCTCGACCATAGGCGAGCAAAAGAAATACCGCAACATACTAAAACTGATCGAAGATGCCGCACAAAGTAAATGAAGCACACCTTATAATTTGGCTTGATGCCCTTTGCCAGGTGTAATATACTATCCTGCAATGGTCCGTCATCAACTACAATAAATAAGGAGATTATTATGCAGCGCCTGCTCATTTCTACCGCTATTGTCCTCCTGGTTGGGGCCTTGCCCCCCAGCCAGGCCTGGGCCGAATGCTCCCCCGAAAGCTGGAAAGATTGCGCCGGCAAACCCTGGGTCGACGGCGACGTCATGGAAACCCCGCTGGGCAGCAAGTGGTGGCCGCATCCCCTCTGGGGCGCGGGCGATGAAGCCGGCTCGACCAATTGGTACACCAAACAAGAAGTAGTGATGCGCGGCCTGGCCCAGGTCCAAGGAGGCAAGGTCTACAGCCTTGGCCAACCTTACACCTCAGATATGCCGCTATTTGGCGAGCGCAAGTTCTCGCTGCGCATCCCGGCCACACCCACAGGCGGCCCTTTCGGCGCCAATAAGCTGGTCTACCACGACGATTTCCTCGCCACCGAGATCAGCCAAGTAGGCACGCAATTTGACGGACTCGGTCATATCGGTGTGCAGATTGGCGCCGACGGCGACCGCAACAATATGCGTTGGTATAACGGCTTCACCAATACAGAAGTCGGCTCGGCCTACGGCCTCCTGAAGCTCGGCACCGAAAAGCTGCATCCCATCATCGCGCGCGGCATTTTAATTGACCTGGCCGCCGTGCTCGGCGACATGAACGTCGGCCAAGCCGCCACCATGGCCGACGTGCGCGCCGCGCTAAAGAAACAAGGCATGGAAGATTTTAAATTTGAAGCAGGCGACGCCATCCTCTTCCGCTACGGCTGGGAACGCTACTGGAACGACGCCGACCAGTACAGCTCGGGCTGTCCCGGGGTTAACATGGAAGTGGCGCGCTGGCTGGCCGAAGAGGTGCAAGCGGGCGTCACCGGCGGCGACACCTGGCCGGGCACCGACCCCGTGCCCTATCCCGACGAGCCGACCTGTGGCTTTTGCGTCCACAGCTATATGCAGGCGCGGCACGGCATTGTAAATCAGGAGAACCTGGCCCTCAAACAATTGGCCGATGACGGGGTCTACGTCTTTGCCTATATCTTCAACCCCGTGCCCATCGTCGGCGCCACCGGCTCCATCGGCTCACCGCTGGCGATCAGGTAAGATCGTTTCACCCACAAGGCAATAAAACCATCGACTAACGGCCACCCTGCTCTTGCGAGGTGGCCGTTAGTCGATGGCGCAAAGAGAAAGGGGTTCAATGAGCGAAGAACAGATCAATACCATCTCAATCGACAACCCAAAGCGTTTGTTCTCTTTCCTCTGATCCAAGCACACTCTCAATCGGCGTCGGGCGGCATAATAAGTCCTTCGGGATTGCGCACCCCATAGGTGAGACCCAATTGGCGATAGTCGGTGCCGCCGCGCCCGTTCCAATCCCAAACCACCTCGCCGTCTTTAAGTGTAAGCTCACAAAACAAACGCTCCTTGCCCTCAAAGCGACCGCCCCGCACATCGAGATAAGCAAAATCCCCTTGCATGCGCTGTAGCGCCGCCACATCGGCCACCGCACCAATACTCAAATGCCCCAGCTCATCATGCCCAATTTCGCGCGCCGGATTTATCGTCGATTCGCGAATGACCTCTTCCAAGGGCATCCCCATAACCAAAAACTTCGACATCACCGTAGCCATGTCCATCATCGCGCCGTTCATATTCAATGTGTGTAAGTCGGTCGAGATAGAATCGGGATAGAAACCCTGCTCAATAGCCGGCACCGCGTTGCGCCAGTAAAAACTGCCCGCTCCATGGCCCACATCAAAAATAATGCCGCGTTGTCGTGCTTTATAAAGGTAATCGAGCACCTTGCCGTTGGAATCGATCCACGGCACATCGCCCAAAAACATATGGGTGGTAATATCGCCCGGCGCCATATGCTGCGTTACCAACTCGTAATAGGGCCGCTGGCGTGGAAAGGCGCCAAAGTCGATCATGGTCGGCATGCCCGCCGCCTTGCCCGCCGCCAGCGACCGATCGACCGAAACCCATTCCGTGCCGACATAATGGGCGGTCTTGGCGCCGACGACAAAGTCCTCGTGCTCGCGCATTACCGCTGCCGTGCGCTCGACATCCATATCCGCTACATTTTGCTCCAGATCGTTGGAGACCATGCCCATGCCGACAATATTGACGAAGGCAAACATGCGCGTATCAAAACGCTCCAATACCCGATTGCGAAAATCCTCCAACGTGCGCCAGCCCGCACTGCCGGTATCGACCATAGCGGTAACGCCAGTGCGAAAACTAAAGCCATCGGGCAAGATACTGTGATCGCCGGCCCAGGCTTTGCGATAGCCGGGCGTGGCGTACATATGAGTGTGGATATCGATCAAGCCGGGCGTAATATAAAGCCCGCTGACATCGAGTACTGTCTGGGCCTGTGCGGCGGGAATATCGCTATCGACGGCAGCGACCTTGCCGTCGTTTATAGCCAGGTCCATAGGCGCATCGATATTGTTCTTGGGATCAATGAGATGACCCCCTTTGAGCAGGGTGGCAAATTGCATGTTGAGCTCCAATTTTTTGGGACAAAGTAGAGACGATATAATAAGGAAAAACTAAGGGAGCGCACAGCTGGGATACCATTCTCAGCTAAACGCACCCGACTGGGCATGCACTCTGAGATCAATTACATTATCGGACCAGTACCTTACCAACCTGGGAGTCACTTGAACAAAATAGCGAGGAACAATTATGAAGCTATCAGATGGTCATTTACAGACCTTCAAAGAACAGGGATTTGTAGTTGTCGAAAATTTCTATCCCGCAGAGAAGAGGGCAGAAATTGCCGCCGCCGTACGTCGTACCCTGCCCACTTGGGAAGAAGTCAAAGACGATCCACCGGCGGGCTATAGAGGAGCAGACGACTTCCCCTATGCCGATATGTTTTTCAATAAACTCATCCTCGATATGGATCTCATCCACTTTGTGCAGCGCGTGCTGGACACCGAGGACATCCACTTTCGCTACGCCCACAATTGGATAAGATATCCCGACCCCACTGCCGACGAGCCCAATCTACACATCGACAACGGCAACAATTCCCTGCTCCCCCCCTGCAACGACAATAGGTACGGCCAGATCAGCTCCTGGTACTTTCCCGAAGAGGTGAAAAAAGATCAGGCACCTATGCTCATCATCCCCAAACCATACGGCAAGGATGTAGATAAATCGATCTCTCTGGCAGTACCAGCGGGGACGATAATGATCTTCAATACATTCTTATGGCATTCGGCCACGGTGTATAAAGGCGAACAAGGACAGCGCTATTCCGTCACCCGCATCTACGGCCGCGCCGATCATTATTGGGAGGGTGTGAGAAGTTACACTAATCTGGGCAGCGATAAAAATTTTAGCGGATTCATCGGCACCCTCAGCGCCCGAGAGCGAGAATTCTTCCGCTTCCCCGCCGCCGGTCATCCCTTCTACACCAGCGAAACGCTAGAAGGCCTCGAAGAACGATACCCCGGCTGGAATGCCAGGAATGAGTACGCTTAACACACAACGGAGCTAACGCACCCCCATCTCCTCTTGCTGGCTCTGCACCGAGGCCTGGTAACGGCTGCTAGCTGCTGTATCAATTTTGGCCCTCTTGGCGTAATAAACCATGGCAAGCGCCCGACGCAATCTCGAACTGGGATTGCCCTCCGCCCGATGGATGGTCAAGCTGTGGTGAACCAGAAGATCGCCGCGGCGCATCTGGCACGCCACTTCGCGGCCAAACTCTGCCAAATCGTCCTCGGTCAAACCCTGTGAAAATCCCAGGACCTGGGAAGCCTTATGGCCCAAGACACCCTTCTTATGTGAGCCGGCCACATAATGCAACGTGCCGTTCTCATCATCCATATCGTCCAACGCCAGCCATAAAGTAAGGGCCTGATTGGGCACTATACAGAAATAGAAACCGTCCTGGTGCGGCGGTGTTGGCGTCCCCATGTCGGGCGGTTTAATAAATAACTCCTGCGATTGAGGCTCTACCTGCTCCTGCAATAACATCGCGGCCAAACCCAGCATCTTTTCGCTCTGGCGCAATTCGACAAAATAATCCGCCTCTGCCGTGGGCATATTGACCTGTTTGAGGCTTTCGGGTCGCTGGTAATCTTCGTACATCGCATCGGCCTTAGATAACTTCGGCACCACCTCTGCGATAAAACGAATGACGTGCTGCTCTATTTCGTCCATTTCCGCGGCGTTCATAAAACCGGGCAGATGGACAAAACCATCTCGCTCAAACGCCTCTCTAAGTGTTTTGTCGTCTTGCATCGACGGCTCCTTTCTCAACTTACGTGTTCATACGGACCCAAATCCGGATCCACATAACCGCGGTGAAAACTCTTGCCCAGCAGATATTTGAATTCCAGCTCCACATCGTTCAATGTACGTTCGGCAGGCACTACCGCATCGCGCGCTAATAAAGTCACGGCCAGCCTGTTCTCACCCTGCCGCGGCCAGTGATCTTTGCCGGGCCGAAAGACAAACCAATACGTGGGACCGGAGCGATTGCGCGGCGCAGTCATGCGATACATCTGATTTATGCGCCGCATACATTCGGGCGATAACTCAACACCATTGAGTTCAAAACGCAGGCGATCGTGTTGTGTCGTCCCCGCAATCCCAACCCGCAAGAGGACCTCGTGGACCCGCTCGTCCTCGTCCCAGCGCCGCAAATCGTCGCTGATCTTAAAAACGGTTTGCACCGTTTTGTTCGGCTCCATGTTTATCGGCAATTGCGTTGGCGCCAGCGGTTCGGACGGCCGATCCATGGCCGTGGGGATATAATAGTATTTGTCTTTGCAATCCATTATGTCGGGATGCCCCAACTCCCGCAAGCGCTCGTAGAAATCGGCCTGGTATGGCCACAAGCTGTACCACTGCGCCAGGTACAGTCCTTCTACCCCTTGAGCCCAATAATTACAGGCAGCGGCGCGCACCATGGATGTCGGCGCGTCGCTCAAGCGATCCGACCCCACCCTGGTGTGTAGCGCACCGTAGACGCTACATTTAGACCCTTTAGCCGCTTCCACCAGAAAATTGAAATCCGCCATCGGATCGATAATATCCACCAGATTGATCGTCTCGCCCACCAGCACATCAACAATGCCCTGGCGAATCCACTCCTCCGGATCGAGTCCGCCATAGTGGCACCATTGGCGCGTCCGCGGCAGCCGAATCACCAACTCGCGCTCGGCGCCGCTGTCTTTGACAACCTCGTACACTCGGCGAACCCATTGGGTCATAATGGCACGCCCCTCTTCCACCTCGTCGGGATGGAAGAACAGGGGAAAAGTGTTGACCATCTGCAACTCAAAACCAGCGACCGGATATTTCTTGACCGTCTCTTCGATCAGCTTAAAACGTTCGTTGCGCACTTCCTCGTGTTTAAAGTCAAGTCCGTCTATTCCATGGAGATCGGGCGGCAAATCTCCCCCAGCGCCGATTTCCAGATGTTGATTGTTAATGCGAAAATTAGAATTGCGTATATGCGCATGGGTGTCGCCGCCATTCTGCACCAGCAATGTGGGATACAAGAGCAAACCTTTCTCTTGGGCGCGCTCACAAACGATCTGCAGCGGATCGTGGCCCTCGTCAATGAGGTGTTTGGCATTTTCGTAAGCCCGACGAAAAACAACGTGGTCCCACTGCTCCACATTGTGCCCCAGCAACTCGCCCACCTGAGTATCGTGCAGCACCGTACGCCCCTCACCCAGGCAAAACATCACCGCCTCCACCGGCGTGCCCACCAATTCGTCAATACAAGCCTGGTACTCGGCCTTGGTCATGGGGGGTTCGTAGCGGTAGATATGCGGATGCCGTCCGTCGTGGTAATACATGATCCGCGGTCTTGCCATTTGTAGTTCCTCCTAGACTATCTTTGACACCCTCAATTACCATTTCTGCCACCAAGAGGTGACATCTCTTGCTAGAAAAAACGCGCCCTATAGAGAGGATATCGTGGCATGAGATTTGCAGATTTCCTTTGTGCAAACCAGTTGGTGCAGAACAGACATCGACTTATATTAAAAACAAAGGAAAGACATCATGGCCGAATCTAAAACACCTCCCCCAGCCGCCCCGACAGAAGAATTCCGCCTAATATTTTCTTTTCTGCGCGAGGATATTCAAGATCTGCGGCAGGAGACACGCAATATCAACGACCGCATCAATGACCTAGCCAAACAGCTCGACTCGCGCTACGCTCGCCTCATGGCCACCCTCATCGCCGTAGCCGGTGCCATTATCGCCGCCATTAAGATCTGAGACTATAGCGGGCCGCGCTCAGGGTGTGCGCTCAAAGTAACTTTCCCACTTTTCCGTCGGTTCAAAACCAAGTATACGCCGGGCTTTATCAACGCTATATTTGCCGTGCCCTTCGTAGCTGAGCATATTAAATTCTTGGTAATAATCAGGTACCGAATCAATGTCGAGGGCCAGGCGACAGGCCAGTTGCAAATCCTCCCAAATCACCGTAAATGGCTGAAAGTCTCCCCCCTCCGTTTCCTCGGTCGGCCGCGCTGCCAAACCATTAAAAATGAAACAAATCGTCTGGATCTCATAGGTGCGGGCATATATGCCGCAGATCTCCGATCCCAACATCTTAGTCAGGCAATAATGATTTGTTCCGGTAGCGCGCGGCACATCGACAATATCAAATTCGTGGTCATACGTACCGCGGATATACTGCGGTGCGGTGTGGATCACCTTCTTTATGCCCAACTCGGCCGCCGCCTTCATAACATTCCAAGCGCCCCGCGTATTGACGTGGAAACTGAGATCGGTATGACTCCGGTTCACGGTAAAATTCATGATGGCGTCCATGCCCCGCGCCGCCTCGCGCACCTGCTCAAACGACGTAATATCAACATTACTGACCGCTTTACCATCGGGATGGGCCTTAACATCAGCCAGGGAGAGATCGCAATAAGATTCCAACCCCGGCGTCACAAAAGGACCAACTAAGCCGCTCGCCCCCAAGAATAGAACTTTTTTTTTCATAATCTCGCTTTCTAAAAGCTGCGCCTTCTAACTTTCTCGCCCTCAATGATTCTGCGGCTCTCGAACAAAAACAGCATCATACGACTGGCGCTCCCCCCCTCCCAAACGCTCACTCATAGTCTTCATCGTCTGGCGCTCGTAATCCCACACCTCAGCTCGTTCAACCTGCTCTAAGAAATCGCACAAATGCACCCGCATTAAGTCCTCAAATTCTGCCGCCGATAAATTGATATAACCGCCGACAATCCGATCGACAATCTGGTACTCGTCCAGTTCTTGGTCCACTAGGGCGTAGAACGAAGCGCGGTCCATAGCGCAATTGGCATAAGCAATCAATTCGGCGTGGTCGCCAATAAGCTGGCGCAATTCGTCGCGGCGCTCCAGCGGCAGCGTAAAATCCTGAAACCCTTCTGTACCGTAAATCGAATGGAACATGGCGGCACGACATAACTCGTCGCTGGCTTGCCACTCTTTCATATCGCGGTAGGTGCCAATAGCATGGGCGAGATATGTTTTTTCAGTATGAGCAACCTCACCGACGCCGATACCGAGTAAATAATCGGTCATAGTTTTCATTGGCAGGATCATTTTAATCTCCTATCTGCGGTCGCGTTAAAAAAATTCCAGTCCATTAGGCATCCGTTGCATTATTGCCTGTACTTTTGACCACGCGAAATCTCAATTCCGAACTCGACAAAAGCTCCGAAAGTGATTCCTTTTTTCATCTATTTATCCCAACTTAAGCGGGTAAACCCATCCGGCACCCCCGCCCAATTCGTAGGCATCGCCATGCGCTTCGAGCACGCCACTCTCCCCAATGCGAAAAGTCAGCAATTTCTCCGACCCATCAGCGCCAGAAAAAAGGAAATTACCCTGCGGCTCAATGCCAAAAGCGCGGGGCGTTTTTTCGCCGGCTTGTTGCCCCAGCGAGGTAATCAGTCCGGTAGCAGCATCGATCGAAAACATCGCAATACTGTCGTGGCCGCGATTGGAAGCGTAGATAAATTTGCCCGCAGGATGGATCTGAATTTGGGCATTGCTATTGCCTTCGCAGCCTTCCGGCGGCAACGTCGACACCGTCTGAAGCTCCTCCAACGTCCCCTGGTCTTTATCAAAACGATAGACCGTGACACTGGATCCTTGTTCGTTATCGGCATAGACCATGTCCAATTCGGGATGAAAAGCCAGATGCCGCGGTCCCAGCCCGGCCTCACAAGCCAATATCGGCATTGCTTCATTGGGCCTTAATTTACCACTGTCTGCATCAAAATAGAATTGGTAGATCGAATTGGCCGATTCCACATGCGGCACAAAAGCGTAACGATTGGAAGAATCGGTGGCGATGTAATGGGCAAAACGCTCGGTCTCATAACAATCGGCAGCAGGTTCTTGCAAACCCCCATTCTCACCTATGGCATGCACTGTCGCTTTGCCGTCCATATAATAAGCTGCCAGCACAAATTTACCCGTCTGATCTGTCGACAAATAACAGGCCATGCCTTCAATGACCACTTCCCCAACCAAAGTCAATCCACCCGTAGCAGCATCTATCGCATAACTGGCAATGCTACACTCATCCCCTTCGTTGAGTCCAACATAGAGGTTCTTCCTTTGCGGATCCGCACACACCGCATGCCCACCTTTGCCCATTTCCACCTCGTGCTTGCGGGTGAGCTCTGCGGATCCAGGATCCATAGAAAACACCAATAATTTGGTCGTACCCGAAATGGGAATATAGACGTAATAACCCATAATCTCTGTTCTCCAAAGTTTTAATTAATAAATTAATAATCAACCGTAAGCTACAACACTTTTCCCACTCTCAGCAACCCGGCCAACCCACCAGATACCAACGAATCGCCTGCAGTTGCTCTCCCTTATACTTCATTTATCTCAAAATTATAAAACCGATTAATGCCCTCACAAGCCGTAATCCCAGCATAGAGCACTTCGGGCAGCGCCTCAACGTAACAACCAAACTCCCTCTCCCCAAGCTTCATACTCAATTCGTTGCCCCGCCGCACTACCCTAAGATCGTGGCGTGT
>Ga0114996_10007864_pt1 | contig 11976 bp, 10 predicted proteins | sample ArcticOcean_MG_C_4_FD_87039 | JGI IMG/M metagenome (GOLD analysis project Ga0114996, IMG submission 87039) | Marine microbial communities from western Arctic Ocean - ArcticOcean_MG_CB4_134 | ecosystem: Environmental > Aquatic > Marine > Oceanic | place: Arctic Ocean: Canada Basin | collected... | reverse complement strand
GAGTTATCGTTTTTTAAGCGTATGGGGATAGGAGGATTAAGCACGAGAATGATTAAAGCATAGTGCAAGAGCGAATAAACTGAGCAATCATCACCGCGTTGACGAGACACTTTTTTGCATACTTTTTCCACTTGAAATTTGCTGATTTTTAATTAAATTGGAACAAACAAGCACGATATTTTCTCCAATAGTAATGATGACACTTTCCAGACGAATATGTGGTCCTCTCAGCCTGACGGTGATATTTTCTTTCTCAACAGGATTTTCTGCCGCGGTGAAAGAGGGAGATTCAATAAATCGTGTTCAGACTGTTCTCGGCAGCCCAAGTGGTGTTATTTCTGTTAATGAAAAAGAGACCTATTTTTTCGAACGAGGTGAAGTGATATTTATCGATGGTGTAGTGACAGAAATTAAGCTCATCAACGAAAGCGCGGCGGCGGTGAAATATGCCCGTGAGGAGAAACGGCGCGAACTCTCAATTTTACTCGCCAAGGAGCGCAATCAACAGCGAATCATCAGGGGGCTCGAACTGAAAAATGAAAAGATGAACAGCCTGAATTTCAAGATCACTTCTGCCCAAAGCCGAGTCCACTACTGGAGGAATTTCCGCCGCGTTTATCCCGAGATTGATATCTCTAATCAATTAGACGCTGCACTATTTGAACGTGATGAAGAGATTGCCCGCACCGAAGAAGAAACGCGTTTAGCTGAAATGGAAGCCCGACTTCTTGCTGCTGAAAGGCGTGCTCGTTATCACTATTCAGTTCCATACTATTCCGGGTTCAGCCATGGACATGTTCCGGTTGTCGAGAACCCGGTTCCACAAAAAGCACCGCCTCCCAACCGCTTCCCCACATTTATTGCCGCCGAGTTAAAGCGGTGAAAGAGAGTCTTAAGTTTTAGGTGTTAAGTGTTAGGGGGATGAGAAACTTCGCCTGCCTCATTGTTTTCGTCAATGACTGTGAAGTTATTTCAGATTGAATAGTTACAATATTCTATTTATCTTCGTCCACGTCTGCCTCTTCCTCCCTGGCCGTAATTATCAATTCAAAGCGGACGCAACGGAGTGCGTCCCTGCATCCCTTATAAAGTTCTTGCAACTTAAGGTGGAGCGGGCTGTCCCTAGCACGCTTCTTTAATTACGACAAACTTCTAACACGCTAGGGATCAGCCGTCGCCAAGGCTATGTTGGACAGGCCGCGTTCCACCCTAAATTATTTAATATATAGCTGAAGAAGAAGAAGCGTCAGATGCAGACGAAGAATAATACCTGACAGATCAAACTTGTTGATTTGCTTCTTCGATCTGAGAAAAGGTGTCGCGTATATGTTCTGCGTAACGTTTCACAACAATTGCCAACGCTTTTTCTCCCTTTTCTCGAGAAGCCAAACTTGATTTACCCCACACTCCCGTTTTACTCATCGCGCTCATGGGTAAATAGTCAAAATATTCGGCGGATTTACCGGGAGGAACGTGATCGTGACGCTCATTTCCTACCGTAGATTTATCGATCGCCAGCATGAGTGAAGTTTCATAATCGCCGCCATGCAAGTCGTTGTCTAAATCTGGGAAAATTTCTCGCAACTCACTAATCGGTGGTGTCCCAGGAGTAATGAGCAGAACATTACCGTCTTTTCGATTCGTATTCAGTTTGCGCACCGCGATTTTCAAAATCGTGTTACCGCCGTGGAGATTTACAATCACGACCTTTTTGAAGCCCTGCGCAAAAAGGCACGTTACGAGGTCCTCAGTTACTTGAGCAAGCGTTTCATGTTTCAGTGATACTGTCCCTCGAAAATCAGCATGCGCTTCGGAATTACTAAAGGGTAATGCCGGTAGCAGGTAGGCATTTAATTCACGGGCAATGCCCTCTCCAATGGCGTCCGCTTCCATCCAATCGGTACCCAGAGGAAGATGCGTGTCATGTTGTTCGATCGCACCTACAGGCAGAATGGCTATATCGGCATTACTTTTTTCTAAATCAGGACTGGTGTTTCTTGCATTCCACATCTTATGCCTTTCTCACATTTTTCATTTCTCAATTATCTTCAGTTTTATCGCCAGTTTTTTCACCTCTTCTAAATGCCAATCGTCGGCTTTAGGGTAGGGTGGGCGTGTTGTAGCGTGATCGATTATTCCCTTCCATTTGAGAAGGTGTTTGGCGACTGAAAATGCATAGGGATCAGGTGTTATGAATGTAATAAGCGGTAGCATTTTATTATAGAAATGTTCTCTCGCTTCATCCCATTTCTCCGCCTTCACCAGTTTGTATAGAATAACTTCATGATCGGGCATAACGGCCGCGCTTCCGGCAATCACGCCATCGCTTCCGCATAGATAAGTAATAAGTGAATACATATCAGATCCGCATAAGGCCGGAATAGAAAGTGTTTCGTGCTTGAGCACTTCAAAAGACCCAATATCTCCACTTACTTTTAATGCCGCAATGCGATCACAATCCCTAACAATAGGGAGAACATCACGTTGCATATTAAGTTTTCCCTCATTGGTCATGTCATAGAGCATAACCGGTATTTCATCAGCAATTTTCAGGAAAAAAGAGTGCAAGTCTTTATAGGAACGTTTTTTTACCATCGCAAAACTGGCCCCACTATGTGAGGCAATCTTTGCCGCTTTCATCGCATCGTCGAGATCGACTGAGATGATACCCATTCCGACGGGCACTCTTCCGTTCACATGTTCAAGAACATGATCCAATACCTGCTCGATCTCATTGAGGCTCATTCCCTCAAACTCACCCGCTTTGCCGCACGCTACGAGACCATCTACTCCACCTTCGAGGATGTAATCTATTTCGCGGCTCATGCTGCCAGGATCGAACTGTCTTCCGTCTTCACTGAAAGGTGTTGAAAGAAGAGTGTATACTCCTCCGCTTAGTTGCGTGTCATTTGCTTTCGTCATTTTAGTTATTTAATACTTAAGATTAATTACCTCCGGATAAAATACATTGTTGTCAACGCATGATGGTTTCCTATCTATCAGGAGGATATGATAGGCAACACAATATGGGAGGGGTGTTCGGAATCCAGATGGATTGTGTTGTCGGCACTGACTTGACGTCGGTTGAGTCCAATTTTTTCACCGGTGTTGGGGTTGACATCAAATCTTGGAAAGTTGGAGCTGGAAACATCGAGCCGAATGCAATGGCCGGCAACAAAGAGGTTACTCGTGGGATAGAGCGTGATCGTCAACTGGCCAATTTCACCCGGTGGGAGAAACTGGATCTTCTCAGGGCCGTTGCGATATCGCAAGCGCATGATGCTATCGCTGAGATTTAATGCGTAACCGAAAGGGTAGGCTGCGCTGGGTGGGTAAAGGTCAATCAGTTTGACCGTAAAATCTGTATCGATAGCGGACGAGGAGACCCAAAGGGTTACGCTTATCGGACCTGTTACTTCTACATTGTGTTCGAGCGCTTCAGTTTGAAAGACGATGACATCATAGCGTGAACCTAAGGGGAGGTAAGGCGGTTTGCAGCCATAGAAATCGGGTGTTTCAGTTTGATCGAATCCCCCGGCATTCATGATTGGTTCAGCCCTGGCAGCGAAGTGGAGGATACCGGGATCGGCAAGGCCGGGCGGCATGGGGCCAACCTCTTGAAGCGATGATACCGCGCCGCCGATCGAAGGGACGGGGTTTGAAGGATCGAAGCGATAAGTGATGGCTGCTTGTGCCTGCTCAGGCGGCTGATGTCGCAGCATTTGATCTTCGTGCAGGTAGTAAGAAGTGAACGCTGTACGAGCTAAAGGCCATTCGTTTTCATCTCGCCAGGAACCCCCATGATACAGGCGACCGGTCTTAGAACGATGGCCACCACCACCGCCCATAACGAAAATGCGCACCGGCGGTTGGTCTTCGATTCCCGAGCCCAGTCCTTTTAAAGCGGCATCGAACCAGGAAAGATGTAAATCGCGAAAGCTGGTAAGCGCTGCCTCCGGACCGAATTCCACATCGCCGGCAATGGACTGTTCGACGGTCGTGCTACCATGGGTCCAGGGCCCGACCAAAACTTTAATGGGACCTTTGTTTCGCGATGACAATCCGACGTAATTTTCGAATGTCGCCCGTGTATAGGAGTCATACCACCCGCCGACGATGAGCATCGGCATGTCCGGGAATTGATCCCAATGTTCGGATGGCGCAAAGCTTGGGTGTCGCCAGTAGTCGTCGTAATCGCTATGAGTGAGCAGTTCCATTGCCCATTCCTCGTACGGTGGCACGAGGCGCAATTGCGTTTGTCCTTTACGAATGGGCATGCGCTGAAGCCAGTCACCAAATGTAATAGCGCCAAGGTTGAGGGCGGGATCGATACTGGGGTCGCTCTTTAGTTCGGCTTGTGTATTGCCCGCCGAATGCCAGAACGCCCAAGCCATAAAGCGTAGTTCCAGCGCTCCTCCCTGGCGCACGCTGCTGCTGTGCGCGTTGGACCCGCTCATGTTGGGGATCATGGTTGCCAGTTCTACGGGACCCAGCGCGGCCATCGCCGTTTGCGTCCATCCGCACCAGGAAGTCCCCCAGCTACCCACCTTGCCGTTCGACCAGGGTTGTTGTGCGATCCAGCTTAAAGTGTCGTAGCCATCTTCAGCTTCCGGCAAGAGGAAGTTGACTTTACCTCCGGATCTGAAACACCCCCGGCAATCCTGGAGCACGACCGCAAAACCGCGGCGGGCAAACCATGATCCTTCACCAGTCGAGCGTTCACTGTCACTTATGTCATAGGGCGTGCGTAAGAGCAGGGTAGGCATTTTCTCAGAAAGTACCTTTCCCTCTTTAGCGGGAAGGAAAATATCTGTAGCCATCTCCACGCCATCGCGCATGGGAACCTTCACGTCTTTTTCTATGACCACCTCGTAGATGTCGGCTGACGAATGCTCACTCATGTTATCGTTCGGAGCGTGCTTAAATACTCGATGGGGTGCTTAAAACTGATAAATTTCATACTACCGGTGTGACCAATATATTTTCCCAAGGATGGCACTGACTATAAAAAGCGCGAGAGCAATCATTGTTTTTACGAGCCATAAATCCGTGCTGTAGAGATTTGATGCGATTAATAAAATGGCAACCAAAAGCAGGATTACCGCTGAGTATATCAGTTCCAGCTGGATTGTTCTTTTTTCGTTTTCCATAAATACGACTGGGGATTTCTTCCTGTAAGTTAACGTGCCGGGCCGCAAAATATTACCATAGTAATACAAAAAGCAAATAACAGACAATGATGAGGTAAAATATCGCTAATAACCCGGGTCGTCTATACCAGGGTAAACCTCCGGGCGGAACTTTAAAGGGATATTCAGGATTGATCGGCGCTTCGATCAGCGTTTTCTGCAGCCAGGTGCCTTCCAATACTTTTAAACGATGTCCCATGAGCTCCCTTAATTCTGTGGCAACGGTATGCCTCTCGTAAACCAGGCCTTTATACTCCTTCTCTTTCATCGGTCCACGAAAGCTAGTGATCACTCTCGAAACGATAAGCATGGTCGTAGCTGGCAATATTATATTCCACAAATAGGTCCACCAGGTATGCGTGATCCATACCGGCCATCCCCATTTATTGGCATCGGCAATGATGGCAAGGATTCCGTAAGTGAGGCCGACAAGGAGACCGAAAATGCCAGTGCGTCGGTGGACGCGGGTAAATACACCCAGCAGAATAATGGTCATCAGTGGTACCGCGATGGCACCCGCCAATCTCAGGAAAAAAAGCAGCATACCTTCCTGAATAAATGGAATATAGACAAATCCGAGCGCGATAATGAAGGGAACGGAAATTCGACCGACCAGTGTATAGTGGGCGTCATCGGCTTTTCTTACGATAAAGCGGGCGTATATATCCCGCACAAAAAGGCTGGATATGCCGATCGCGACGGAATCAAATGTGGAATAGGCTGCCGCTATGAGACCGGCCACGACCAGACCGATAAGGCCGGGTGGCAGGTATTTCGCCATCATTAAAGGATAGGCTGCGTCAACGGTTTCAAGATTCGGAAAGTCGGCGCGTGCCAGGGGCCCGAGACTTACATTAAACCAAAGGCAGATCGCGGTCGCGACGCTCGCTACCAGTGCGGCCATCTTGAAGTCCCATTCCGATTTCGCTCCAAGAAAACGTATGGCTTCGTACTGGTTGATCACCGCGTAGGTTGTTAAGACAACGATTAATCCAAAGATTACAACTATCGCGGGGACACCGTCCGGGGAATAACCGCCAACATGAAGGAGGGTATCCGCTAATTCGGGATCGATGGCAGTCAACCTTTCATTGAGACCCGTCCATCCCCCTCCTTTTACCCAGACCACTCCCCATAAAACAAAAGCGGCGACGATCATAATTATACTCTGTAGCGCATCGGTAAGTACTCCTGCTTTCAGGCCGCCACGGACTATGTAGATTGCAGATGTTATCGCGATGCCCACGACAATCATCCAGCTCAATCCCGAACCGATATCTGCGACGATTTTCAGGACGAGATAGAGAGAGAAAAATATATTACCCAGAACATTAGTGCGGGATTGTATGTTAATGAGAACAGCTATGACACGGGCACCGGGTCCAAAGCGAAATTCAAGCCATTCAGCATTGGTGAATACGCCGGAACGGTACATTGGAACAATGACGAAAAAACTTAGGACGATCCAACCCACCGCTATACCCAACCACCAGGAGGATAATTGGGATAATCCTAATTCATAGGAACCGCCGACAATAGAAACGTAATCACCGCTGTCGACCGCTGTCCCAAAAGCGGATAAGCCGATGACCCACCAGGGCATTGATTTTGCGGCGAGATACCAGTCAAAACTTTCACCTTTACCCCTGAATACAACGATTCCATAGAGAACGATGCCGCCATTGATCACGAGCACGAGTAACCAATCAACAAGCGTCATGACAGCGGTCCTCTCTTACTCATAATTGAATCTTTAACTCACTGCCGTTGGTATAGGATCTGCATGGGCTTTCATAATGGTGCCCTACCGGGGAGGTAGTTGGTAACCTTTCTTTTTCACCTTTATGCGTAAGAGGTCTGTTTCAGCGGTAATGTAAAGCGTGTTGCTTTCCATCCCCCTGCCAAATCCAACGTTAGTTGGTACCTTGGGTGTGGGTATGTATGCTAATTCCACCCCCGCGGGTGTATAAACATAGATTCCATATCTTGTTAAATCACGTACCGCGACATAGAGATTACCCTCAACGTCAACCGTAAGACCATCCGGTCCATCTTGTGGAGAGTAATCGACAAGGACTTCTCTGAAGGATGCCGTACCGGCTTTGGATAGATCGTAAGCTAAGAGAGCCATGCGCCCTTTATGGAAAACCGTCCCTTCGGGCAGGCGATCAAAGCCAAGAGAGCCATCATCATTGCTCACTACATAGAGTGATTTCTGATCAGGTGAAATAGCGATGCCATTCGGTCTACCCGCATCCGTTACTATTAATTCTATCGTGCCATCTGGATCGACACGATAGACCCCCATGATGGGTTGTTCAATTGGTTCATGTCCGACATACCGTGGATCACTAAAATAAATGCGTTCTTTTTCATCGATCGCGATATCATTAGGCGAATTAAAAGGTCGACCTTTATATAAACCTGCAATGATTTCAGTCTTTCCTGTCGTCAAATCGGTACGCGTTACACGGCGACCCCCGTAATCAGCGCCTTCCGCGACGATCATCCTTCCCTGGGCATCAAACTTGATTCCATTGGACATCCCGCTAGGGGAGCGGAAAACCTTTGTTATCCCGGTATTCGGATTGTAATTCCAGATGCGTCCTGCCTGCATGTTGGATTTGAAGGTAAAGGTAATATCGCTGAAGTAGACGGATCCATCGCGCGCGACGGCGGGACCCTCAGCAAAAAATGTGTCGCTAAACAATAACTCTAATTCAGCTCCAGGTGATAGGATTGACGGATCACCTTCCGGTTTTTCGCCAGCGATACCGTGCCCGAGGAAGAGGAAAAATAATGCGGGAAACAGGAGTCCGTAGACCGCGGTGTTATCCAAGCCAGAGAAGGGGTTATTTTTTTTCATAACTATTGCCTTATTTATTAAGTTTGACGGTTAAAGATACCGTTTTAAATGCAATCATTTGGTAAGTTTCTATCATTTTGGCTCAATCTTTTTTTCTCAATAAATTTAATATTTATCTTGAAATTCCGAATAGTGAACATGTGTTTACTGTTGTGATTAATAATAAAAGAAAGGATTGAAAATGAACATTGCGCACATCACAGGAAATCTCACTGCTGATATTGAAGTAGTAACCCTCAGGGAAAATTCCCTTTGCAAATTTACACTAGCCTGCAACCAGGGAGAGCGAACTTTATTTCTGCCGGTTGAAGTCTGGAATCAGGATCATTTGCAGAGTTATTTAAAGAAGGGATCAAAGGTATTACTGAGTGGCTATTTAAAACAGGAGACCTGGCAAAACAAGGCGGGTGATAATCGTAGTCGCACAGTTCTCGTTACCCATAATGTTGAGTTTATTGATCTCAAGTCGCGCAGTAAATATCCTGCGGATACAAATAGAGCTTCTCCCAAAGTTTCGGGTGCTGCCTGAATTAGCGGTGAGCATACACCCTAAACACAAGTGCGGTCCCAGGGTAAAGGGAGGAGGTTGGTAATAAACTCTACGCGGAGGACGACTAACTTATCGGTGCGATATTTAGGACCAATTCTCGGCTGCGTATCAGTGCTTCGAGAGGATTGGCCAGTTTCGCGCTCAATTCCAGGCTGACGGGTCCATTATATTGAATCTTTTGGAGCGCCTCAAATGTCTGGCGAAGAGAATTTTCAGTCTGGACTCCGTCGGTCAGGGACCAGTGTAAATCGCCTTGGCCGTCGTTGTCATCCAAATGGACATAGCCAAGTTTAGGTCCGGCAGAGGTGATGACTTCTGCCGGGTCTTCATTAGAGATTTGTGTGTGTCCAATATCGAGAAGAAGATAGAGATTGGGATGATCGATTCCGCGTATAAAGTTGAGGGTTGCAGAGGCGGTTGGGAATGCACTGCCAGGAAAGTGTTCGATGCAGAGTTTTATTCCGAGTGCGGAAGCCTGATCGGCCAGGGTGGTATATGAATGTGCATAGCGGGAGAGGGCGTCTGCACTCCCATCTGCACCCGGTACGAGGTAGGCGACATTAGCACCGAGATTTTTACCGTATTCGAGGGCCTTTTGGGTATAGGTTAACGCCTGGTCAGTTGAAAGCGCGTCCTCACTGTCGAGGGCTACGCCTTCTGGGATGCCGAATGACGCGGCGAGACAGGAAACTTGTAAATTGAGATGATGTATCCGCGGTTGAATGTCTTCAGGAATGAAAACAAAGGGTTGAAGATCTATATGCCTGAAGCCCGCGTTGGCGATTTTAGTTAATACTTCTTCTTCCGACCCGCTGAGGGCCCATATACAACAGGATAATTCCATGTGAATTAAAACCGAATAGTAGAGGGCGAATTTATAAAATAAAGCACTAAGATAGAAATACTTTTAGATTTCTATTTTTCGTCTACGTTCACCAGTTATTAAATAATTATAGACGAAGAGAATGAGGTAGACGCCGACGAAGCTTATTTTGTTACCCCTCCTATCAATGATTACGGAAGGGTTGGAGGAACTCATCCATGCGGGTATAAAGTTCGATTTTATTTTTCGTTTTACGGAAACCATGACCTTCGTCTTTCTTAACCAGCCACGCGTAATCCTTGTTTTCTTTGATTAATCCTGAGCGTAGTCTCTTTGCTTGATCGATGGGTACCCTGGAATCTCGTGTTCCATGAACAATAAATACTGGGGCTTGGATACGATGCAGGTAATTGGCAGGGGAGTAGGCATTGAGCATCTCTTTATCTGCTTTAGGATCTCCAATTGTTTTCGTATAGTAAGCATAAACAATCTTCTGCCTCGATTTTTTACGCCAATTGATGAGGCTGATTAAATCTATCGGGCCAAAAGCGGTAATACCAAATTGATAGAGTTCAGGGTAGAAAACCAATTGAGCCATGGTAGCATAGCCGCCATAACTAGAGCCGTAGATGCCAATCCGGTTTCGATCAACGATACCCTGATCCACTACCCATTTGATTCCGTCTACTAAGTCTGTTTGCATCGTTGTTCCCCAAAGTTTGTCTCCGGCGTGAAGGAATTCACGTCCATAGCCCTGGGAGGAACGAAAATTAATTTGTAAAACAACAAATCCACGGTTGGCGAGAAATTGTACTTCTGGATTATAGCCCCATGAATCTCTCACCCAGGGGCCTCCATGTGGATGCAAAATCATGGGGAGATTCTTAGGATTCTTATCGTTAGGCAAAGTCAAATAACCGTGCAAAGTGACACCATCACGCGCTTCAAAAACAATGGGTTTTACCTCACTCAAGCGCGTAGGCTCAATAATGCTGTTGTCGGCTAAGATTTCAAAATCCAATCTCCCATCTGTAATACTGAGGAGTGAATAAATAACCGGATGACGGTCACTGTAACTGGCAATCACTAGACGTGAATGATCATCACTCACATTGGTGATAATACTGATTAGTCCTGGGAATTTTCGATCGAGAAATTCCTGGATCATTTTCTTTTCTTCATGAAACCAATAGGACTGCAGCTTATCTGTTTCAAAATAAACACCCACTGGTTTTTGAATATAGTCGGACAGAATTAAATGAGAAACATCATTCGATTGGCACTCATAGATCATCCTTCCTACTTTACGTGTTTTTAAATTAAACTCATAGAGGGCGGCTACTGCGCGGCCGATATCGCTCGAAATGTAAAGGATGTTGTGATCATAACCAAATGGCTGCTGCGGTGGTCTTAAATTTTGAAAGTATTCCCTGTTTTGAGGACCAGCTGGAGACCACTTTTTTTCCTTAAAGGAAAATTTAGCGATCGACTCCCATTTCGTTCCCTCTCTTTCCCGGTAGTGATAGCTTGTACTGCCATCTATGTCCTTTGCTTCGGCGAGGCGAACATTGCTGTTCTGATCCGTAAACCACTTTGTAAAAGTACCAGGATTGGCCACACTGAGAACTTTCCCTCCATCATTGATGTTCAGGCGATAAACATCCGGGTAATCGACATTCCTTTCGTTGTTCACGACGAGAATTTCATCGTGAGACTTTTTGAGGAGGTCTAAAGGCCAGGTGTAGCGAAATACAAAGCTTCCGGTGGAAGTCAGTGGTGGGACCAGGACCCTGGGGTTTTCCCCGTCGCGATCAACAGCAAAGAGTCCCCATGATTCGTTTCCGTGGTAATCCATGGTAAAAAGCAGTCGATCATCATTTCCCCAAAAATAATCTTTGATCGTCTGATCCTTAATAGCGGTTACTCTTATCGGAGTCCGGGATTTCAAATCGATCACATAGAGGTTAGTCGCGCCTTTCCATTCTGCTAACGCAGACAAGTACTTTCCATTTGGAGAAACACGAAACTTGCCAAACCCCGTGCTTTTAAAAAATGATTCAACTGGGATGTCATCGGCCCAAAGTTGGAGCTCCAATATGCTCAAGATTAAGCTAAGAAAACCTGCGACCCAGTATTTCATCGTTCAGAATCTCTTCTTTAACGATAAAAAGACCATCCGACCGTAAGGATTGTGAGCGCCGTTATTTTCATCATAGCCTTCGGAACGCGTTACGTTCGCGGGGGGATCGCGATCAAATAAATTACGGAAACCAAGCGTAATGTCCATATCCCACAAACCTGAATAAGTAAGATTTAAATCAATGTTCGTGAAACTGCCCACTTGTGGGACGCCAACATATATTGTCTGGTAACCGGATGAATAATTGGCGGAGAGAAAAGCAGAGAAATCGCGATTACTGCTGACCCATTGCAGTGAATTACGGGATTGAAACTCGGGCACTCCTCTGAAACCGGTTAGGTTGAAACCACCACTGATGAACTGGTCAAAAAAGACGGTGTAACTTCGCAACCAGAAGTCGCCCTGTGT
>Ga0114996_10007863_pt1 | contig 11978 bp, 8 predicted proteins | sample ArcticOcean_MG_C_4_FD_87039 | JGI IMG/M metagenome (GOLD analysis project Ga0114996, IMG submission 87039) | Marine microbial communities from western Arctic Ocean - ArcticOcean_MG_CB4_134 | ecosystem: Environmental > Aquatic > Marine > Oceanic | place: Arctic Ocean: Canada Basin | collected... | reverse complement strand
GGCAAGCCCATTCGAAGCGGATCCAGCCAACCCATTGGCGCCAGCCACTTGACCTGCCGTGTCTCCAGCAACGCTCAAGTCCAAGGTGTTCAATGACTTAGCGTCGCTTACCTTGCGTTTATTATCAAGGGCTGCAGCACTCTCCGCGTCGGCGGCACTGTTCGAGCCCGAGCCATTACCGGAGCCACCACCACTCCCTGCGCCACCCTCGGGTAGCGGCGCTCCACCAAGCGCTGAGATCAACTCCTCGAGGGCCACCGTGCGATCCAAATAGCTCAACCGAAGCAGAAGCATCTCGATCAGCACACGCGGATTCGGGCTGCGCCGCAGGCTACCCTGGCTCTCGAGGTCGGCGGTGGCCGCCAGCATCCGGACCAGATCGGCAGCCTCGAACGCCTGCGCCCGCGAAGCAAAGTCAGCGCGAAGCTGCTCGGGCAGGTCCAGAGGCGTCTCGGGCGCTAGTCGCAGTCGCAGTAGTGTGCGCAGGACATCCAGGAGACCGTGGTAGAATTCGACTAAGTCGTACCCATCGTCGGCGAGTCGCTCGACCAGCGAGAAGACGTCCGCGTGACGGCCCCCAGAGAGAATGTCCAACAATTCCAGGTAGCGCTCCTCTTCGACGAGCCCCAACACCCGCCGTACGGCATCGGCTTCGACGTCGCCCCCGGTCAACGAGATAACCTGGTCGAGCATCGAGAGGGCGTCGCGCATGCCTCCGTCGGCCTTGCGAGCGATCATGCGCAGGGCATCGTCCTGAGCGTTCGCACCTTCCTCGGTGAGCACAGCGGTCAGTCGAGAAACGATGTCTTGTACCGCGATGCGCCGGAAGTCGAAGCGCTGGCACCGAGAAAGGATCGGGGCCGCTGACTGCTCAATCTTCTGAGGCTCCGTGGTCGCAAAGACGAAGATGACGCGCGGCGGCGGCTCCTCGAGGATCTTCAACAAGGCATTCCATGCCTCGCGCGTGAGCATGTGAGCTTCGTCCACGATGTAGACCTTGTGGCTCCCATCCTTCGAGGGTGCGTACATCGCCCGCTCACGGAGGTCCCTCGCATCGTCGACACCCCGGTTGGAGGCCGCGTCGATCTCGACGACATCCAACGCGGTGTGGCCACCCCAAATTCGTGTGCAGCTGTCACACACGCCGCACGGGTCGCCCTCAGCGCGACGGTCGGCGCAGTTCAGCGCCATCGCGAGCACCCGCGCCAGCGTCGTCTTGCCGACCCCTCGCGGCCCGCAGAAGAGGTACGCGTGCCCAACTCGCTCTCCGGCGACCGCGCTTCGTAGCGTGTCGGAGACGTGCTCCTGCGCGGTCACGTCCGCGAAGGTGCGGGGGCGATACTTACGGGCTAAAGCAATATGGGCCAATATGTTATCGCATCAGAGGTGCGGGACCAGAGTCCCCTCCCGAGGCGAGCGGTCCACTCGCTGGAGGGAAGGGAAATGCCCCAGGCGACCCGCAGCAACGATCACCACACTTACCGCTGCTACCGGCGAGGTCCTGACGGGATTCGTGAGCTTTCGCCCTGCGGACCTGGGGCACCCCTGAAGTTATTTCTGGCGGGGTGAGCGGTCAACGAGGCCTCGCGAGTCGGTGATGGGTCGACCCGGCATCAGGGTGCGCAAAGTCAACCTGGGCGCCCCCTGCCCTTACGGCCAGCCGGGCCTCCAGGCGTCCTCAACGTGCTCAAAGCGGGTAACGCTGCCACTTGAAGCAACCTCGATGGCGATGACATCGAAGCGGACTAAATCGTCAGCAGGCGGGTTCCGAGCCAGATACTCCGCCGCCACAGCTTCAATCTCCCGGCGCTTCTTCCAGGTCACTGCCTCTTCAGGATGACCGCATCCGTCCCCTGCGCGCGTCTTCACCTCGACAAAGGCCAGTAGCTGCCCTTTTCGCACGATCAGATCCACCTCGCGGCGGCCGAAGCGATAATTGCGCTCCATGACCGTCCAGCCTCCCTCACAGAGGTAGTCGACCGCGAGCCGCTCTCCACGACGGCCCAATACGTGGGGGGGATGGCCGGAGGAAGTGTCCATCTGGAATGGATGAGGGAGCGGCCGGGACACTGGAATGGGCGGATGGGACTAGGATCCGGCCTTGATTGCGCAAGCAGCAACGCGCGAGGAACTCAGCGCCTCGAGACCCGCACCCTCAATTCGGCATCAACCGCTTCAGCTCCTCGAAGAAGTTGGTGACGAGGATGTACCGTTCGGACACCGGAGCCGCATCATCCGACTCTGTAGCAGTCGAGACGTCACGGGCGATGATCAGCTGGTCGCCATCGGGATGGAGGGCGGAGAGGAAAGGGTCATAATCGCCCGTGAACAGGGGGCTCGTAGAAAGCACGGCCGTCGTGGGATCTCTCTGGATGCGCGCCGCAATGAATGTCGACGTATCGCCATCCGGGATGGCCCAGTAATAGAGTGTCTGGCCGTCCGGCGACCAACGAGGCCATTGACCACCGCCTCGCGAGACCAACGTACGCTCCCCAGCCACGGGGAAGCTGCTGATGAAGACCTCGTCCCTTCCCCTTTCGTTCGAGTGATACGCCGCGTGTGTGCCATCCGGCGATACCGTCATGCCTGAGAGGCTGAACTCCGAGGAAAGGTACTCCCGAGCCCTCGGACGATCTGGGTTCGACAGGTCGAGCACCCAGAGATCGAAGGGGGCACGCGGCGCGTGCGTGAATACGATCAAGCTGTCTGACGGCCATTGAGTCGTATATCGGTGGCCAGGCAGCGAGATGAGTAGTCTGGCGGCCGTATCGTCGTCCAGGTTCCGGATGAACAGGTCCTGACCGTCCGTGTCCCCCAGCCGGCTCGAGCTGAACACGATACGTCTCCCGCCCGGCGAGAAGACGGCCCGGTTGTTGAAGTAACCCTCCTCCGTCCACTGCACCGGCGTGGTCGCCAGCAGAACGTCGTACGTGAAGATGTCCGAGTTCGAGTCGCCGAGGCCGGTGCCCGTGTACACGACCGAGCGGCCGTCCGGGGACCAATCGAGAGACCGTATGTACCTCGGAGCCAAGTTCATCGGCTCCTCATCGCCCTCCAGATCCACAATGAAGAGCTGTCGCGCCACACGACCAGCACCGCCAAGACCACCGCCGCCTGCCGCGTAGACAGCCGTGCCATTCCGCGAGACGGACAAGCGGATATACTCGCCCCTATAGATGCTGAGCCCCTCGAGAACGGGGACAGCAGCGCCAAGTAACTCGCCGCGCCCCGCATCGAACGGCGCCGCCCAAAGTCCGCCCGCGGCGTCCGCGTAGAGGATGTGGCCGGTCTCGATGTACTGGGGGTCGATGCCACCGGGAATCAAATCCCGCACCGAACCGGTCTCCAGATCGAGCAGCATGACGTCGGAGCCGTCGAGGCGCGCACCCAGCACGGCACGACCGCCAGGCAGGAGAGAGGCGTTTCGTAGTGCATCCTCGCCTTGTCCCAGCAATTCGGGTTCTCCGCCTGTCTCCGGAACCAGGTATGTGCCATCGGAGCCGTCGAAGACGATCGTGCCGGCGTCACCCCAATGAGGTTCCCGCACCTCTATTTCACCCGCCGGTACTACCGGCGTGGGTGCCCCACCCAAGAGCGAGACCTTGAGCAGGGCGTTTTGCCGCGTGCCGAACACGAGCGACGCTCGGTCGGGAGAGAACGCCGCCTCCGTAACGTCCTCCGTGCCAGGGATCACCTGGAAGTTCTCCGCAGCAGCGTCTCGTCAATAGAGCGCCGTCACGCCGTCCACCGTCCCAGCCACCGCGAAACGTGAGCCGTCCGGCGACACCTCGATCTCCTGAAAGAAGCTCGGTGTGATCTCCCCTAGGTCGATAAGGGAGCGGGTGGGGTGGACGGGCAGGGTGGGCGCCGCAGGGCCGAACCAGGCCCAGGTGGCTACCAGGACGGCCGCCGCCGCAATGCCCCATGGAAGCCTGTCGAGCCCTCTTGCCCGTAGTTCGGCACCGGGAGCTGCCTGGCTGATTGGTGTGCCCCCTTCCCCTCTGTGACTGGCGCATACCTGAACCCCTCATCCTCCAGCGCCTCCAGGAACGCCTTGGCCGTATCGAATCGATCCGCCGGCAGCTTCTCGATCGCCTTCGAGACGGTTGAGGCCACGTGCGTCGGAACCGTGTGCCGGACCTCGGTCAGTGATCGCGGGCTTTCGGTCAGGATCCTGACCAGGATGCTCTGAGCGCTCGGGCCGGTGTGCGGAGGCTGGCCCGCGAGCATTTCGTACAGGACGCAACCGAGCGAGTAGACATCGCTACGGGCGCTGAGGTCGCGGTCCGCGCTCGCCTGCTCCGGACTCATGTAGTGAGGCGTGCCCAGGGAGAGGCCCGTCTCGGTCATCCGTCCGGCACCCGCCGCGCTCACCGCGAGCCCGATTCCGAAGTCCGCGACGACCGGCCGGCCGTCATGGAGCAGGATGTTCGCCGGCTTTATGTCGCGATGAATGATGTCGTGGCGGTGGGCGTAGTCGAGCGCGTCCGCCACGTCCCTTGCGATGCGCACGGCCTCTTCCACACCGAGCTGCTTCTCCCGCTCGAGCTTCCCGGCGAGCGTCTCGCCCTCGATGAACGGCATGACGTAGTACAGGTAGCCGTCTGCAGCCCCCGAATCGAAGAGCGGCAGAATATGCGGGTGCTGCAGCTCGCAGTCGTGGTGATCTCGGCCAGAAAGCGCTCAGCCCCGATCACAGCGGCCAACTCCGGCCTCAGGACCTTGAGCGCGACCTTGCGGTCGTGCTTCAGGTCTTTGGCGAGATAGACGGTCGCCATGCCACCTTCACCGAGTTCCTTCTCGATGAGGTAGCGGTCACTCAGAGCGCGGTTCAGCCGATCGATTGCGGTCTCGCTCATTTGCGGCGCTCGGTTGGGGTCATGCTCATGAGCGGCACCCGATAGCAGACTTGGTCATCGGCGGCGCTCGGTTGCGCCTAGACGGGGGTCGGGGCTCCCGCCCCAAGCGGTGCCGTCAGATCCCGCCCAATCGCCTTCGCGATCACTCTGATCTGCTCCATGAGACCGGCGAACTGCTCCGGATAGAGCGACTGAGCCCCGTCGGACATCGCGCGTGGCGGATCCCCATGCACCTCGATGATCAAGCCGTCAGCGCCCGAAGCCACGGCTGCCCGCGCCATGGCAGGGACCATCGATCGAATCCCCGTGCCGTGGCTCGGATCCGCGATCATCGGCAGATGCGAGAGCGACTGGACGACCGGGATTGCAGCCAGATCCAAGACGTTTCTGGTATGCGTGTCGAAGCTGCGTACGCCGCGCTCACACAGGATGACATTGGGATTTCCCTCCGCGAGCACGTACTCGGCCGCGAGTAGAAACTCCTCGATCGTGGCCGCCATACCACGCTTTAGCAGCACGGGCTTCCCCGTGCGCCCAGCGCGACGCAGCAGCGGGTAGTTCTGCATGTTGCGTGCGCCGATCTGTACGATATCGGCATACTGGGCCACGAGATCAGCGCCTTCGGGGTCCAGAGCCTCTGTCACGATGGCCAATCCCGTCGCTTCACGGGCCTTCGCGAGCAGCTCGAGGCCCTCCAGTCCGAGACCTTGGAAGGAATACGGTGAGGTACGCGGCTTGAACGCCCCGCCCCGTAGCACCGTCGCGCCCATCGCCTTGACCTGGTGCGCGATGTCGAGGATCTGCGCCTCGCTCTCCACCGCGCACGGCCCGGCAATCACGGGGATGTCCGAGGCACCAAACGCAGTGCCGTTCTCGAGGGAGACGACGGTATCCTCTTCTTGCCACTCCCTCGAGACCTGTTTGTACGGGTGTGTGACGGGAATGACCTCGAGCACCCCCTCGAGACCCTGCACCCGGCCCGCGTTCACCCCACCGTCATTGCCAATGATCCCTACGGCAGTCCGCTGGCCGCCTGGAATGGGACGGGCATCGTAACCCATGTCCTTGATGGCCGCGACGACGGCTTCGATTTGCTCCGCGGAAGCCGCATTCCTCATGACCACTAGCATCAGGCTACTCCTGCCGCTTCGAGAGCTTCTTCGAGCTTCACCCCAACGATGGTGCTAACTCCAGCCTCTTCCATCGTCACCCCGTAGATCCAGTCGGCCGCCTCGATCGTGCGGGGATTGTGGGTGATGACCACGAACTGGCTCTCCTTCTTGAAGTCCTGCAGGAGCTTGACGAAGCGTCCGATGTTGTTCTCATCGAGCGGCGCATCGACCTCGTCGAGCACGCAGAACGGACTCGGCTTCACGAGATAGATGCCGAAGAGAAGCGACAGCGCCGTAAGCGCCCGCTCCCCACCCGACAGCAAGTCGATGCGCTGCGTCTTCTTCCCGCGCGGGGATGCGTGAATCTCGATTGGAGATTCGAGAGGGTCGGTCTCATCCTGCAACCAGATGTCCGCCTCACCACCCTCGAAAAGCCTCAGGAAGGTCTTCTTGAAATTCTCCCGAATATCCCCAAAAGTCCCCATGAAGAGGTCAGTGGCCGTCTTGTTGATCTCGCGGATGGCGGATCGCAGATCGTTGCGGGCCTCCACGAGATCTTGTCGCTGCTCGGTAAGGAACTCGAGACGTTCGCTCTCCTCGTCGTGCTCTTCGACCGCCAGCATGTTCACGGGCCCGATCTTATCCAACGCTATCACAAGCTCACGGAGCTCGTCCTGCAGCGCGTCCTGCTCTCCATCAACCGGTCCGGCCTCTTCCAACAGTGTCTCCAGGGGACGCCCCCACTCGTCTTCCAAGCGTTCCCGGATGCGCTCGATGCGTCCACCCAACTCCTGGCGCTCCAACTCGAGCTGGTGCCGCAGGTCGGATGCTGCGCGCTCTTCGGTGCGCGCTTCTCGCACGCGCCTTTCGGAAACGGCCAACCCGTCGGCAACCTCCTGGAGCGCCTGCCCCTTCTCGCGGACCTTCTCTTCAGCCGTCGTGCGCTCACCGAAGAGTCGCTCCGTCGCATCGTCTCCTTCGGCTCGCATGCGCAGGGCTTCCGCACGTTCCTCCCGCAAGCCGCCCTCCTCGACATCCAAGCCCGCCATGCGTTCACTGGCCTGCGTCCGGGCCTTCACAATCGTGTCCACACGCTCGGTCAGGCGCATCACATCACCTTCGAGGCGGGCGACATCCACAGCGAGGCGGGCCTCCTCAGCACGCGCGACTTCGTACTCTTCCTGAACGACCTCGACGAGTTGGCGAGCTACAGCCCTCTGGCTGTTCAGACCTTCCTCTTGCTGCAGGAGGACCTCACGGTCGTCGCATGCTTCCTGAGCCCGCTCCACTGCCCGCGACCGGGCGACCTTCGCCCCCTCGGCCTGTCGGGAAAGTTCGTCACGCAGGCTGTCCATCCGGCCTTGCTGGTCAGACTGGGCTTCCACCTCGGAGCGGACCTCTCTCAGCTGGTCTTCGGCCGCCCGCAACGAGCTGCGCCTCTGCTCGAGCTCAACTTCTGCGTCAGTGAGGGCCTTCTGAGCGGCCTCCCGCTGCGTCGTCAAGGAAGCCTGCGAAGAACTAGACTCCGCCAGCTCCACAGAGCACTCCCGAAGCTGCTCCTTCCGTTCGAGGATGCCGGAAGCGCCGCCGGGATTGCCCACGCGGACGATGCCACGCGCCTCGGTAACCGCAACGCCGTCCACCGTGGACGCTTCGACGCCCTCTAGCAGCGCACGCACCCACGCCTCTCCTTCACCATGTGCCCGAATCTCACCAACGAGGCCAGCGCCGTCTCCAGCGGGCGAGGGAACACCATCGAGTGGCAACAGCACGAGCCCGCCACCGCCGGACCAGTCCTCGGCGAACCACGATGTGATGGGTTCGACGCCTGCTCGGTCACGCAGCACCAGAGCGCGGGTCAGCGATCCGAGGTGGGCCTCCAGCGCCGCCGTTACTTCCGCACCCGATTCGATGAAGTCGGCCAGGGTGCCCAAAATACCGGCATCCCCGAGAGCGAGTACAGCCTTCACGACCGGCTCCAGTCCCTCCTTATCTCGTTCCAGACGCTCGATCGCAGCCCTACGGGCCTCTCCAGAGGCCACCCGGGCGACTGCTTCCCTCTCGGCGACGAACGCGGCATCCAGCTGCTCTCGGGCCGTATTGGCGGCAGAGAGGCCAGCGTCCACTTCTTCCTGAGACGCTTTGAGTCCCCCCGACAGCTCTTCCAGGCGGTCAGAGAAGAGGTCCCCTTGGGACTCGATCTCGGACAGAGCGTCCGCGGTCGACTCGAGCTCACCGGCTACGCGTACGAGCCGACGCCCAAGCTCCTCAGCCTGAGAATCCGACGCCTGCGCGTCCCCCTCCAATTGGGCACCTCGACGGACAAGATCACGCTCGCGCGTCTCGACCTCATCGAGCGTCTTCCGAGCTACCTGAAGTCGCTCGCGCACCTCCTGTACCGCAGTCGCCCGTTCCGCAGCCAAGGCACGCAGCTGCTCGAGCTCCTCGGCTACGCGATCGCGGTCAGAGGTGAGAACCTGCTCGTCACGCTCCAGCGTCTCAGCCTGCCCTCGCGCCTGGGCCCGTTCCTCGTCTATCTGCGCCATGCGACGTTCGGCGTAGGCGGCCCGCTCGTCGGCTACCGCCAAATCGCGCTCCCAGCGCACCAACTGCTCCCGGACCGCCTCGAGCGCCTTCGCGACTTCCGCACGTTCCTTTTCCGCGCCCACTTCCTTGAGTCGAAGCGCCTCGTACAGAGACTCGGCAGCGCCTAGTTCGGCGACCTTGCCTTCCCCGGCCTGGGAGTCTCCCTCGAGCTGCTTCTCGACCCCGCCCAGTCGGTCGTTGAGCGTATCCAGCTGATGGCGCACAACAGAAACCTCGACATCGAGGCGGCGTTGGCGGTACTCGAAGTATCGCTGAGCCTTCCCCTTCTGGCGAGCAAGCGAGCGGACCTTGGTCTGCACCTCAGCGATCACGTCCTCCAGACGCTGGAGGTCCATCTCCGCACGCTCGAGCCTACGCGTCGCAGCCTTACGACGATCCTTGTACTTGCCGATGCCTGCAGCTTCCTCGAAGAGCCCACGGCGCTCCTCGGCACGATCGGACAGGATCGCGTCGATCATGCGGTTCTCAATGATCGAATAGGCGTTCGCACCCAACCCCGTGTCGCGACACAGGTCGAGCACATCCCGCAGCCGGCACGCCGATCGATTGATGGAGTACTCGCTGCCGCCGTCACGGAAAATCTGCCGCCCGACCTCCACCTCTTCGAACGGAACAGGCAGCACGCCGTCCTCGTTGCTGACGGTCAGCGATACCGAACCACGATTGACGGGCCTCCTACCCACGGTGCCCTGGAAGATCGTCTCCTCCATCCTGGCACCACGAATCGCCTTGGGTCGTTGCTCGCCAAGTACCCACCGAATCGCGTCGCTGATGTTGGACTTGCCACATCCGTTAGGTCCCACCACAGCAGTGATGCCGTCGTGAAACTCGATCGTGGTCGAGTCCGCAAAGGACTTGAACCCGTGAACCTTAAGTGAGCGAAGCTTCATGGACTCTGAGGTGAGATCCCAGGGATATCGATCCAGCCGAGCGCAGCGGCACCGGCGATCAGGATGAGGACGAGGATGACGGTCGCGGCAAGCACTACGAGACGCCTCGACCCGGTTATGACCGGAGCGGTGCGGGCCCTCGAGACCTCGACGATCGACGCTTCGGCTTGCGGCAACTTGGAGTCAGCGTTCTGGTCTGGCTCGTTCCACTTCTCGCCACTGAGGTCCATCAGATCTGCGCTGACCTCGTCCGGATCCGAGAGACCGGCCGACGCGTCCGTGGCTTTCAACCCAAGGGCAGAAAGCCCAGCCGGCACATCTACTGGAGGCATCTCAATTGCTTCGCCCAACGGCCGGCCGATGAACGCTCGGACCGGAGCGCCCACACCGTCTAGCGTCGCTCCAGCGGCTTCAGCCGACCCCGCGAGCACGATCACATCAGTCGCCAGCCCCAGGACCGCCGCCTTGCCATCCGATTCAGCCCCGACATACGAGACGAGCGTGACCCCGGCCTCCACAAACCCGCGTGAAAGGCGTTTCCATCGCTCGCTATCGAGTACCGCACGAGAATCCGCGGACGCTGTACCGGCGGTGATGATGAAGAACGAGCCGTCCTTACTCCGCTTCGCAACCCTCCGCACGGACGAACCGAAGAGCACGGTGTCGGTCACGCCCTCCGCGTTATCCGTCTCAAACCACTCATGAAGCGTGGCATCTGCGAGTGCGGTGTCCGCCAATACGACCTGCCGACCGGACTCACTCCACGCCCTCACGAGAGCGACGGCGGCCTCGATCGCCCAACCATCGTCCCGTGCCTCCGTGGTCGCGACTAACGCGACGAGCCTTCCTGGACGCTCGGCGTGCTCCGGGAGCACCGGGGCAGCCTTTGCGTCGAAAGCGCTCCACTCAGGGAGTTCTACCATAGGCGCGGGGGCACGTGGTCGTTCCGCGACGGACGCGGAAAGGGCGAAACTTCAGTCGATCTAGTGGGCCGCGGCACGATCACCGCGCGGCAACAAGTTAGGTCCGCTACGCGCGCGTAGCAAATCCGTGCACTCCCCAAAAACCCAGGCATAATAGGGCTTATGGAAGGGTCAGGGCTCCTCGTGAAACTCCTGCCGGGGCGCGTCACCCCAGAGGTTCTCAAGTTGGTAGAAGTCTCGCGACTCCGGGTGGAAGACATGGACGACGAAGTCGACGTAGTCCAGCAATACCCAGCGACCTCCGCTAATCCCCTCCACGTGGGTCGGACGAACCTCCTGTTTCTTGAGTTCATCCACCACGTGGCGCGCAATCGCCTTTACTTGCACGTCCGAACTCCCGCTGGCCAGCACGAAGTAGTCCGTGGCGGTCGAGATGCCCCGTAGATCGAGGATCACGACGCCCTCCCCCTTGCGCTCAAGCGCGAGAGCGGCCGCGCGCGTGACTTCTTCTGGGAAGTCCTGTGCATCAGCCCTCACCGGTGCTAGCCCTCCTCTCGCTCCACGCGCACCTCGATGCTTACTTCGACCTCAGCGTGCAACCGGATGGCGACGGCTTCGACGCCGAGCACCTTGATCGGCTCATCGAGCAACACGGCCTTCTTGTCGAGCTCGAAGTCAAGCTCGCCCTGGTTGGCCTGCTCGGTGACGTCGACGGCAGTCACGGAGCCGAATAGCTTGCCGTCGTCCCCTGCACGCTCCACGAACGTGAGCGACACGCCCTGGAGCTGCGAGGCCCGCCGACGTGCCTCGAGATAGTCACGTCGTGACCGCTCGTCAGACCGCGTCTGCTCCTCTTCCAGGCGCTGGACATTCGCATCGCTAGCCGTATACGCGAGCCCATGTGGAATGAGGTAATTACGGCCATAGCCGGGCCGAACCTGTACGACCTGGCCAGCCTCTCCAAGGTTCTCTACTGCTGTTTTCAGGATCAACTTCATCGTTCCTCCAAAGCGTCTTTCAAGCGGCGAGTTCCGCCACGTGTCCGCGTACGTCCAAATAGATATCTCCCAGCCCGATCACCAGCGCCCCACCAAGTACCAGTTGTGGCACGAGGAGAAGCCCCACCGCCATTACGACAAACCCGATGAGCGACACACCGCCACTCATGAATACGACGACCGCTGCGCCGCGTAGAGCGCATAACGCGCCCATGAAGACCACGGCGTTCGCCCCCACACGTCCGAGCGGCTCGCCCAAGCGTGTGAAGAGGAGCAGAAGCCCCCCGACGAACATCCAGATCAGCTGGTCGTTGAATCGAAAATCCTTCAAGGGGCTGAGGCCCGGTGCACGACTGTTCGTCATACTGGCATACAGCCACCACACGACGCACAGCGCAGCCATGGAGGCCAGGCCGGTCATCGCCGGGAACACCTGCATTTGGGCATCGACCAAGTCATACATCGACAGAACGAGCGCCGGTGCCAGCGCTTCACCGCCGCGCAACCACTCAGCTCCCTCAACGCTTTGGGCGATCGCCAGTTGTGCACGATCGTTTATCGCCCAATCGAGAGCGCTCCAGGCACCCTC
>Ga0114996_10007862_pt1 | contig 11978 bp, 12 predicted proteins | sample ArcticOcean_MG_C_4_FD_87039 | JGI IMG/M metagenome (GOLD analysis project Ga0114996, IMG submission 87039) | Marine microbial communities from western Arctic Ocean - ArcticOcean_MG_CB4_134 | ecosystem: Environmental > Aquatic > Marine > Oceanic | place: Arctic Ocean: Canada Basin | collected... | reverse complement strand
GATCATAATTCTGAAGGTGACTTTGGCCTAATGGATGGAATTGTGTGCAATCATTCAGATCAGATGTATACTTTTAGTGGCATTAGTTTGCTTTCTCCTGAGATGTTTGAGAAACAAGATAAAAAGACAGAATCATTAGCAACAATTTTAAGAGACTTCGTTGAGAAAGATATCGTTACAGGCGATTTATTTTATGGTGAATGGCTTGATATAGGAACCCTTGAACGATTAAATAAAGCAAAAAATAAATTAGAAATAAGTAATTCAAATGAAAGATAAAAAAAAGAATTATCATCAGAAAACTTCACTAGTTCATTCAGGCAGGGACAGAAGATTTGCTCAGGGTGCTGTTAATATTCCACCTTATAGAGCCTCTACAGTATTATTTGAAACATTAGAGGAATACAACAATTGGGATAAGGAGTTTAAAAGTTTTCGCTATGGAAGATTAGGCTCACCAAACAGTTTAGCCTTAGAAGAAGCTTATTCAGAAATTACAGGAGCTTATAGATCAATTGCTACTAGCTCTGGCATGTCAGCAATTAATATTGCTGTTAGTGCATTTCTTAAGCAAGGGGATCATGCTCTTGTAACACAAGGTTGTTATGAACCTGCAGCTGAATTATTCAATCAATATCTAACAAAATTTGGCATTGATGTTGACTTTTTTTCTCCCATCATGGGATCCTCTATAGCTGACTTAATCTTGCCTACAACGAAAATTGTTTATTTAGAAGCACCCAGCTCAGTGACTTTTGAGGTACCTGATATCGAGCTTGTTATTAGTTCTATTAGAGAAAAGAGTAGAGAATTAGACACTAAAATTATTATTATTTTTGACAATACATGGGCTGGACCTTTGTATTTTAGATCTTTGGATTTCGATATAGATATTGAAGTTCAAGCGGCTACTAAATCCATTGTAGGACACTCGGATGCAATGCTTGGTTTGGTGGCATGCACAAAAGAGACGTATCAAACAGTCAAAGATTGTTCTAGAAATCAAGGAATATCAGTGGGGCCTGATACTTGTTATCTGGGTTTAAGGGGTTTAAGAACTATGGGTTTAAGAATGGAAGCTCAGTATGATAATGCCAAGAAGATAGCTGAATGGTTGCATAATCAGCAAGTTATTAAAGAAGTATTTTATCCACCTGTTTCTTTTTCTAAATTTCATGATAATTGGTCGAAAACATTTTTGGGAGGCGGGAGCTTAATGAGTATGGTGCTTGATAATACATACTCCACCAGTGCTTTAGCTGCTTTGTTAGATAATATGGATTTATTTGGCATGGGCTATAGTTATGGAGGCTATGAGTCTTTGTTAACTCCTTGCAGACTTCAAAAACAGAGAATCTCTGACACTGATGACTTTGATCAAACGATGCTGAGAATGTACATAGGGCTGGAAGATATTAATGATTTAATAGCAGATTTAGATAGTGGTTTTAAGAGACTCGTGAACCACTAGATTGTCTTAGAAGTTTCTTAGAATATTTTTTTTTATATCTTTTCGTATTATATTAATACTAAGATTTACACCTAAATTATTTAAATCAGAAACTTTATTTGAGCTGTTACCACAAATAATAATATTATCCCATGGGTTCATATCCATAGAGATATTAATTGATGCTCCATGGTAACTGCAACCTTTTGTAATTTTTAAACCAAAGCTTACTATTTTTTCTTCTTCAATAAAGATTCCAGGTTCATTTTTTTTGAAAAAGGCATCCTCTTTATAATTTTGAATGGTATCCAGTATTGCTTTCTCAAAACTAGAAATAAAATCCTTTATTTTGATAGATCTTCTTTTAAGGTCAAATAATAAATATACCATCAGCTGTCCTGGACCATGAAAAGTAAGTTGACCTCCTCGATCTGTCTTTATAACGGGTATATTTGTCAATAATGGAATATCATTTTTTTTAGTTCTAGGACCATAGGTATAGACTGGCTGATGCTCTAAGAACCAAACTTCATCTTTAGTATGAGCGTGTCTTTTTTTTGTAAAGCTTTGCATCTCTATAAGATTAGACTGATAATTCTGAAGACCTAAATTTTTGAATACAATTGGTACTTTATGTTTCTTGGACAAGATCTATGCCGTTTTTATTCAAATAAAAGAATAGCAGAATCATAAATTTGACCCCATAACGAATCTTTTTCTATTTTTTTATTAGAAAAGAGTGATGTTTCAACTAGGATATTATTATCCAATGTAAGAGTTAATTTTCCAATAGGCTGATCAGTATTAATCGGAGCTATAATAGGCTCAAATATTTCAATCTTAGATTGTATATTTTTTGAAGATCCTTTAGGGATAGTTTTAAAAAATTCCTTATTGGTGATTAAGGATATATTTTCATCTCTCCCTTTCCATACCTTAGCTTGAGCGTAAATTTTTGATGACTCAACTATAGTTTTATTTTCAAAGAATCTAAAGCCATAGTTCAATAAAGCTGATGCCGCTTCTGTTCTTTCATCAGGAGTTTTAGATCCAGTTACCACCGCAATCAATCTCATTGAATCTCTCTCTGCCGTGGCTACTAAACAATATCCAGCAGAAGAAGTGTATCCAGTTTTCATTCCATCAACGGTTTTATCTCTTTTCAGTAGTCTATTACGATTATATTGCTTTATAGGTTGATCTGTTTTCAAATCTCTAATTTTTTCTGATGAAAAAGTTTGTTCTGAATACCACGGAAAATATTGAGGAAAATCTTTGATAATTCGTGAAGCTAGAATTGCTATATCAATAGAGGAAGAATAGTGTTCATCTCCATCAAGGCCATAGGAATTTTGATAGTTTGTATTTTTTAAACCCATTGCTTGAGCATATTCATTCATATACTCAGAAAATGCTTCTTCTGTTCCTGCAATATGTTCAGCTAAAGCCATGCTTGCATCATTTCCAGATACTATAATCATACCCTGTAGTAATTCTTCAACAGTCACATTTAACATGGGGTTTAAAAACATAGTTGATCCACCAATAGAGCTTGCACGTTTGCTAATTCTCACTCGATCATCCAATAATATCTGTTCTTCCTTAAGGGCTTCAAATACTACAAAAGCCGTCATTAATTTAGTAATACTGGCCGGCTTAATTTGTTTTGTCTCATCGAAACTAGCAATAATCTTTCCTGTATCAGCATTTAATAATACGTATGTTTCTGCAGGTATTTTTGGTGCTTTTGGAGTGATGATAATGCTATGTACTGGTATAGAAAAACAAGATATTAGTACAATTATTATTTTAGATATTTTCAACATAAGAATTTAATTAATTGGTTATTTTAGCTTTTTTTTCTTATTTTTAATTATCTGAGAACGATATCATAATTTAGTGGAGATAGATAATTCATTGATTATTCTGAAATAATATTAATATTCAAAGAAAGCAAGGTAAGTTTATCGACTACTCGATTGTATAATTCATTAGTCTTTATAGGTCCAATTCTAACCCTGTATATAGCTTTTCCATTTACTCTAGCTTTGTTGATAAATACTGTTTTGATGCCTAATTGAGATATCTTTATTTTTAATGTCTTAGCATTCTTCTGATCACTGAATGCCCCAACTTGTAAATAAAACTTTTCATTATCTTTAATTATTCGCTCAAAGATGCTGCCAGAAAATAGTCTTTTTTTATTTTTTTTCATGAATTCTGCTGCTTCTTCTTGACTGATAGCATTGATTCTTACAATAGCTGTGCCCTTATCAAGCATGTCTATTTTTTTGGCAGCAGCATATGACAAATCAATAACTCTATTATCTACAAAAGGTCCTCTATCATTAATTTTAACGATAACTGACTTCCTATTTCTTATATTGATGACTTTTACATAAGAAGGGAGTGGAAGTGTTTTATGTGCAGCCGTATATTTATACATATCATAAATTTCTCCACAAGCAGTCTGTTTTCCATCAAATTTAGGACCATACCACGATGCTATACCTCTTTTTTTATATCCCTTACTAGAGGACAAGGTGCGATATCTTTTGCCTTTGACAACGTATCTCTCTTTACCGCTTCTATCATAAGTGCAACCATCGTTTAAAATTTTGATGACTTCTTTTTTAGATAAATCAGACTTAAAAACAGGTGATTGAGTAGAGCAACTAGCAATAATTACTACAGCGGAAAACAATATAGATCTCAAGAAGAGTGTTCTCATCACTAATCCAAAATCAATTGTATGCTATCACCCAATTGATACACAGCTAATGCATACATTACATTCCTATTGTAGGTGGTGATTACATAGAAATTATGGAAACCAATAAAAGATTTTTCTTTGTTCGACCCTTCTAAATATATTGGTTGAGCTCTAGAATTATTTGGCAATGATGTGGAGAATATAAAGCCCACATTTTGAAGTTCTTCGATCGAATGATTGGGTTTAATGGCTTTAGAAAAGTAATCGCTTAAATCATTGGGTGTTCCATTTGTCATACCAGTAAAATCATCTGCTAAAGAGGCTTCGCTAAGGATATTTTCATTGCTTCGCCACCCATTTTTCTCTAGGTAATTTCCTATACTCATTAGAACATCATCCCATGAGTTAAATAAGTCAATTTTCCCATCAGAATTTCCATCAATAGCAAAGTCTCTATAACTAGATGGGATAAACTGTGGTGCACCCATGGCTCCAGCATAGGAACCCTTTATGGACTCTATTGGAAGATTTTGTTCTCTACTAAGATAAAATAAGTGAATTAACTGTTTCTTAAAAAAATCACTTCTTGGTGGGTAACCTGCAACAAGTGTATAGAGCGAGTCAATGACTCTATAGTTTCCTTGAATTCTTCCAAAAGATGTTTCAACACCTAATATTCCTAAGAGGATATTTTTTGGAACTCCAGTCTCATTTTCAACTCTTGCTAGCAATTCTTTATGTTGATTGGAAAAGAGAATACCTGCAGCAATTCTTTTGGGAGTGATGAAAATACCTCTATACTCTTCCCATGTTTTTGTTTTTTCTGCTGGCTTTGAAATATTCTCTATTAATTGGGGTAAATAGTTTATTTGATTAAAGATAGAAGCAACATATTGTTCATCAAATCCATGTTCTTCAACCAGTTCAGTTATTAACTCTTCATTAAGCTTTTCATTAATATTAGCTGATAAATTAGAGATAAAAAGTAGGGCAGAGAAAGTAAATACCTTTAGAAAGAATCTTATTGGACTATAGATCATAATCATTATTTTGGTACCAGTCTTTTATGTGTTCCAACTGACATTAACATGCCAAGTAAAATCATTAAAGTCACCATAGAAGTCCCACCTCTGCTGATCAAAGGAAGAGGAACACCAACGACAGGGAGGAGACCAATTGTCATTGAGATATTTACAAAGACATAGATGAAGAAAGTCAGACTAATACTTGCTGCAATAAGTCTGGAAAATAGGTCTTGAGAATTAATGGCTATCAAAATTCCTCTGCCGACTATGAATAAATATATGCATATAATGATTACAACCCCAACCAATCCAAATTCTTCAGCAAGAATAGAAAAAATAAAGTCAGTTGTTCTTTCAGGTAGAAAATCAAGTTGGCCTTGGCTTCCATTCAGCCAACCTTTTCCAAATAAACCTCCTGAACCAATGGCAATTTTTGATTGAATAATATGATATCCAGCTCCCAATGGATCTTTTTCTGGATTGAGAAAAGTTAAAACTCTTTTTCTCTGGAATTCATTGATCATAGGCCAAATTAGAGGGAGAGATGTTATAAAGAGAGAGAAAGCAATGGCCAGGTAACGTTTCTTGATCCCTGATAAGAAAATAACGATTAAGCCAGAAAATGCGACGAGCACAGATGTTCCTAGGTCTGGTTCTAAATATATAAGGTATGTTGGTAATATGACAATCATAACTGCAAGAGCGATTGACGTCTTAGATGGAGGTAGAGATTCTCGAGCAATATATCGGGCCACCATAAGAGGCATGCCTATTTTCATTAATTCTGATGGTTGAAAACTGATTCCAATATTTAACCACCTTGTTGCACCATTCCTAGTCTCACCCAAAATAAGAACTAACCCCAATAATATAAAACACAATGAGTATAACCAAGGAGCAATTCGCTCATAATCTAAGGGACTCATTTGTGCAATCAGAATCATCGCTGCTAAAGAAACTCCAATTCTTATAGATTGATCAATAACGGCATTAATATCACTATTTGAAGCACTATAAATGGCAATTAGGCTAATGGAAAAAAGAATTAGAAAAGCAATTAATAAAGGTAAATCTATATGAAACTTTCTAAAGAGATCTTCACTTGACAAACTATCGTATTGTTTTTTAAAGAGCATTTTTCTTCTCTGAATCTAGTATCGCCCGCATTATTTTTTCAGCAACTGGTGCAGCAGCTAACCTTCCACCACCTCCATTTTCAATAATTACAGTTAAAGCAATTTTAGGTGTATCAAGAGGTGCAAAGCCAATAAATAATCCATGATCTCTTAATTCTTCAGGGACCTCTTTGTTGCTTGATTTATCTATACTGAAGACTTGTGAACTTCCTGTTTTTCCTGCAATTGGTACATTGGGTTGAAATATACCATAAGCTGTTCCTCTTCTTTCGTTAACCACAGCAATCATTCCTTGATGGATGATATCCCAATGCTCTTCTTTTATATGCTCAAGATTATTGATTTCTTCAGTTGGGGTATATTGGAGTTCACCTGTTTTTATATTCTCGATAGCTCGAACTAAATGTGGTTGGAAAGCACTCCCTCTATTTGCAATCATTGCAGTAGCCATAGCCAATTGCAATGGAGTGGCTAGCATATAACCCTGTCCAATTCCTGCTATCACTGTTTCCCCTTTAAACCAGCTCTGATTCTGTTTTGATTTAAAGTTATTTTTTTTCCATGCACGATTTGGAATTATCCCTTTTTTTTCTGATCCTATATCAATCAGTGTTTTCTTACCTAAGTTAAAATTAGATAAAAATGCACTCATATTCTCTATCCCCATCTCCACAGCTAATTGATAAAAATAAACATCACATGATGCTTGAATTGCCCGTTTTGTATTGACTGAACCATGTGTGGTCCAATCATTAAATGGTCTAGAGTAATTAGGGAGGAAATAATGTCCTTCACAAGGTATAAAATTATCAGGATTGATGTATCCCATGTCCAAACCGCCCAGAGCCAACATTGGTTTAATGGTTGAACCTGGTGGGTATTGTCCAGCAATGGCTCTATTGAATAATGGTTTGTTTTTATTATTTAGAAAAGCAGCATATTCAGAGTTACTCATGCCTTGACTGATTTTATTAGGATCATACGATGGAGTGCTAATAAAAATGAGAATCTCACCGTTGGAAGGATCAATACCCACAACGGCACCTTTTTTTCCTTGCATTGCATCGTATGCAACTTCTTGTAGCCTAGTATCTAGCGTTAAGATAAGATTATTTCCAGGTTCAAATGGCTGTGTATTCAATCGATCCATTACTCTTCCACGAACATTCACTAACAGTTTCTCTTTTCCTGGATAGCCATGCAGTGAAGTTTCATAATCTCTCTCAATCGATGTTTTTCCAATCTGCTCTTTGCCAGTGTAGATAGCAGAATCAAATCTTAAATAATCGTTTGATGATATAGAGCCAACATAGCCTAGTGCATGGGAAAAAACTTCTCCCTTTGGGTAGTATCTTGTAAGTCTAGTTTTAATATCTATTCCTTTAAATATATTTCTATGATTGGCAAAAATAGCTATTTGTTTTTCAGAAAGCTTTGTATTTAATGTAATGGCTTTAAATTGATAACTGTTATCAATCTTCTCAATTTTCTCATTTAGTGCGTCTACTTTATTTATGTTGATTAGCTGTAGTTCTGCTAATTGATCCAATGTTTTCTCTATATGTTGGACTTGCTCGGGTATCATCTCAAGTTGGAATACTGGTCTATTCTCAGCTAATACGTTGTTATTTCTATCAAAAATCAATCCTCTGCTAGGAGGTATTGACTGAGTTCTAATGGTATTATTTAGGGAGCGTAATTTGTATTGATCAGAATCATAAATTTGTAAAAAAACCAAACGTATAAAAATTATTGAAGCTAGTAATAGAATTAATAATGAGGAAAATAATATACGATTTAGGAAAATATTTTGATCTTCTTTTTGGGTTATGATTGATTTAAATGACATAAAACTATCTAGTTTTTATTCTTGATTGTAAGTTTTGCATTAACCCCATAAAGAAAGGCCAAATCAAAGATCCTAGTAATATGCTTAGTAATTTTGATTGTGAAATTACTATTTTCCCAATCATTCCTTCTATCCAAAGATGCATCATCTGATTTATTATAAGCAGGATAAGAACAGACAGCATCATCTGCCATATCGGAAATACTCTAATTTGCAGTCTAAATCGATAGGTTATGTATGTTATTAAAGATAAAGCAAGAGAAGACTCACCCAGAATGCCGCCTTGTAAAATATCAAGTATTAATCCTATTAGACATGCTGAGAATAGACCAATCATCGAAGGAGTCATAATAGTAAAAAATATCAAAGACAAAGGTATCCATGGAACTCTTAAGAAAGATAGGTATTCCGGTAAGGGAATTATTGATAGAAGACTGGAAAGAATCAATATAAACCAAATAAAGGAAAGTTTTGATAGTTGACTACTCATTTGGGTAATCTTTTTTAATATCTTGGATAACCAAAACTTCATTAATATTTTTTAGATTGGCAATTGGTTTAGCTCCAATACTAAGATAAGAATCTCCTTTTACCCTTTCTATATTCGAAATTATGGCAACGGGATATCCTTCAGGATATCTTCCACCTAAGCCAGATGTAATCAATACATCATTAATTTTAATATCAGAATTATTAGGAAGATTGTTGAGAATAATTTCATCATAAGAGCCAATACCAATTGCTATTGCTCTAAGACCATTCCTTGCAATTTCAATAGGAATACCATGTTCAGGATCTGAAATAAGCAGAACCTCAGAAGCAAGTACTTGATCACGAAAAATATGGCCAATAATCCCTTTAGAATCTGCGATTGCAGCCCCTAAATCTATACCATCCATACTGCCTTTATTAATAATAATTTGATGTTTATCCCTATCTTGATTGACTGAAATAATATCTGCGAAAATAAAATTTTTCCCGTCTTCTGGTTTTGCCTTTAGAAGTTCGAATAATCTTTTATTTTCAGCTTCAAGTTTATAGGTTTGTTGTACTTTTGAATAAAGTTGTATGTTTTCTTTTTTTAATAATTGATTTTCTGTCAAGATAGATTCTCTATCGTTTAACTTATTCTTTAAGTTATTGATAATCTTTTTAGGTGCGTTTGCTGCAACTTGGATGGGTAGAAGGGTTACTGATAGATATGATCTTAATCTATCTGTGTAATTGCCTTGAAAATCTAAGTACATCATCCCTGAAGACAGAATAAATATCAGAATAATTCTCAACCCACTATAGTTGGGATTTGATCGATCAATTGTATTTTTTTGTGTGAACGGCATGAGGTGCAGTCACCCGTTGTTTGTAATTTCTATAGCAGTCAATATAATTCAAAAAAATCAACACCATGTTGGTCTAATATTTCAATAACTTTACCACCACCTCTTGCCACACAGGTTAGTGGGTTATCTGCTAGTATCACAGGCAAACCTGTTTCTTCAGATAGTAATTTATCTATGTTCGCTAATAAAGCACCTCCTCCCGTAAGCACTATTCCTCTCTCAGCTATATCAGAACCAAGTTCAGGAGGTGTTTGCTCTAAAGCAGATTTTAATGCATTTGCTATTGCTTGAAGAGGCTCTTGAAGAGCGTCTAGAATTTCATTACTATTTAGAGTAAAGCTCCTTGGAACTCCTTCTGATAGATTTCTCCCTTTAACAGAAATCTCTCCAACGGAATCTCCAGGGTAAGCACTTCCTATCTCATGTTTAATTCTTTCAGCTGTAGCTTCTCCTATCAACATTCCATAGTTTCTCCTAATGAAGTTGATAATAGCGTCATCAAAAGTATCTCCACCAATTTTAATCGAATTACCATAGACAATTCCATTAAGCGATATAACTGCTATTTCAGATGTTCCGCCTCCTATGTCTACTACCATTGAACCTCTTGCTTCATGAACAGGAAGTCCAGCACCTATTGCGGCCGCCATTGGTTCAGCTATTAAGTAAACTTTTCTTGCGCCAGCTCCTTCTGCTGATTCTCTAATTGCCCTTCTTTCTACCTGAGTAGATCCATAAGGAACACAAACTAAAACTCTAGGACTGGGTCTAAAATATCTTGTGCCATGTGCTTTTTTTATAAAAGCTTGTAGCATTGCTTCTGTGACTATGAAGTCCGCTATGACACCGTCTTTCATTGGTCTAATTGCTTCAATTGAGCCAGGTGTTCTTCCTAACATCGCTTTAGCATCGGTGCCTACAGCTACTACAGTTTTTGATGTTCTTCCCTCTCCCGTTCGTAGGGCAACAACTGATGGTTCATTTAGAACTACACCCTTGCCTCTTGCATACACAAGAGTATTAGCAGTTCCTAGATCTATTGATAGATCATTGGAGAAATATCCTATAATATTTTTGAACATATTTATTTTTTTTAATTAAAATCCAGAATAACTACTCTAACAACGAGTAGGATTTTGAGCAACAGGAAGTTATCATTAGAAGCTATTTTTATTAATTAAATCATATCATGACTGTAAAAAAATCTGACATAAATCATATTTGCGATCTATCCAAGTTAAGGATTGATGAGAATGAAATTTCAACTTTTACTAAACAAATCTCAGATATCCTCAATATGATTAATGAATTAGAAGAGGCTGATACTGATGAGATCAAGCCTATGGCACATCCGATGAATATGAGTCAACGTTTAAGAAAGGATGAAGTTATATCGAATAACGATAGAGATCTTTTTCAAGAAAATGCTATAGATTCTGAAGATGGTTTTTATAAAGTTCCAAAGGTTATAGATTAAGCGGGTATATTAATGGAACGATTTACTCTTAAAAAACTCATTCATATGATTTCTCAAAGAGAGATTTCAAGCGCAGAATTGGTATCTATTTATTTCCAGAGAATAAAGAAATACGATCATTTTATAAATTCTTTTATAACCCTAAACCAAGAGAGTGCTGAAGAGCAATCATTAATAGCTGATAAAAAAATACAAGCAGGCAATTATGATTTATTAACCGGAATACCTTATGCATCGAAAGATATTTTTTGCACCAAAGGAATAAAGACAACTTGTGCTTCAAAGATGCTTGAAAATTTCGTACCTCCTTATGATTCCACTGTTATAAATCAGATTAAAAACAGTGGAGCAATTTTGATGGGAAAAACCAATATGGATGAATTTGCAATGGGTTCTTCAAATGAAACTAGTTATTTTGGTCCAGTCTATAACCCTTGGGATCTAGAAAGGTCACCGGGTGGATCTTCAGGAGGTTCTGCAGCAGCCGTAGCCTCTGGTATTATTCCGATAGCACTTGGAACAGATACAGGAGGGTCGATCAGGCAACCAGCAGCTTTTACTGGAATTACAGGGTTGAAGCCTACATATGGCCGATGCTCTAGATATGGAATGATTGCTTTTGCATCGAGTTTAGATCAAGCAGGGTTATTGGCTTTGACAGCAGAGGATATAGCTATTTTCTTAGAAGCAATGTCAGGGTTTGATCCTCTTGATTCTACAAGCGTTGAGGAACCTGTTCCTCAATATAGTGATTCTCTTTATAACTCTATAGCAGGAAAAACTATTGGTTTACCAAAAGAATTCTTTAACAACTCTTTGGATATTAAATCTCAAAGAATACTTAATGAAGGTATTGAAATATATAAGAAATTAGGAGCAAAGATTATTGAAATATCATTGCCAAATGTAGGTTATTCTGTCCCTACATACTATGTTGTTGCCTCAGCTGAATGTTCTTCAAACTTAGCAAGATATGATGGAATTCGTT
>Ga0114996_10007861_pt1 | contig 11979 bp, 6 predicted proteins | sample ArcticOcean_MG_C_4_FD_87039 | JGI IMG/M metagenome (GOLD analysis project Ga0114996, IMG submission 87039) | Marine microbial communities from western Arctic Ocean - ArcticOcean_MG_CB4_134 | ecosystem: Environmental > Aquatic > Marine > Oceanic | place: Arctic Ocean: Canada Basin | collected... | reverse complement strand
TAAATATGAAGATTTTTATCCGTGGTGGGAAAAGAATTGGGAAAAGGGCATCCCGTCTTGGCACAAAGATAAAGTTACGTACGATGAATGGCGCGAAGCAGGATACGGTATAAAACGATTGCAAGGTATGATCAATTTTATGAACCAAGAAGATTGGTCTAGACGCATACCGGAATTTCAAGAATATATTATACTTAATGATAGAGTACGTGGAACAGATTTTACAAAAACATTTTATGGAATGGAAGAGTTAATGCAATGTTGAATGAACAAATAAGATTAAATCATATAGCCGAACAGGAAATATATTTTTGTTATTGGAAAGATAATTCTCATTGTATTAATGAAGTAAACGACGACTATCTATTTGAATTAGCAGACAAGGTTACTAAATCGTGTATAGACGGTGAACTAATAAATATTCATCGTAAAATATGGTATACAGAAAGCACTGATTTAGAAAAATGTTTATTAGATGCGGTTAATAGTAATCGAAAATATGCTTTGGTTATAAAACCAGCAAATCGAATTAATCTAAGTGTGTGTTTTCAGTTAATGAAATTGGCAGAAGATAATCCTAACGCCTTTATTTTTGCTCATTTAGTAGATAATGAAGCACCGATACGTTCTGTTAATATGGAAAAAATTAATCGAAGAAAATATTGGTATGGTATACACCCTCAATTATTTCTTATTAATTTATCTATGTGGAAAAATATTGGGAGCCCATTTCATACCGGTTATAAATTAACTGATAATATTTTATATGATGCTAATCGTAGTAAAGCAAATCTTCATGATGATTATACGCCAACCTGGTTAAAGCCAAATAAAAAAACACTAAAATATTCAATAGGAACTAAAATGTCATGGGGGTGGAATATTTTAAATAAAGCATTTAAATATGGATATGATGCTGTTGCATTTACTCAAGGAATACGAGACGAGAAGCATTTTTATTATTTAGAAGAAGTGCAAGATAATCCTAATGCAATTAATAATATGGAAATGTATATTAAAGACCAGGAACTTGTACAATCATTGGGATATACAAATAAAATTTATATGTTTAATACAGAACCATATCCTACGGAATTTCCCAATTTTTTCCCTCGTATGAAACAAGTAGATGCCCCTAATAAATTTGATAATTATGTTTTTTTAACTTCTGGATTTTTAGGAAATTTCATGTTAGATACATTTAAGTACTCTGGTAAAGAGAATATTATTTTTTATGATATTAGTGGACCAGCAGTAGCATTTAAACAATTAATCAATCAAACATGGGATCCTGTTGAGATTCCGATTAGATCGATAATTAATGAAGCAATCGGTAATACTTCTTTAATTCGATTTGCCGATGACCTAGATGATTTAGAAATTCGGTGGGATGAGGAATTAAAAAAATGGGGCGGAATTGATAATTTTTATAAACATTGGAACTTATTTCAAAATAATTTACATAAGGTATCATATTGGCAATGGGATATTGTTAATAATTTTGATAGTTGGCATGTTGATTATATTAATAATTTACCCGGAAAAACATTTTTTTGGGTAAGCAATGTTTATGGAAACGAGTTTGTTCTTAACCAACAAGGAAATCACAATAATATTGCTCTAAAATTTAAAAGTTTAATTAATAACCTTAATCATAATGTTTATGTATATGGGGGATTAATGGATTTAAAAAAAATAGATGTATCTATTCCGAAAAATATCAACTTAGTTAAAAGTTATAATCGAAAAGTTTTTAGAGGATCTAAAGGAATTCGATTCGATCCAGTAACTGGTAAAGAAAAAAAGTTATTTTTACATGAAAATATCAATACGCCAACCACAAATTGGTGTATCCTTCCGTGGATACATTTAACATCTAGTGTTGCAGGATGGTATCGACCGTGTTGTGACAGCAATAAAAATATAAAAGATCGTACTAATTCAAAAAACGACAAAGAAATTCTTCATACTTCTGTTATGGGTATAGAAGATGCATTTTATGGTCAAGCAATGAACGAAATAAGATCACAATTTTTAAAAAATGAAAGGCCAAAAATTTGTTCATCTTGTTGGAAAAAAGAAGATGCCAACATGTCTAGTTTACGAATTGCAATGAATTCTAGATTTTCTAATGTAATTGAAAATATAGATGTTGATAAACCAAAACTAAAATATTTAGATATAAAATATGATAATAATTGTAATTTAGCATGTCGAATGTGCAGTACTGGAAGTAGTGACCAGCACCAAAAAGAAATTTTAAGTTATGTAAAAGATGGACAACAAATACCTAATCATTTTAGTTATGCCTCACCGGAATTATTAAACAAAGAAACATACAAAAAACAATATACGAAACGATTAATTAAACTCAACGAAAAACCATTTTTAGAACAGGATGTAATTAATTCAATTCCCGAATTGATGATGTTAAAAGCAACTGGTGGAGAACCGACAATAAATAAAAAATTTTTAAATGCAATAGATTATGCAATAGAACACGACTACGCAAAAAATATCGAATTAGATTTAACAACAAACGGAACAAAGTTTACTAATGAATTTTTAGAAAAAATATCTCAATTTAAACAATTAAGATTGCGAATTTCGGTTGACGGAACAAAAGATGTATATGAATATATACGATATCCATTTCAATGGGATCTATTGACTAAAAGCGTAGAGAATCTTTTTAAATTTTGTTCTAATAAAAAACTTTTTACTGCTCCAGCTGACGATGTTTCTCCTAAAGCATGGATAGGATTTTCCATAGTTGTTCAGCCTTATAATATTTTTAATTTAGGTGAAATTTATAAATGGGCCGATAATCTTTATGAAAAATATAAAGGCGGTATTTGTGAAGAATTAACAGATGTATGTATTGATTTTCAAATGATACCTGAACAAAGTGAATTAAATCCGGTATTTTTACCAAAAACAATGTTAAAAAAAGCATATAAAAAATTTGTAAAAGATGTAACCGGAATACCAGGTATAGCTCCAAGAATAGAATATTTTGAAAATTTTATAAAAAACCTTCCTAATGATGATATATCTATCAAAGATTCGAAACATAATGAACTCAAAAAATTTACAGAGTTTTTTGACAAAAATAGAAAACAAGACTACCATGATCATTTAGATCCTGAAATGGTTGCATATCTAGATAATGCTCCTGTAGCACCTTGGGAAAAAGAAAACAACGGATTTTGCATATTACCATGGATCCATCTTAGTACTAGAACAACAGGCAATATGCAATTATGTTGTACTGCTAATAGCGGAAGCGATGACAAATATCCAATGGTAGGATGTAATAGAAAAGATGACGGAGAATTGGTTAATTTAAAATATGATAATTGGAAAGAAAACTGGAATACCAAATATATGCGAGATGTTAGATTAGCAATGTTAAATGGTCAAAAACCACGCGAATGCCAAAAATGTTATAAAGAAGAAGAAGTAGGATATAATAGTAAAAGAAATTGGGAAAATAAAAAATGGTCTTCTAAATTAAATTATGATTCTATTGTTTGGCATACTGAACCAGACGGATCGGCTCCTGCAAATATACACTATGTTGATTTAAAGTTAGGTAATAAATGTAATTTAGCATGTGCAACATGTAATCCAGATGACAGTAGTTATTGGGCTAAAGATTGGAAAAAAATTACAAGGTCAAATATAAGTAGTGAATTAAAAGAAAATTTGTCGTGGTCTAAAGGTAGAGATCAGCGCGGAGGGTATGATTGGTACAAAAATAAAATAACATGGGATGAATTATCTAAGCAAAAATTAATAAGCGATGCCTACATACTAGGCGGCGAACCAACTATAATTAACGAATTTAAATATTTTATTAGTAAAGCACACAAGCAAACAAATTTACGATTTAACACAAATGCCCAAGTATGTGATGACGAATTATTAGATCTTCTTGAAGAATTAAAATCTGTAGAAGTAGCAATAAGTATAGATGGAATAGATTCTAAACATAATTGGTTAAGATATCCAAGTGATATAGAATCAACATTAGAAAATTTAAAAAAATATAATAATTTTGCAAAAGAAAACCAAAATATTAAATTAAATATTGATACAACCGCTAGTATTTTTAATATAATTCATATACCAGAATTAATAAAATGGAAATTATCAAAACACGAATTGTCCGAGATAAACAAATGGCCTCAACACGGAGGGATGATAGGTGTTCATTTTCTTTATAGCCCTAAATTTTTAAGTGTAAAATGTTTACCAAAAGAATTAAAAGAAAAAGCATCAGACATATATACAGATTTTTATAAATGGTTAGAACAAAATTTTGAATATTATACAGAAGCATTAGAAAAACCAAATGGTATTAAAAAATTACAATCAATGATAGATTTTATGTGGACAGAAGATCTATCACATTTATTACCTCAGACGATAGAGTATATCAAAAAATTAGAAGAAGTTAGACAGTTAGATTTTTGTAAAATATTTCCCGAATTAACAGACTTATATAATAATTATGGAAAATAAAAGTTACTGCCCGGTGCCGTGGACAAGTTTTGATATAAACAATAACGGCGAATATCGTATGTGTGTTCAAGCTAATACACATCGAGAAACTAGAGGAGTATGTAGAAAATCGAATAATGAAGTAATGACAGCCGATAATTCGTCTATAAATGAAGCCAGAAATGCTTCACTTTTAAGTAGTGTTAGACTTGCAATGTTGAAAGGTGAAAGACATGAAATTTGCAAGCGGTGTAATGACGAAGAAGATGTCGGCTTAGCAAGTAGACGGATAACAGAAAGACGGAGGTATGAACAGCGAACTCTACGAGATGACGAGGGTACTCTCGTATGTCCATCATGGGAAGCAACATTAGTTGAAGATAATATTTTGCAAACATTTTCGATTGACAATGCAAAAAAAGTTACTAATAAAGATGGTTCAATTGATATTAACCAATCACCTATTTTGAGTGCTGATATTAGATTGGGAAATTTATGTAATCTTAAATGTAGAATGTGCGGCCCAACAGAAAGCAGTCAATGGAAAGACGATTGGTATAATGCATTTGGTTGGAAGAAATTTAAATATTCACCTGCTGATGATAAGTTTTTAGATTTACGAATTGATAAAAAAGGTAAAGTATGTATTAAAGGATTTGATCCATATAGTTGGCACGAACGAAGTGATATATTTAATCAAATTATTGATAGTGCCCCTAATATAGAAATGATTCACATTAGTGGTGGGGAACCAACTCTTGTTGATGCTCATTATGGGTTATTACAAAAGTTCATAGAAATTGACAAAGCAAAATATATTGCATTAAATTATAATTCTAATTTAACAAATATACCCGATAAAGCATTTGAAATATGGAAGCATTTTCGTATTGTTGAAATAGGTGGAAGTATTGATGGTCTTGGCAAAGTTAATGAATATATACGATTTCCAAGTAATTGGAAAAAAATAGAACAGACAACTCAAAAAATAGATAATGCACCTAATATAAATGGATGGTTTACTACTACTGTTCAAATTTTAAATGTTATGTATATAACAGACATACTTGATTGGGTTCTTGAACAACAGTTTAAAAATTTTAATGTACATAGTAAGCATTTGCATTTGACTATGCATCATTTACATAATCCCACTTATTACAACATACAAAGTTTGCCTAAGCAAATAAAAAACTTAGTTCAAACAAAATATGATAATTGGTTTAAAACATTTCCTGATAAAATTAGTAAAAAAGAAAAATGGTACCATTATGAACGTGAAGTAGATACTGATTATGTTATCGATATTACTAGGAATCTTTTAAATTCAATTACGAAGTATATGTGGGCAAACGATACATCTAAAAGTATAAAAGAATTTATAGAAATAACAACAAAGTTAGATGCTTACAGAAAACAAAATTTTAGAAATACACTACCTGAAATAGCAGAACCAATCTATGAACATTTAGCAGATATAAAATATTGGAAATCAAAAAAGAATGAAGAACATATCGGAGTCCTATTTAAAAATAGACATAATGCAATATTTGCTCCGGAATTTCAGAAATCTTTATACGATATGCCGTGGCAAGAATATTTAAAGAAACCAGGCTTTTGGGAATGTAAGGAACAATTTGATGAACAAATACATAATTGGATTATATCAACTAAAGAAAATACTATTAGTGGGTTGGATAAATTTAATGAACACCACATAATTACAGGCACAACCCAGGCATTTGATGAAGCATATTGGAGATATAAAGATAAAAGATTACGAACATATAGAGGCGAATACCATTATCATAGAAGAATATTAGATTTATCATATGACAAATGGGGATTCATCGATACAAGATATCCAAACAATGATGTTGCTGAACCAATAGATAAAAATGATTGGGTTATAATAAGCATGCCTTTCTGTGGTAACGGAAGTGTTGCTCCATTCTTACTTGAAACATTAGATATGTGTTTGGAAAAAAATGTTCCTGTTTTAATAGATTGTGCATGGTTTGGTACTTGTTATGATATTGATATTGATGTTAGCCATCCTGCTATAAAAGAAGTATGTTTTAGTTTGAGCAAAAGTTTGGGAATGGGGCATTCACGAATTGGAATTAGATATAGTAATTTTGTAGATGGACCAATAGCAGTAACAAATGATTATAATCATTTAACACTTGTTATGGCTAAAATAGGAATACACCAAATGAATAATTTTACTTGTGATTTTATTCCGAATAAATATTTACAAATCCATAAAGATCTATGTCAAGAATTTAATTTAACTGAAACCAACTGTATGCATCTTGCCCTTGGTCCTCGAACAGAATTGTGGGAACGAGAATTTCAAGATGATGACAAATATATCAAAGTAGGTATTCGTGATGCAGTAAAAGCACGACGGAAAGGTGAAATATGAAAGAACAATTGAAAAAAGTTTTCTGTCCAGCTCCATTTCTACATTCATATACAAGTATGGGTAATAGTGCATTTAAACTTTGTTGTATGAGTGATATTATAGATAGAATCGATACGCCGGCAATCAGAAATGGTGATACCGTAGCGGATCAACAAGAACGCTGGTGGACAGGCGATAAAATTAAAACAATACGTAAATCATTTTTAAATAATGAGTGGCCTGTGTTAGAAGACGGATCTCGTCCATGTGATTACTGTAAACATTATGAAGAAATCGGAATTGATAGAGAAAGCACAAGAGTAGGATTTATAGAGAAGTATTCCGATGCAGATTTAACAGTAGACGATATGGGGTTTAATATTGAAACAGGTAATAAACATGGCCATCCGATAGATTTAGATTTGCGACCAGGTAAATTGTGCAATGCTAAATGTAGATCTTGTTGTAGTATCTGGAGTAGTAAAATTGAGAAAGAAGTTTTAGATAATTATGATTTATTAAAAGGTACATATTGGGATATGTATACTAATAATAAATGGCAAATGCGAATGGCGGAGTCGATAGATTGGGATAAAGACAATTCTCGATTATATGATAATTATAATCTCGAAGGTGTTCGTTGGCTAAAAATGTCTGGGGGCGAAACATTAATAGACCCTAGTTGTTTTAAAATATGGAAACAATTGGTTGATCACGGAGACGCCAAAAATATAATATTACATATAATTACAAATGGAACTGTATTACCCGAAAAAACAATAGAACTACTTTCACAATTTAAAGGATTAGAATTACGATTTAGTGTTGACGGTGTAGGGAAAGTATTTGAATATTGCCGAACAGGATGCGAATGGAAAAAAGTTCATGCAAATTTTTTAAAAGCATGTGAATTACCTAATATTCGCAGTATAGGATTCAATAGTGTAATAAATGTATATAACATATTTCATATTTATTATCATGTTGCATGGATGATAGAACAGAGTAGACGATTTGAATTTATAGACACGCCTGCGTTGCATCCTATTGTTGAACCAATGCATTTAAATGTACATTGGTTAGATGAAGACCATAAAGATTTTATTAGAAGCGAAATAGATAGAGTAATATATGACTATAACATAAATGACAAAGAACAAGAATGTTTTTTACAAGTTTATTCAGATCTTAATAAAGATGTAAGTCATTATAGAAAAGAATCAGACTTTGTTGATAAATTACCTGAAAACTTAACAGAAAGAAAAGATCAATGGATGATACCTAATACTCAATATAATAAAGAACAATTTATTCGTCATACATTAGTTGCAGACAAAATACGAAAAACAAATGTTTTAGAGATTACCCCACAATTAGAAAGATATTTAATATGATTTATAATAGTATAAATGACATAAAATCAGTCCAGATTGAAATTACAAATAACTGCCAGGCAATGTGTCCAGGGTGTCAACGTAATATTGACGGAATCACAGTCAATCCTACACTGATAACAGGTGCTAAAGGAAATATGCCTTTTAATATTGTTAAAAAAGCATTACCAGTTGAACTGTTAAAAACATTAGACCGTATAGAGTTTAACGGGAATTTCGGCGATGCACCATTTCATCCGCAATTTAAAGAAATTGTACAATACATAATAGAAAATAAAAATGATAACTTGATTATTGAAATGAGTACTAATGGTGGCATGCATGACCCTAAATGGTGGGCTGATTTAGCAAAATCTTGGATGTTTAATAAAGGGTGTTGTGTTTGGTTTGCAATAGATGGGATAGATAATGAAACACAACAAATGTATAGACGAAATGTTAGTTATGATAAAGCAATTGCCAATGCTCGAGCATTTATAGATGCAGGCGGAAAGGCAGAATGGCAATTTATAGTATTTGACCATAACAAACATCAAATTGATAGATTATATAAATTAGCAGACGAGTATGGATTTAAAAGGGTACGGACAAGCAACACAAGATCAATCTTTAATGTAGTTCATGTTATTAAGGCCAAAGAAGAAGATTTTACACATAAGGCAAAAAAAAATAAAAAACATAAATCTAAAATTATTAAACAAACAGACGGAACAGTATGGGAAAATTTAAAAGATGCAACTGAAACTTTAATAAAAAAACATGGGTCTGCTGATGATTATTTAAATCAAACAAAAATTTCTTGTGACTGGGGGAATCAAGAACAAAAAATTATGGTAGAGCATGATGGAACTGTTTGGCAATGTTGTTACTTTGTTGGATCATATTTGTATGGATATGATCCAACACCAAATACATGGAAAGATTACTATGCAAAAAAATATTCTACTGATTTTAATAGTCTACATTCGTATTCTTTAGAAGACATAATAGTTAATAGTGATTTATGGAAAAAAGATTTGCATGAATCTTGGAATAATAAAATGGATTCGCCTATTAATCCTCGATTAGAAATGTGTGCTAATCATTGTGGTGAACATTGTACTTCCGCAACAATAAGAGATGAAGACCATAAAGACAAGAAAGGCAAACATTTATATGATACAAACATACTATGAGACAAGAATTTTTTGAAAAAGTTAGAATAACTGAAGGATTTTTTTGTCCTGCTCCATTTATGCATACCTATATAAATGCAGGTAAAGATGCAATAAAAATGTGTTGTGAAGGCCGACATATAAGATCAAAATTTAGTGAAAAAGAATCCGGTATACCTGCAAGTAATCGTCTTAAAGAATTTTTTTATAAAGATAAACAACTTTTAGAAATACGAAAAAAATTATTAAAAGGCGAGGAGCCTATCGAATGTCATGTATGTGGAGATCGAGAACGAAAAGGATGGAGTAGTGATAGATTAGAATATTTGGCTAGAGATGGTAATACAGTAACACCTGATATAAATTATGGTAATGAGTTCAGACAACCGCTGGCCTTAGATATTAGACCAGGTAATGTTTGTAATTTAAAATGTCGTATGTGTGATCCTGGAAATAGTACAGAAATATTTAAAGAAGTAGAAGAAAACCCAAATTTATATCAATATTATAGAGGCAATAAATGGAACAAAAATACAACCAATATGGATATAATTAAGTTTATTTCTGCTATTGATTTTAAACTTATTAAAAGACTGAATATTTTGGGAGGCGAACCTACTGTAGATCCTGATACAATAGCATTTTTAGAAAAATTAATAGAGAACGGTAATACCGAGTTAGAATTAATTGTTACATCTAATTGTACTAATTTTAACAAACATTGGCAATTATTTAAACAGTTTAAAAATTTAGGTGTTTGTGCAAGTTTAGATGGTACTGGAAAAACATATGAATATATACGAACAAATGCAAAATGGAAACCAGTTATTAATAATGTATATTCGTTGCTTAAATTAGAAAATCTTAATTTTTTGTCTATAAACCTTGTGTTACAGATGTATAATATATTTGATGTTAAAACTTGGGGTAAATTCTTTTATAATTTATATAAACAAGGCAATAATATCGGCGCTCCTTTTATACAAGCATGTGAAGAACCTCCGCATTTTCATCCTGCTATTTTATTTGACGAGGATAAAAAATTTATAATAAAAGAAATTAATGATTTAATAAAAGAAGAAAACATAACGGATGATGAGTTTATTGAAGTAACATTAACACCGACTCGAACTTGTCTCAATGATCCAATATGGGAAAAATTTTCACCTGACGAATATCCAACAATAAAACCAAATGATGTAAATGAATTACGACATCATTTTAAAACCCATACACGAATGCAAGATAAAATTAGAAACACTAACGTTTTAAATTATCTTCATCCGAGAATTAAAAAATATATATGAAACCTCTCCATGCACTGAAAGTAAATTTTGAAGAAATAATTAAATGGGCCAAACGTGATTTTGTTTTTGAGATTACTGATTCAGTTCCATATTTTCATGCGTATTATTGGAAAAGAAACACAACATGGCTTTGGGATCAAGGAGATAATAGAAGTACATGGAAGAATCATTTAAAAAATAAAAAAATGAAAGAAATTTTAGAAAGATCGGGGTGGTTATCTAATTATAAGTTAATTGAGGAGATAGATAATAGATATCTGGCTGGTCCCTACGGATCCGATTCTGAAATACAAATAGAACAATCGGAAAATATTTCAGATGACGCAATAACGTATAAATGGAATAATGAAGGATTCCGTGGAGACGATTTAATAGAAACAGACGAAGGCGTACTAAGTTTGGGTTGTAGTATAACTAATGGACAAGGCGTTCCATACAAGAAAATATGGCCTACTTTGGTAAGCAAAGAATTAGGATTAAAGAATTGGAATTTAGGAATTCCTGGTGCTAGTAACGATGCATGTTATGCATTTGCATCATATTGGATACCTATATTAAAACCTAAATATGTGTGTATGCTCGGTCCAAATATTCATAGAAGATATTTTGTTGATATAGATTATAAAATAGAACAGTATCTTAAGGAGGAAGAAACAGTAGAAAAAAGGGCAGATGCACTCTGGGATTTAGTAAATGGTATATGTAAAAAACCTGATTCAGACAAACAAAGATGGCAGGGCGAGATAAAACGATTAGAAAGTGAAATTAAGAGTATAACTGACAGTAAAAATTATGATTTTGATCCTAATTGTACAAGAACATGGCCTCATGTAAATTGGGGATCTATTGCAGAATCTGGTTGGGACGATGCAGGATTACATGGTTATTTAAAATATACTCTTTTGTTTGACCTTGACAATGTTTATCAATCAAAATCTAATGCTTTAAAGAATATTGATGCGATTAAATATTTGTGTATAAAGCATAATGTAGAAAAATTTGTATATATATATTCAGATGATATAAAAATACCATATATAAAAACAAATCATAGTTATGAAGATGTAAAGGAAAAAGAATTTAATGAAATTGACTATGATGATTTGGGGAGAGAATTAGGTCATCCAGGGATTAAATCTCATAAATGGATGGCTGATTATTTTTTAGAAAAGATCAATGAATAATATACTATTAATATCATATATAACTGG
>Ga0114996_10007855_pt1 | contig 11985 bp, 5 predicted proteins | sample ArcticOcean_MG_C_4_FD_87039 | JGI IMG/M metagenome (GOLD analysis project Ga0114996, IMG submission 87039) | Marine microbial communities from western Arctic Ocean - ArcticOcean_MG_CB4_134 | ecosystem: Environmental > Aquatic > Marine > Oceanic | place: Arctic Ocean: Canada Basin | collected... | reverse complement strand
CGAGGCAATCGGCGCCGGTGTCTCCTCCGCCGATGATTACGACGTCCCGACCCTCCGCGTCGATGAAGGCGTCCTCGGGGATCGTGTCACCCTCGCATCTCCGATTCTGGAGTGTGAGGTAGTCCATCGCGAAGTGGATGCCCTCCAGGTCGCGACCTGGAACAGGCAGGTCGCGGGGCTGACACGCTCCTCCCGCCAGCACTACGGCGTCAAAGCCCTCCTTGAGTTCGTCCACCGACAAGTCGCCACCAACGTTGGCGTTGGTGCGAAACGTAACGCCCGCTTCTGCCATGATGGACAAGCGGCGATCGAGGACGCGCTTCTCCATCTTGAACTCGGGGATCCCGTAGCGTAGAAGGCCACCAACGCGGTCGTTACGCTCCAGAACTGTGACGAGGTGCCCGGCTCGGTTGATCTGCTCTGCGGCGGCCAGGCCAGCCGGCCCCGACCCCACGACGGCTACCTGCTTGCCCGTGCGCTTTCCTGGCGGTTGGGCGTGGACCCAGTTCTGGTCGAACGCCTTGTCGATGATCGCGACTTCTACAGCCTTGATAGTGACTGGGTCGTCGTTGATTCCGAGCACGCACGAGCCCTCGCACGGTGCCGGGCAAAGCCTGCCTGTGAACTCCGGAAAATTATTGGTGGCGTGCAACCGATCGATGGCGTCCTTCCACTCACCGCGATAGACGAGGTCGTTCCAATCCGGAATAATATTTCCCAGCGGGCACTCCTGATGACAAAAAGGGATGCCGCAATCCATGCACCGAGCGCCCTGGCGGCGGAGCTCGATCTCTGGATACGGAACGTAGACCTCGTTCCAGTCGTGGACGCGCTCCGCGACGGGCCGGGTCGGCCATTTTCTGTACTTGATCTCGAGGAACCCGGTGACTTTACCCACTAGTAGCTCCCACTAGCTCGGCGAAGGTGGGTTCGCGCCCCTGCGCGAGTGCGCGCGCCTTGGCCTCCAGTACGCGTCGGTAGTCCCTGGGCATGACCTTCACGAAGTATTTCTGCACCTCTTCCCATCTCTTGAGGAGGCGCTGTGCATACTCTGAGCCTGTGCTCTCGACGTGGCGCTCGATCAGCGTCTCGACGAAAGCGAGATCTTCCTCCAGGTCGAGGGGGCCGACGTCGACCTGGCCGAAGTTGCACCGGTCCCTGAAGTCGCCATTCTTGTCCAGCACGTACGCGACGCCGCCGGACATGCCCGCGGCGAAGTTGCGCCCAGTGAGGCCCAGGATGACCACGCGACCGCCGGTCATGTACTCGCAGCCGTGGTCTCCGATGCCCTCAACCACGGCATGTGCCCCGCTGTTGCGGACGGCGAACCGCTCGCCCGCCAAGCCGCGCACGTACGCCTCGCCACTAGTTGCACCGTATAGTGCCACGTTTCCGATGATGATGTTGTGCTCGGGTACGAAAGTGGCCTTGCTCGGGGGAAAGACGACGAGCTTGCCGCCCGAGAGTCCCTTGCCCCAGTAGTCGTTGGCGTCGCCTTCGAGGTTGAAGGTGATTCCGCTGGGCATGAACGCCCCGAAGCTTTGGCCCGCAGATCCCGTGAAATGCGATTTGATGGTGTCGTCTGGCAGCCCTGACCCACCCCAACGCTTGGTGAGCTCGTAGCCGAGCATCGTACCGACAGTCCGATTGATGTTGCGAATCGGAAGTTCGAGCTCGACCGGGGTGCCGTGCTCCAACGCGTCTGCGCAGCGAGCGATGAGCGTGTTGTCGAGGGCTTTGTCGAGCCCGTGGTCCTGGCTCACTACGCATCGGCGTGCTACCGAGTCCGGCATGTCAGGGGCGACTAGGATCGAGGAGAGGTCGAGGCCCTTGGCCTTCCAGTGGTCGAGCGCAGGAGTGAAATCCAGCCGATCAACCCGCCCGATCATCTCGTCCATGTTGCGGAAGCCGAGCTCCGCCATGTACTCACGGGTCTCGTCCGCGATGAACTCGAAGAAGGTGGTTACGAATTCTGGCTCGCCGGTGAAGCGCTGCCGGAGCTCGGGGTCTTGGGTGGCGATGCCCACTGGGCACGTATTCAGATGGCATACGCGCATCATGATGCATCCCATCACGACCAAAGGAGCCGTGGAGAAGCCGTACTCTTCCGCGCCCAGCAGGGCGGCGATGACGACGTCCCGGCCGGTCTTCATTTGTCCGTCCACTTGGACCACGATGCGATCACGCAGCTTATTGAGCACGAGCACCTGTTGGGTCTCCGCCAGGCCCAGCTCCCACGGCGCTCCCGCGTGTTTGATAGACGTGAGCGGTGAGGCTCCCGTGCCGCCGTCGTGGCCTGATATTAGCACCACGTCCGCGTGCGCTTTGGACACACCCGCTGCGATCGTGCCAACGCCTATTTCAGCCACCAATTTGACGTTGATGCGCGCCTCTGGGTTTGCGTTCTTCAGATCGTGGATCAGCTGGGCCAGGTCCTCGATCGAGTAAATATCATGGTGGGGCGGAGGCGAAATGAGTGTGACGCCCGGCGTTGAGTTGCGCACATCCGCGATCCACGGGTAGACCTTGAAGCCAGGCAACTGTCCGCCCTCACCGGGCTTGGCTCCTTGGGCCATTTTGATCTGTAGGTCGTCGGAGTTGACCAGGTACTCGCTGGTCACGCCGAACCTCCCAGAAGCGACTTGCTTGACGGCACTGCGCCGCGAATCGCCATTGGCATCGGGTAGATATCGTGCGGGGTCCTCGCCGCCTTCGCCCGTATTCGACTTGCCTCCGATGCGGTTCATGGCGATGGCTAACGTTTCGTGCGATTCCTGGCTGATGGAGCCATAGGACATCGCCCCGGTGTGGAAACGCGCGAGGATCGACTCCACGGACTCGACCTCGTCGAGTGGCAGAGGCGGACCGGCCCGCTTGAAGTCGAACAGCCCGCGCAGAGTAGCGCGATGCTTGTTCTGGTCATCTACCAGGTTCGTGTACTCTTTAAAAATCGAGTATTGGCGGGTCTTGGTCGCGTGTTGGAGCTTGAAAACCGTGTCGGGGTTGAACAGGTGGTACTCGCCTTCGCGGCGCCACTGGTATTCACCGCCCCAGTCGAGCTCGGGCGGGCCCATCACGCGGTCGGGGAAGGCCTCCGCGTGACGGCGGCGGACACCCTCCGCGATCACATCCATTCCGACCCCGCCGATCCGAGAGGCGGTCCGGGTAAAATAGCGATCCACTACGGCCCGATCGAGCCCCACCGCCTCGAAGATCTGGGCCCCGCAATAACTTTGCAGGGTGGAGATCCCCATCTTCGACATGACCTTTAGGATCCCCTTGTTGAGCGCCTGGATGTAGCTCTTCACTGCCTTGGCGTGCTCGAGGTCCTTGAGCATCCCCTGCCGGATCATGCCCCTTAGGGTCTCGAACGCCACCCATGGGTTGACTGCCCCGGCTCCGTAACCGATGAGTAGGGCCACGTGGTGGACCTCGCGCGCGTCCCCGGTTTCGACCACGAGCCCGCAGCGTGTGCGCGTGCCCTCTCTCACTAGGTGGTGGTGGACCGCCGCGGTCGCGAGCAGGCTCGGGATGGCCGCGTGCTTGCGATCGATCATTCGGTCTGACAGGATCACGATGTTGTAGCCATCCGCGATTGCGAGGCTCGCCCGCTGCTGCAGTTCCTTGACGGCGTTGGCGAGGCCCTCGCCCTCCTCAGCCAGTCGGTAGGTGGTCGGGAGCGTTATCGCCCTGAAGCCGGACACCGACACATGACGGAGCTTGGCAAGCTCGGAGTTGTCGATCACCGGATACTTGATGCTGATCTGGCCGCACGATTCGGGCTCCGCCAGGAGCAGGTTCCGCTCGGGCCCGATGGTGCTCTCCATGGAGGTCACCAGTTCCTCGCGGATGGCGTCGAGCGGAGGGTTGGTGACCTGGGCAAAGAGTTGCTTGAAGTAGTCGTACAGCATGCGCGGTCGATCAGAGAGCACAGCCAGAGCCGCGTCGGTCCCCATCGAGCCGGTCGGCTCCTGGCCGGCTGTGGCCATGGGTGCAAGCAGGATGCGCAAATCCTCGTGCGTGTAGCCGAAGGCGAGTTGATAGGTGAGGACCGCTTGGTGGTCGGCTGCGGGTACGGAAGCCTCCGGGAGGTCCTCGAGCTTGACTAGGTTCTGGGCCAGCCATTCCCCGTACGGGTGCTCGGCCGCCAGTTCCGACTTGATCTCCTCGTCGTCGATGATCCGTCCCTGGGCCGTATCCACCAGAAAAATGCGCCCGGGTTGCAACCGCCCCTTGTAGCGAATGTTCTCGGGCGGGATGTCGAGCACGCCCACCTCGGACGCCATGACTACGATGTCGTCTTTGGTGACGTAGTAGCGCGATGGGCGCAAGCCGTTGCGGTCGAGCACAGCGCCTATGACGACGCCGTCGGTGAAGGCGATCGATGCGGGGCCGTCCCACGGCTCCATGAGCGAGGAGTGATACTCGTAGAAGGCTCTGCGATCGGCCTTCATCGACTCATGCCCGTTCCACGGTTCGGGGATCATCATGAGGACGGCATGGGGCAGAGTACGGCCGTTCATCACGAGGAATTCGAGCACGTTGTCAAAAGTTGCCGAGTCGCTCCCACCCTCCCGGATCACGGGCAACACCTTCGCGAGGTCTCCGCCCAGCACATCCGAACGGCACAACGCTTCGCGCGCCCGCATCCAGTTGATGTTCCCCCGCAGGGTGTTGATCTCCCCGTTGTGGGCGGTATAGCGATACGGGTGCGCGAGCGGCCACGACGGGAACGTGTTGGTGCTGAAACGCTGATGCACGAGGGCCAGCGCGGACTCGACGTCAGGATCGGTCAGGTCCGGGAACATGGGATCGATCTGATCGGCGCGCAGCATCCCTTTGTAGACAATCGTTCGGGACGAGAGGCTCGGAACGTAGAAGAAACCCCCGCCCCCTACGGCGAGGGTATCCACCAAGTGCGTGACACGCTTACGGATCACGTAAAGCTTGCGCTCGAAATGGTCCTGGTCGCTAAGGCCCGGCCCCCGTCCGATGAACACCTGGCTGAAATGCGGCTCGGTCGATACCGCGCTGTCGCCCACCATGTGATCGTCGGTCGGAAGGTCGCGCCAACCCAGAAGGTGCTGGTCCTCCTCGACCACTACCGACTCGACGAGAGCCTGGATCTCCCTCCGCTGCTCGGTATCGTGCGGCAGGAAGACCATTCCGACCCCGTATTCATTCGCGTCTGGCAGGTTGATGCCCAGCGGCTCGCAGGCCTTGCGCAGGAAGCGGTCTGGTATCTGAAGCAGGATCCCGGCCCCGTCCCCAGTGTTCGGCTCACAGCCGCAGGCTCCGCGGTGTAGGAGGTTGATCAAGATCTGGAGCGCCTGGCGGACGATCGTGTGGGAGCGTTGGCCCTTTACGTTGACCACGAAGCCGACGCCGCAGGAGTCGTGCTCGTGCCGGGGGTCATACAGACCCTGCGCCTGTGGTTGGCCCGCGAATCCTGCTGGCTCGCGTCCGCTCTTGCCTTCAATATTCGTCATGGTCTGCTCAGACGCGTGTGCATAAACATTCAGATTGCGTGCCGGGGGGATAGGCACGGTATAATCGGCCCCCAGTCGGCAAGGACAGAAGTGGCCGACCAGCGGGGAATAATTCCACGCGGGGGTTACAATTATAACGCTGTTGGAGTGTTCCAAAACCCCGGCGGCTGCGGAGAAGAGGGGTGGTGGGGGCTCAGCGCCTACCTCTCTTGGTGCCAGTGTTAGCGAGACCGCTAGACAGTACGAGCGCTCTTGATGTAGTCTAGCCTCGGGAAATTCTGCCGCACGGTATGCGTTTCCTTCCAAAGATCCCGAGCGCCAAGCGGCCCCCGGTCCTTTCTCTCAGTAATGCTGCCTTGCCGATCAACCAGGCGTTCAGGAGGCCCAACAAGCCCAGGAGGAGTAGGGCGTTATCGACGCGGGCTCTCGAAGGATCATCGTAGTGATGGCCTCCATACTGGCGCTCCGCGCCTGGCTCGAGGATGGTGGGGAAGCGCCCCCATGGGGGCTCCCGGCTCTGGCTTTGTTGGCCGTTGCGATGAGCGTCCGGTTGCTGAGGGGACAATCCGACGTCTCGAAGACAATGCCGGCCGCCGCCACGCAATCTAAGCCGGACGCTGCCGACTCGATCTGAGCCCCTATTTTGGTGACCTTTCACTGATGACGTTTCTGATGCTCCCTCCGCTCTGATGCCTCGTTCGTCCGAGCCCCTCCGAGGTGCGAGCCACCTCGAGTGCACGTACACAGGCGAAACCGTCGAGAGCGAGGCCCTGCACGGGTTGTCGTCCGCCGGGAAGCCGTATTTCGCGCGCTATGATCTCGAAGCGATCCGACCCGGATTCCAGCCAGCCGACCTCGCTGGGCGCAGGGCTGATCTGTGGCGCTATGAGGACGTGCTCCCTGTTCGGGACCGGGCCTGCCAGGTCAGTCTGGGAGAGGGGTGGACCCCCCTTCTCGACTCGGCCCGCTTGGCCGTTCGTATGGGGGTCAGCCGCGTCTGGATCAAGGATGAGGGTCAGAATCCGACGGGGAGCTTCAAGGACCGCGGGCTGTGCCTCGCCGTTTCGCGTGCGAAGGAACTGGGGGCGACCGAACTCGCAATCCCGTCTGCGGGCAACGCGGGCGGCGCGGCGGCGGCGTATGGCGCGGCAGCCGGGCTGCCCGTCCATGTGGTCGTGCCCACCGATACGCCCGCCCCGATCCTGGCTGAGATCCGGGCGTTGGGCGCGAACCTACGGCTTCTCGATGGGCTGATCAGCGACTGCGGGCGGGAGGTGTGGTCGGGGGTGGAAAAACACGGCTGGTTCGATCTCTCGACGCTCAAGGAACCGTACCGGGTGGAGGGCAAGAAGACGATGGGCTACGAACTGTTCGAACAGCTCGGCGGCCGGCTTCCCGACGGCATCGTCTGCCCGACTGGCGGGGGGACCGGCCTCATCGGGATGTGGAAGGCGTTCGACGAGATGGAGCGAATGGGATGGATCGGGCCGGAGCGGCCAAAGATGTTTTCAGTTCAGGCCGCTGGGTGCGCCCCGATGGTGCGAGCCTGGGAGAGTGGGGCCGCGGAGGCGGAGCCGTGGGCGGATGCTGCCACTTATGCTGCGGGGCTGCGCGTGCCGGGAGCGGTCGGCGACTTTCTGGTTCTGAAGGCGATCCGGGAGTCAGGAGGGGCTGCGGTGGCGATCCGGGACCAGGACATGTGCGACTGGGTTCAGGCGGTCGGAGCCGACACCGGGATCTTCGCGGCGCCAGAGGGCGGCGCCGTCGCGGCGGCGGTGCCTGCGCTCGTCGCTATGGGTGCGCTCGACCCTGACGAGGAGGTCGTGCTCTTCAACACGGGCAGCGGTCTGAAGTACGTGGGCATGTCCCCGGTCTGATGGTCCTGGTACGGTCATGATCAGCATGCATTTTACCTGAGCGGTGCCAGTGACTGGCCATCCGCCGATGAATGGGGAGGACAAGTGGACCAGCGATTGACCCCGATTTTGACCCAGGTATGGGTACTCCACTGGGTACTTGAAGCTCACTTGTCAGAGAGAGCAAAGGTCCCACAAGCTCAAAAAATCATGTGGAACCTCATTTATTGCGAGTGAGCCAGGAACCCAGTGGGTCTCGAACCCACTGACGCTCCGTCAGGCGACCAACTCGGCTCATGGGCGTCTACACGTCCAGAGCCTTCTGCTTACCGAACCTCTCCACCACCCGACTGGGACACATAAACCACGTCTCTGTCATCTGGGTCGCACCCGGAGGGATGGTGGGTGACGAGGGGTGTGCAGGTTGGGTCCCAGGCGATGTCCACTGAGTCCCGGCACGGGCCCGGTCCAGGCCAACTGGCTAGTGCTGGACAAGGCGACGTCCTTTGACCCACTGCCACATCCGGTCCTCAATGTGTCCCCCGAACGAGAGACCAGATCCATGTGCAGCAGTGGGGCGAGACCTTCATCGAACGCCACTACGCGGCTGCCCGTCTGAACGCACACCAGACGAACTCCTGGGTTGCGCCTCTCGGCGTGCGATGCAGTTCCAGGTGGTCGGCGATCAACACCAGGTCATCACCCAACTCTTGGGCCAGAGCGTCGGGGCTATAACGTGCCGTGGGCAATCCGCTACAACGCTCTGGGGCGTTCGGACCGAACGTGGCTATCACCGCAACCCCATCAAGTGCGATGGTCCGAAGGAGAGTGGCCTTGTAGGCAAGTCGATCGCGTTGATCGGTCAGGAAATGGAAAACCGCGCGGTCATGCCAGACATCCCAAGGATGACGTGACACGAAGTTCAGGACATCTGCGTGGATCCACTCCACAACGGCTGCCTCGGTGCCCAGGCGTGCTCTTGACTGGTCCAACGCAACCTCTGAAATATCCATCACGCCGACTCTGTAACCAAGGGCAAGAAGCCGGCCGGCAAGAAATGAGGTTCCCCCACCGATGTCGAGCACGGCGGCACCGGCCCGAGTTCCCGCAGACGCGATTAGATCAAGCGAGGATGTTGGCTCCGCTTGAAACCAGCTCAAGCCCGTTGAAGCCATTGAGCGGTACACGCTGTTCCAATGCGCCGCCGGTCGCTTCGAGTCAGACATGATGGGCTTCCAACCCTACACGGTCAGCGCGGGGCGACACTGCCTGCTTCGAGTGCTGTGACTGCCTCACGAATTGCCTCGATGGTGTGCGGAACCCGGCGACCGACACCACGTCCCTGCGTAACCAAGATAGTCGGCGTCCCAGGCGCTTGGAGCTGGGTTGCGAGCGCCATGTTGGCCGTTACGACATCGGCGTGCTGGTCGCTGCGCAGGCAGCGCCCGAAGACACCTGACTCGAGTCCCACCGACTCGGCGTAGTCCTCGAACATAGTGGCTGGGCTCGGCATCGGGGACCACTGACCCTGGTTCCTAAATAGGTGGTCGTGATATTCCCAAAATCCCCCCTGGTCATCTGCGCAGCGGGCCGCGCGCGCAGCAAGGAAGGCATTCGGATGCATGCTCAATGGGAAGTCGTAAAACATGAACTTCGCCCTGCCGGTGTTTACAAACTCAGCCTCGATGAATGGTTTTACCAGACGCTCGAATTCACCGCAAATATGGCACTGGAAATCGCCAAACTCAATGATCGTGATCGGAGCTTGAGCGTTCCCTTTTACGACTCCGCGCGCCAAGGACATCAGGGTACCGGGATCGTCGAGCCCAACCAGTCCGATGGGCTGTGAGACTGTCGAGTTCCCCGGCCTCGAGACGACCGTATAGCCCACGATGCTCATCCCAAGCACGGCGACCGCACTGAGGAGCCAGTAGAACCCGGTCATCCTTGAGCCGGCCGGAGAGTCGTCACCTTTTCCGTGGTTGCGCTCTGGCTTCTTCTTGGACATTGAGCCCACTCCTTTCATATAGGCGCCGCGGTGGGTCCCCACCGCCTGATGAGTAAGCCGGAAAAACGTCCTATAGCCGTATCCCAAGCTTGGGGCCAATCCACGTCATCAAGGTATAAAGGGCCACGGTAAGCGCGCATCTGGCGATCAGCGATGCCCAAAAACGAATGCCTCGCCGGAGCATGAGCGGGACAATCAGAAACATCGGTAGCGACGGCAACACGAACCAGAATGTCGCCTCAGCGTGTGCCGCTAAGTGGAACGGATCGCTCGTATCGCGCCAGAGCCAAATCATCCCGAGAATTGAAATTAGAGGGAGGGACACGACCAGTGCACCCCAGCCTGGATGTCGTTTCGCTATCTCCGAGCGAACATAACGTGGTTCTGCCATGCGCCGGCGATCTTCAGATAACGCAGGGCCAACCATCTTTCCGAACCCCCACCAGCTCCGGTAAGCGGATGCCACGATTCGTCTAGCGACGCGCTAACCTCGACCAGCTGTCTCCCATTTCTCGGAACTTCTCGAGCCGCACGTCGTCGTTCGCCTGCACAGCTGCCTGGGCCAGGGCGTAGTAGCCCCACGAGTAGTAACTGGGGATGCCTCTGGTGGAGTGATCGGGCCAGTGATCCCAGTTAGGAAGGTCCGAACGATTCACGAACACCTCCTCCATCAGGTGTTCGGTGCGTGGGACGTCAACCGAGGGGCCTGTGACCGCGCGGATCGGAGTGTCTATGATGGCGACGGTGCCGTCGGGCGCGGTGGCATTCAAGTCCCCGTTGTTGAGCTTGAACGCCAGTCCCTGCCGCACGAGGTAGGGCTGGACGCCCAGCTCGCTAGCGGCGTTACCGCTCGATGCGAAATAGATGGGACGGCTGGCGATGCTCTGGTTGATGATGGTGAGCCCCAGTTGGTGCCACGGATAGAGGTAGCCTCCGGCTGGGAGCAGCGCTTGGATGTTGCCCACCGCTACCGACTGGGCTTCGTCCATCGTGATGTAGCTCGACATCACCCCCTCGATCGTGGCGTCGTCCAGATCCAAGATCGGCCGGTCGGGCGGCAGGACCGGGTGGTCGAGCGGTAGCGCGATCTGGCCCTCCGTGAGTTGGTCGGGGGTCATCGTGTAGACGGCCCGGGCGCTGGCGTCGTAGGGGCGCTGGCAGATCACGCGGGTCGGATCCCGATTTGGCGACTGGCCAGAAAGGCAGGGCGTGGTTAGGTCCCGGAGCTGGCGCGTGTACCAGGGGGTGTTCAGGTACGACGTGACGATCACGGTCACGTCCCTACGCACGCCCTCAACTTCCTGAGCGTACCAAAGCGGAAACGTGTCGTTGTCACCGTTGGTGAAGAGGACCCCGTACGGCTCCACGCTCATGAGGAGGTTGTAGCCCCAATCCCGGGCGGACCAGTCGTAAGAGCGTGTGGCCCAGTGCCAGTTGAGGGCGAGCGGCACGAGGGCGATCACGAGTACGGACGCACCCTTCGCGAGGCTACCCCAGGCAGCGGCCGCCTGCTGCCAGAGGACCGCTATCCCAAGGCCCGCCCAAAGCCCCCACACGGAGAAGCTCACGATGAAGAAATAATCCCGCTCGCGGACCTCGTGGGCCCCCGGTTGGTTCTCCGGGGCGACGATCGAGTAGCCGTACTTGAAGTTCAGGTACCAGACGAGCCCGATCGACAGGGTGCTGAAGAGGGCTAGTACGTAGAGGAAACTCGGCCGGTCCCGCTTCCAGTGCTCCATGGCGCCCCACAGGCCGAGCGCCGTGAAGGCCATCGTGAACGGGATACGGACAGGGGCGAGCAGGACGTTCGAGCCCGCCAGCGAGCGCGACCACTGCCAATCGAAGTACTGAAGGTAGTTCACCAACTGCGAGGTGAGTGGTGCCAAGCGGGGCAGAAGGGGCGGCTTGTCGTACTGCCTCCGGCTGAGCGCGTCCGAGAGTGCGACGCACCCGGTCTTCCCCCACGAGATGATGCTCACGACAGCCGAGCCGAAGGTCTCGCACGTGGGATCGGCTTCATTGATGAGCGGGCCAAGGGCAGCGCGTAACGGCAAGAACAAATGCACGGAGAGCCCCAGCACTCCTACGATCAGCCCCGCTACGTATAGCCTCCAGTTGAGCAGCGTCTGCGGGTGTACAACCAGCACGAACACCAGCATCGCAGGCGCCGCCAGAAAGGCCATGAGGTGGTTGCCGACGCTCAGGGCCAGGATGAAAACCATCAGGACGAGGAGGTTGTCGTCCTTTCCCTGGCCCAATTTTTCTTGCCAGCGGAACAGCAGCCAGGAGAGAAGCGCGATCGTGGCCAGGGAGACTGTATAAACCTTTTCGTTCACGTTCGACTGGTTCCAGACCGTGAACGCTGTGGCGCTAAGAAGCACCGCCACAAACGCTCCGACCAGTCGGAACACGCGCTCGTCGCTGAAGTGGCGGAGCACGTGATGCACGACCAGAAACCAGAGTGCGTGCGCGCTCGCGCTCATGAACGCGCTGAACAGATTGATGCGCACTGCCGTGCTCAGCTGAAGGGGCGAGAGCAAGACGTCCCAGGTTCTCGCCAGTAGAACGAACAAGGGGTTCCCCGGGGGGTGGGGGATTCCCAGGATATGCGCGGTGGCGATGTATTCGCTGG
>Ga0114996_10007853_pt1 | contig 11986 bp, 5 predicted proteins | sample ArcticOcean_MG_C_4_FD_87039 | JGI IMG/M metagenome (GOLD analysis project Ga0114996, IMG submission 87039) | Marine microbial communities from western Arctic Ocean - ArcticOcean_MG_CB4_134 | ecosystem: Environmental > Aquatic > Marine > Oceanic | place: Arctic Ocean: Canada Basin | collected... | reverse complement strand
GGTCACTTGCTCACGGCTGCTGCGGCCGCCGGGCTGGCAAAGATCCTGCTCGCTTTCGAGGCCGAGACTCTGCCGCCGACGGCGAACTTCGAGAGCCCGGTGAACGACGACCTGAAGACAGGTCCTTTCCGGGTGCTGTCAGAAGGTCAGCCGTGGCTGCGTCGCTCCGACGGATCACCCCGCCGCGCCGCTATCAGCGCCTTCGGCTTTGGCGGGATCAACGCACACGTCCTGATCGAAGAGTGGCGCCCAGGTATCAACGCGGTGGTCGCTGAACGGGCACCCACTACCGAGTCCGTCGCGATCGTCGGTATGGACGCGCACTTTGGTCCCTGGGAGGGCCTGCGCGCGTTCCAGGAGCGTGTACTCGGGGGCGACCCCGAGATACAGCCGTCCACGCCAACACGCTGGTGGGGGGCCACGGAGTCCGACTGGTTCGAAAGCCTCGGGCTGCACGCGAACGATTTCCGCGGGCACTACATCGATCAGCTGGAGATTCCCCATGGTCGGTTCCGCATTCCGCCCAGAGAGTTGGAGGAGATGCTCCCTCAGCAGCTCCTGATGCTGAACGTCATGGCGAATGCCATCGACGACGCGGGATTCGAGGCCGGGGAGCGGCTTCGCGCCGGCGTCTTCATCGGGATCGCGCTCGACCTCAACACGACCAACTTCCACTTCCGCTGGGCGGCGGACGCGAGCACGAGAGAGAACACTGTGCCCCCGTTGACCGCCAACCGCACCATGGGGGCGCTGGGAGGCATCGTCGCCAGCCGCATCGCCCGGGAGTTTCGGGTCGGCGGTCCGAGCTACACGATCTCGAGCGAGGAGACATCGGGCATGCGCGCGCTCGAAGTCGCCGTCCGCGCGCTGCAGACGCATGAGCTGGACAGCTGTTTCGTAGGCGCGGTGGATCTCGCTGGCGACGTGCGGGCGGTGCTGGCGACCCACCAGGTGCACCACTACTCGGCGAGTGGGCTCCCTCGCCCCTTCGACGCTGACGCGGATGGATCCGTGGTAGGTGAAGGTGCCGCCGCCATGGTGCTGAAACGCTTGGAGGACGCCGAACGCGACGGCGACCGCATCTACGCCGTAATCCGGGGACTCGGTGCGAACTCGGGGGGCTCGGCCCAACGCCCCATGCCTACGCCCGACACGTATTCACGAGCGCTTAAGCGCGCCTACGAAGAGGCGGACCTCGACCCGTCGCTGGTCGGTTACGTCGAGACGCACGGAAGTGGGAACCACATCGAGGACCGTATCGAGACGGAGGCGCTCTGCTCTTTCTTCTCGCCACGCCATATGGCACCAGTCCGCCATCTCGGTAGCGTGAAAGCTGACTTGGGACACACCGGCGCAGCCGCCGCACTCGCCTCGGCAGTCAAGACGGCACTCTGTCTCTACCAAGAGGTGCTGCCGCCGGTACGTGGGTTACGCTCCGTTCGCGCGGACCTCTCGCCTAAGGACTTCCTGCTGGCGAGAGAGTCCCAGTACTGGTTGAGGAACCGTGCAGACGGCCCGCGGCGCGCTGGCGTCAGCGCACTCGGTGTGGACGGCGGATGCTGTCATCTGGTGCTCGAGGAACACGAGGCTAGCAAGGGAGCGACGACGCTCTCGGAGCGTCGCCAACCACTCGGGGCGCGCAGTGAAGCACTCTTCGCTGTTGAAGGCGACGACGTCTCTCTTCTAGGTGCGCGGCTCGCAGCTCTCGCCGCCCATGCGCGCCATGAGGCCGACCCGATCGAGCTTCTCGCGCGCGACTGGTTCCGGAAAGTGGGCCAGAGTCCCGACGCCAAGCTCGGCCTTTCTCTCGTGGCTCGCTCGCGAGAGGAGCTACTGCGCCTGACGGACGCGGCGGGTGCCATGCTACGCGGGGAAGCCGACGACAGCGCATTGCCAGAGTCGAACCGCATACTCTGGAACTCCCACCCACTGGGCGGCCGCGGCAAACTCGCATTCGTCTTCCCGGGTTCGGGCAACCACTACACCGGGATGGGCCGTGAGCTGGCCGCCGAGTGGCCGGAGATCGCTCGCATACAAGACGCCGAAACGCTCTACCTCCCGCAACAGCTGCTACCCGACCGCTTCTGGAACGCGTCCTCCAGCAGGGACTTTGGCGACGATGAGCGCGCGTTCATCATCGCGCAGGTCGCGCTGGGCACAGTGGTATCCGACCTGGTGCGCTCGTTCGGTGTCGAGCCGGGCAGTGTGCTGGGGTACAGCCTTGGAGAGCCCGCCGGACTCTTCTCTCTGCGCGCCTGGCGTGACCGGGAGATGATGCTCGCGCGCCTCATGGAGAGCTCCCTCTTCACCGACGACTTGGCCGGCCACTGCAATAGCATTCGCACGAGCTGGGGCCTGACGGAGTACGAAGAAGTCGATTGGGTCACCGGCGTGGTCGATCGCGCCGCAGCCGCAGTGCGCGGTGTGCTGGACGCAGAAGAACGGGTGTATCTGCTCATTATCAATACGCCGGCCGAGTGCGTGATCGGAGGGGACCGCAAACGCGTGTCCGCCGTGGTAGATGCGCTTCACTGCAACTTCCACGCGCTCGAGGGCGTGCCCACGGTGCACTGCTCGGTAGCTGAGCCCGTGGCCAAGGAGTACCACGACTTCCACCTCTTCCCGACGACGGCTCCTGCCGGTGTACGCTTCTTCAGCGCCGCAGCCGGCGATGCCTACGACGTCACCCGAGAGAGCGCCGCCGACAGCATTCTCGAGCAAGCTGTGAGGGGGTTCGACTTCCCCAAGCTGATCGAGCGCGCGTATGAGCAGGGCGTGCGCATCTTCTTAGAGATGGGCCCCGGCTCCTCGTGCACACGCATGATCGCACGCATCCTCGAAGGTCGCCCGCACGTCGCCCAGTCTGCGCTGAGTGCCCACAAAGGCGACGTGTCGTCTCTACTGCGCCTGCTGGGCCGACTCATCGCCGAGAGGGTTCCCGTGGACCTACAGCCTCTCTACGGCGTCGAGACCAAAGCGCTTGGGCACCGTAGCGTCCTGCGCGAGGGATCGTCCGCGCTACGGATCCCAATCGGTGGAGACCCGTTCCATATCCGTCGGCGCGGCCCACAGATAGAACCGGCGCTGCCCCAGGCTCATCCGCCCCAGCCTGCATCTGTCCCCCTGGCTGCAGCCCCTGGCATGGCCGCGCATGACAAGACGCGCGCTAGCTCAGTAGTGCCGGCAGGGGCGCCCCTTGTCCCAGCAGCGGCCTTCCCTCCAGCAACGGCCCTGGCTCCGGCAGCATCGCTGAGCGCCACTCCGACGCCTGGGGCCATGCCCCTCCCAACCCTACCGTCGGCCGTCGACCCTACACTCCTTGCGGGACTGAACGCGGCCAGCGAGGCCCGAGCCCACGCACACAGCAGCTACCTGCGCACTGCCCACGAGCTCGACCGTGCGCTCCAGGAAACAGCAGCCCTCCAGTTTCGGCTAGCCGAGCAGTTGTTGGCGTCCTCCGGAACCGCACCGATCGAGATCGCACCACCAGGGATCGCACCACCAGGGATCGTGCCCCCAGGGATCGCGCCGCCATCTCCAGCACCACCATTGTTTGGGCCACCCACCATCGCACCACCGTCGTTCACATCACCCGCCGCCGCGCCGTCGATGGGGGCACTGGACTCTCCGCCCAGGACGCTCGATCGTGAAGCGTGCCTGGAGTTCGCGGTCGGATCCATCGGCAAGGTCTTGGGAGCGTCGTACGCGTCTATCGACCAAAACACGATTCGAGTTCGACTGCCAGACGAGCCGCTGATGCTCGTGGACCGTATCCTCGGCATCGAGGGCGAGCCGCACTCCATGACCGGCGGACGGATTGTCACTGAGCACGACGTGGGTGTCCGCCCCTGGTATCTGGACGGGGGCACGATACCGACCTGCATCGCCGTCGAGTCGGGACAGGCTGACCTCTTCCTCGCCGGCTGGCTGGGAATCGACGCGCAGACCGAGGGTCGGGCGGTGTATCGCCTCTTAGATGCAGTCGTGACGTTCCACGACCATCTGCCGGAAGCGGGCAAGGTCATCCGGTACGACATCAGCATCGAGCGCTTCTTCCGCCAGGGTGAAACATGGCTCTTCTACTTCGCGTTCGAAGCGACGGTGGACGGCCAGCCACTCTTATCGATGCGGGAGGGCTGCGCGGGTTTCTTCACGATCGAGGAACTCCAGGCGGGCCAGGGCATCGTGCGAACGAAGATCGACCAACAGCCCCGCCCCGGCGTCCTGCCTGAGCAATGGAAGAGCCTCGCACCGATGCACGCTGGGGAGTCCTACGATGACGATCAGATCGCGGCGTTGCGCGCGGGCGACCTCGCAGGATGCTTCGGTCCTGCCTTCGCAGACCTGCCAATCAGCAAGCCGGAGACGCTGCCCAGCGGACTCATGGAACTGGTGCATCGAGTAAGTCACGTGGACCATGAGGGTGGTCGCTTCGGCATCGGGATGATCCGCGGGGAAGCAGACGTTCATCCCGACGATTGGTTCCTTACCTGCCACTTCAGCGATGACATGGTGATGCCCGGCACGCTCATGTACGAGTGTTGCATGCACACGCTGCGCATTTATCTCATGCGCATGGGCTGGGTGGGAGAGGCTGGCAGCGTCCGGTACGAACCGGTGCCCGGCGTGAAAAGCCGCCTCAAGTGCCGTGGCCAAGTCATCGAAAGCACACGCGGTGTCACGTATGAGATCGAGATCAAAGAGCTCGGTTACGCGCCGGAGCCGTACGCCATCGTCGACGCACTGATGTACGCCGACGGGCGGGCCGTCGTCGAGATCTCGGACATGTCGATCCAGCTCACAGGCCTGACGCGCGCGGACGTGGAAGAGCTCTGGCACCCTCGAGACAAGCGCGTGTTGTACGACAAGGAGTCCATCCTGGCGTTCGCCATCGGCAAGCCGTCAGAAGCGTTCGGCGACCGCTACCTGCCGTTCGACGAAGAGCGGGCCATCGCCCGCCTGCCGGGGCCGCCGTTCGCGTTCATGGACCGTGTGGTCGATACGGTGGGCTCACCCTGGGACCTCGAGTCCGGGGCAGCGGCCACTGCGGAATACGACGTGCCTCCGGACGAGTGGTACTTCGAGTCCAACCGACAGCCCGACATGCCGTTCGCCGTGCTACTGGAGATCGCACTGCAACCGTGCGGCTGGCTCGCCGCGTATTGTGGTTCGGCACTGACGAGTGAGACTGATCTGCGCTTCCGCAATCTGGGAGGACGCGCAGTCCAGAAGCGAGCCGTGCGCGCCGACGCAGGAACGCTCACCACCGAGGTCCGCCTGACGGACGTCTCCCACTCGGGCGGCATGATCATTGAGCGCTTCGATATTCGAATGACCGACGAGCGAGGTGTCGTATTCGAGGGCGATACCTATTTTGGCTTCTTCAGCGCGGAATCTCTCGCTGACCAAATCGGCATCCGAGAGACGGACAAGTACGAACCCACGGAGGCCGAGATGGCTCAGGCGGTCAGCTTCGACTATCCTACCGAGGCTCCCCATCCGGGCGAGCGCTTTCGAATGGTCGCGAACATCGACGCTCTGATACGCGAGGGGGGACCGCACGGCCTTGGCTTCATCCGCGGGAGCATTCCTGTGGATGCGGAGGCATGGTTCTTCAAAGCACACTTCATGAATGACCCGGTGTGGCCGGGGTCTCTGGGGTGCGAATCCTTTCTCCAGCTGCTCAAGGCCTACGCGACAGACCGCTGGCAGGTCGACTCCGACGCGGCCTGGCGGACAAACGGCCTGGAGCATGAATACAACTGGACCTATCGTGGCCAGGTTTTGCCCACTGACGGGCGGGTTGAAGTGGAAGCGGTCATCAGCGAAGTGGACGACGAAGCCCGCCGTGTAGTCGCATCCGGGTACCTTACCGTAGACGGCCGCACCATATACCACATGGCCGACTTCAGTGTCGAGATCGAGCGGAAGACCGAATGAGGTATACCAAGGTTCATCTCGAGGCCATCGGATACGAACTCGCGCCCGTCGTTGTAACCTCCGACGAGCTAGAGGAACGCCTCGCACCCCTGTACAAGCAGCTCCACGTTCCAGAGGGTTCGCTGGAGGCACTCACGGGGATCTCGGAGCGTCGTTGGTGGGAGCCGAAGCACTCGCTGTCCAGCAGCGCGGCCGCTGCGGCCAAGAAAGCACTCGCCAGGGCAGATGTCCCCCCTGAGGCCCTCGAGGCCGTTGTGTATGCCGGGGTCTGCCGTGAGAACTTCGAGCCAGCTACCGCGTGCGCTGTGGCCGTGGAGCTCGGCGTGCAAGGCGCCGCGGCCGTCTACGACATCAGCAATGCGTGCCTCGGGATCCTCAACGGAATCCAAGAGATCGCAAACCGGATCGAATTGGGTCAGATCCGCGCCGGCATCGTCGCCTCAGCGGAAACGGCGAGGGAGATCGTGGAGATAACGATCGAGCGCATGCTACGCGACGCCACAATGGCTACCTACACCGAGGGCCTGGCCACGCTCACCGGTGGCTCGGGCGCCGTCGCGGTGGTCCTTACGGACGGCTCCTTCGGCAACCACGATACACATCGTGTGCTCGGGGGCGCGCAACGTACTGCCCCGCAGCACAATGATCTGTGCCGCTGGGGCCTCGCCGATGCCCCCACCCTGCACGGCTCGGAGCCGCTTGGGCAGCGGATGTACACCGATGCTGCCTCCGTCCTTCAGCATGGCGTGACCCTGGCGAACGAGACTTGGCAGGACTTCCTGAGTCAAATGGCTTGGGACGCCAACGAGGTGGACCGAGTGATCTGCCACCAGGTCGGCACGGCTCACCGTGATAGGATCCTCGGCTCGATCGGCATCGACCCGGCAAAGGACTTTTCGACGTTCCCGTATCTGGGCAATGTCGGCACAGTGTCGCTCCCGCTGACCGCCGCGCTGGCTGAGGAGCGAGAGGCGATCGCGCCCGGTGACCGCGTGGCGTTCCTAGGTATCGGGAGTGGACTGAACTGCATGATGCTCGGAGTGGAGTGGTAGGCGTGGAGCCCCCGTTCGAGGACTACCCCTTCGAAGGTCGCTTCTTCGATGTCGGCGGCGCCCGCATGCACTATCTCGACGAGGGATCAGGCCCGCCCGTACTCATGGTCCACGGCAACCCCACGTGGTCGTATTACTACCGCCATCTGGTACTCGCACTCAGAGACAGACATCGGGTCATCGTGCCCGACCACATCGGCTGCGGACTCTCGGAAAAACCGGGTGAGGACTCGTACCAGTACCGCCTCGAACGCCGCGTGCAGGACTTGGAACGCCTCGTCGACCACGCCGCGCTGGATGGGAAGATCACGCTCGTAGTACACGACTGGGGGGGCATGATCGGCATGGCGTGGGCCGCACGTCATCCCCACCGAATCGAGCGCCTCGTAGTCCTGAACACGGCCGCATTCCACCTGCCCGCCGGCAAGCGGGTACCGCTCTCGCTTCGTCTCTCCCGCTCGCCCCTCGGCAGCTTCCTCGTGCGCGGACTCAACTTGTTCAGCCGGGGGGGGCTCCGGTACTGCGCCACTCAACGACGCCTTACGAGAGGCGAGCGAAGCGCCTACCTGGCACCATACGATTCGTGGGCTCACCGCCTCGCCGTACACCGCTTCATCCAAGACATCCCGCTGCGAAGCTCGGACCCAGGGTACGACATCGTGAGCGAGACGCAGGCAGGCCTCGAGCACTTCCAGGACACGCCCACGCTGCTGCTGTGGGGGCTGCGAGACTTCGTGTTCGACGGGGACTACCTGAAGGAGTGGGAGCGACGAATGCCGCACGCCCAGACGCACAGGTATGAGGCTGCCGGCCACTATGTACTGGAGGACGCCCGCGACGACGTACGCGCGCTGGTGGAATCCTTTGTGTCCGAGGCACCGGTCGCGGAATCTTCGTGAGCCAGACGCTCACGAACATCGCGGCGGCGTTGCCCGCGATGGCCGCCCTCCAACCGAATAGGATGGCGATTGCCTGGCCTGACGGGCGCGGCGGCTTCTCGGAGCGAACGTTTCGCCAGCTGGACGAGGACAGCGGCCGCCTCGCCGCTGCGTTGACAGCCTACGGCATCACGCGCGGCACTCGTACTGTCCTGATGGTACCGCCGAGCTTGGACTTCTTCGCGCTCACGTTCGCGCTCTTCAAGGCGGGCATCGTTCCTGTCATGGTTGACCCCGGCATGGGTCTCAAGAGCTTGAAGGCCTGCCTGGCTGAGGCGGAGCCGGAGGCGTTCATAGGCGTCCCCAAAGCGCACGCGGCGCGGATCGTGTTGGGCTGGGGCAAGGACACGATCCGGCTGCGCGTCACGGCCGGACGCAGGCGCTTCTGGGGTGGGACGACGCTCACAAAGCTGCGTGCCGGCGATGGCCATCGCACGAGCGCCATGGAGCCCGTCGAGACATCCGCAGACGACATCGCCGCGATCCTTTTCACGAGCGGCTCCACGGGCGTGCCCAAGGGGGCCGTGTATACGCACGGGAATTTCCTCGCGCAGGTCGAACTACTGAGGGAGACCTACGGGATCGAACCCGGAGAGGTCGACCTACCCACTTTCCCGTTATTTGCGCTCTTCGATCCAGCGCTCGGCATGAGTGCGGTCATCCCGGAGATGGACCCCACACGTCCCGCGAACGTGGATCCTGAGAAAATTATCGCCGCCATTGAGCGGTATGGCGTCACGAACACCTTTGGCTCGCCGGCGCTGTTGCACCGAGTGGGAAGTTACGGCGCCGAGCACGACGTGAAGCTGCCGACACTGCGCCGGGTCATCTCGGCTGGCGCCCCGGCACAGCCGGCGGTATTGGAGCGGTTCAGCCGCATGCTTCCCGAGGGCACAGAGGTCCACACGCCATACGGCGCCACCGAGGCACTCCCGGTCAGCTCGGTAGGCAGCCGCAGCATCCTTGAGGAAACAGCTGCCCAGACGCACCAGGGCCACGGAGTCTGCGTCGGCCTGCCGGTGGCACATACGGACGTGCGCGTCATTGGAATCGACGACGGACCGATCTCGGCGTGGTCCGACGATCTGGAGGTACCAGTCGGAGAGGTGGGAGAATTCGCCGTCAAAGGAAAGCAGGTGACGCGCGCCTACTACGGGCGAGAGCGCTCCACTGCGCTCGCGAAGATCGTCGATCCCGATGGCGGTTTTTGGCACCGCATGGGGGACGTGGGCTATATAGACGAGCACGGCCGACTCTGGTTCTGCGGCCGCAAGGCCCACCGCGTGGAGCTCGAAGCCGAGACGCTCTACTCGCTCCAGTGCGAGGGCGTATTCAACGCGCACCCGGACGTCTATCGAACCGCGTTGGTTGGCGTGCAGCGGGACGGACGCACGTGCCCGGTGCTCTGTGTGGAGCTCTCAGGCGACCGAGACGTGGACCGTGCGAAAACGGAAGACGAACTGCGCACCACCGCCTCGGGCAATGAACGAACGCGAAGCATCGACACCTTCCTCTTCCATGAAGACTTCCCTGTGGACACCCGTCACAACGCCAAGATCTTCCGTGAGAAGCTGGCGGTATGGGCCACGAGCCAGCTCTCGTGAAGGCGCTCGTCACTGGAGGCGGCGGTTTTCTCGGGCTGGCCATTGTGCGCATCCTGCGCGCACGTGGCGATGACGTGCGCAGCTTCTCACGGAGCGCCTACCCTGCCCTGGAGCAGCTCGGCGTAGAGAGCGTGCGTGGGGACATCTCAGACCAGGGAGCCGTCCGAGAAGCCTCCAAAGGGCGCGACATCGTATTCCACGTCGCGGCCAAGGCAGGTGTGTGGGGCTCCGCCGAGTCGTACCACTGTGCCAACGTGGTCGGCACGGACAACGTGCTCGAGGCGTGCTCCGCGGAAGGCATCGGGCGCCTCGTATATACCAGCACACCCAGCGTGACATTCTCCGGCACCGACCAGGTCGGAGTGGACGAGAGCGCGCCATACGCTGAGCACTACCTGAGCGACTACGCACGCACGAAGTCGATCGCAGAGCGCCGTGTCCTGGAAAGCAACAGCCCAGATCTCGCCACGGTGGCACTGCGTCCTCACCTCATCTGGGGCCCCGGCGATCCGCACCTCGTGCCGCGGATCCTCGACCGAGCCCGCTCTGGCAAACTGCGCCTGATCGGCAACCGGCCCAACGAAGTGGACTCGGTCTACGTCGACAACGCAGCCGACGCACATGTGCTGGCGGCCGATCGATTGGCCCCGGGATCCGACGTCGCGGGTAAGGCCTACTTCATTTCTCAGGGTGAGCCACTACCTCTGGCGGAGCTATTGAACCGGATCCTCGCCGCGGGCGGACTTCCCCCTGTGACGCGACGGATCCCGGAAGGCACCGCACACTTCCTGGGCGCACTGCTGGAGACGGTCTACGGGCTCCTGGGCGTCGAGAACGAGCCCCCGCTAACGCGTTTCGTGGCGCGCCAGCTCTCCACCGCGCACTGGTTCGACATTTCAGCGGCCCGCCGCGACCTAGGTTACGAGCCAGCCGTCAGCCTGGACGAGGGCATGGAGCGTCTCGCGGCGTCGCTGGGCGCGTGATGGCCTAGCATGCAGCCTACGAGATTGACCGCCCCGGACGGCATCGAGCTCTGGCTCGTCGAGGGCCCCGGCACGGAGGCGGAGCGTTCAGCTCTGTACGGGCTGCTCAGCCCGGATGAGCGCGCTAGGGCCTCGGGCTTCAAGGTTGAGGACGCCCGCAACTCCTTCATCGTGTCCAGGGGTTACCTGCGCACCATCCTAGGTGACGCGCTCCCGGCGACACCGGACTCCATACGCTTCGGCGAGGGAGAGCACGGCAAACCGTTCCTCGACGGCTCCCACGCCGATCGCGACATCGAGTTCAACGTCTCCCATTCCGGTGACCTTTTCCTCTATGCGGTGTCGCAGGGTCGAACCGTGGGCGTGGATATTGAGCGGAAGAAGGACGGACTGTCGGCGGACGCCATCGCCCAGCGCTATTTCGCGCCGGAAGAGGCTCGCCTCCTGCTCGAGCTAGCGCCCGAACAGCGGTTGCCCAGCTTCTACCGCTGCTGGACACGCAAAGAGGCGTACCTGAAGGCCAAGGGCACCGGACTGACTACGAAGCTGCAGGCCTTCGAGGTGACATTCCTGCCCGACGTCCCCCCCGCGCTGCTGCACACCGAGGTCGACGGTGAGGATCCCTCAGACTGGCAGGTCTTCGAGCTGTCGGTGCCGGACGGCTACGTCGCCGCCCTCGTGGCTCACAGCTAGCGCCACGTCCCCTATGAGGGCCCTTGCGTCGCCATCACCTCCCCTTTTTGGCCAATCCTCAACCCGGCGATGGCCCATACCGCCGCCACCGGCGCAGCCATCAGCGCGATGGCGCCGAGCGAAAGTCCCAGCCCTGCCAATCCGGCGTAGATCCAACCGCTAGCGGTATCGCCTCCGCGATATACCGCTGCATCGATGAAGGCCTTGGACTTGTACTTCTCCTCACGCGAGACAACGGTGAAGAGTACCTCTCGGGCTGGTTTTGTGATGCCATACCGGCCGGCGCGGTATATGACTTGAACGACGACCAGAGTCGCCAGCGTCGGGTACAGACCCAGTGCGACGAACCCGACCGCCACGGCCACGGGGACCAGCGCCAATGCCACTCCCACGCTCAGCCACCGGATGAGTCGGGCGGTCAGATACACTTGGAAGAGAGTCGTGAGCACGTTCACGATCAGATCGATCTTCGCCAGGAAGGCCGTGCGTTCGCCACGGTCAGTCATCGCCTCGTACACGAGGTCGGACTGGGCGAAGTAGAGGATCGTCGAAGCAAAGGTCATCAAGGCGATGAAGGCCGAGATCCCGAGTAGGTAGCGGGAAGCGAAGACTGCGTTCATTCCCGATATCGCACCTCCGGCCAGCGGACGTTCTGCCTCGCCCGCATCGGCTACGGCGCCCGTTCCGAAGTTGCGATGGAGTGCCTTAGCGAACCAAGAGGCCACTTCGAGCGGCGCACACGAGATCAGGAGCAGGTAGAACACCGGCACCTGATC
>Ga0114996_10007852_pt1 | contig 11987 bp, 9 predicted proteins | sample ArcticOcean_MG_C_4_FD_87039 | JGI IMG/M metagenome (GOLD analysis project Ga0114996, IMG submission 87039) | Marine microbial communities from western Arctic Ocean - ArcticOcean_MG_CB4_134 | ecosystem: Environmental > Aquatic > Marine > Oceanic | place: Arctic Ocean: Canada Basin | collected... | reverse complement strand
TTACACGCTCAACACCCATTGTGAAGAGTGCGTGCCGAACTGTTCTGGGAAAGTGTGCGGGGACGACGGGTGCGGCGGAAGTTGTGGGGAGTGTCAACCCGGGGAAACCTGTCAATTGGGGCAGGCGGCTTGCGTGGTGGTGCCATCCGAGAGCACCTGCGGTGGTGCGGTCTCCGTCAGTCTTCCATACTATGATTTTGGGGACACTACAGACGCGTTCGATTCCTACGGTGCGTTGGGGTTGGGATGCGAGCCCGCGGGAGCCTCCGGTGGGCACGACGTGGTTTACACACTCACGCCCACGTCCACAGACATTTTTCGAATTCGTCTGGAAGAGCTCATTTTCGATGCGGTGATCTACATTGTGTCCGACTGTGGAGATATGGAATCGTCGTGCGTGACAGGACTCGACACACCGGATGAAGAGAGCTTGGAGGTGGGTCTCCAGGCCGGCACTACCTATTTCATTGTGGTCGATGGTACCGATGAGCTTCAATATGGTTCCTTTGCGCTGAACATTGAGTCTCTGGGGCCTTGTACGCCCAATTGTGATGGATGCAACCAACCGGACGGGTGTGGTGGCATGTGTCCCTGCGATCCAGTGACCAACGACACGTGTGATACGGCTCAAAACATCGACGCGTCTACGCTCCCCGTGTCCATACAGGGCAACACGGTGACGGCGAAAGACAGCTATCAGGTCGAGCTGGGTGAATGCCCCGACCAACCGGGGTGGAGCCTTGGAGAGGACTCGTCGGATGTGGTGTTTCACTTCCAGCCGTCCAGCACTGGAGCCTATACCTTCGATTTGGGCTCACCGACCGATACGGCCTTTGATTCGTCGCTCTACATCCTGGGCGATTGCAGCAAAGTTGCCGCTTCGTGTGTGGGAGCGGACGAAATCGTGGGCTTGGGCGGTGAGAAATTGTCCGTGGCTTTGACGGCTGGAACTCCGTATTTTGTGGTGGTCGATGGGTATAGCGAGAGCCAAGGGGCATTCACGCTCCATGTGAGCCAATGCGTGCCTCAATGCGGCCAAAGCACATGCGGTTCCGATGGGTGCGGTGGCTCTTGTGGGAGCTGCACGGGCAGTGACTACTGCTTCGATGGCGCATGCAAAGCACTGGGATGTGGTGACGTCACAACCAAGGGTTGCTGTATTGATGACAGCTTAGTGTTTTGTCTTTCGGACAAATTGGTGAAGGTAAATTGTACAGCCACGGATGGCAGCGACGACGTCGGTACGTGCGGATGGAACCCCCAAGATCAATGGTACGACTGTGGACAAGACGGCGCCGATCCAACGGGGGAGATCGCGCTGCAATGTCCGGCATTGTGAGGAAGACGGAAATGCGATTCGTAGGCAGAAACATTCGGACTATTCTCGTGCTGGCTATCGGCCTTGGTGTCAGCGCGTGCGCGGTATTGGACGAAGCAGAGTTCGCCAATGGTCAGGCCCATGGCGCGCTGACCGAGGCGGAACTAATCCAGAAGACATTAGAGATGCTCAACCATGAATCCACCGATTTGGATGTCCTGGACCATGACGCAGCCCTGATGTCCAAGGCGGCCACGGAACTGATCGCCCACCGCGATGGGCTCGACGGGTTCTTTGGGACGTTGGACGACGATCTGTTCGAAACCATGGATGAGGTGGATGCCGTCAAGTATGTGGGACCGTCGGCCATTGCCAAATTGAAGACGTTTGCAGAGACTTGGGTCGCTCCCATCCCCGGCCAAGTAGAAGAAGATCCCTACGTCAATGTGCTGGCTATGCTGAACCATGAGACGACGACCCTCAAAGTGTTGGACATTGATGTGGGATTGACGTCCACGGCTGCGGGGAAAATCATCGCGCATCGGGACGGTCCCGACGGCTTATTGGCGACCGCTGACGACGATCTTTTCGACACCATGGACGAAGTGGATGATGTGAAATACGTGGGCAGCAGTACGTTGGACAAGATCATCGAGTTTGGTCTGACCTGGTCCGTGCCCGTGCCCGGTGGCAACACGTCTGGCGTGGACCAAACGTTGCTCGACATGCTCAACCACGCAACGACGTCGCTGACGATATTAGACATCGACGCGGGATTGACCGTTACAGCGGCCAAGCACCTGATCGACCACCGAGATGGTACCGATGGTGTGTTCGGAACAGCCGATGACGATCTCTATGACAGCGTTGAAGAAGTCGATGACGTTAAATATGTGGGTGATAGCGCCCTGGCGTTGCTCTATGCGTACGCTGAAACGTGGACACCGGAGCTCAACGACAACAGCGGTCCGGTGCAAGTCCCCGCTATTTTGGACTTTGTAAACCATCCCACCACAACCACCAAGGTGTTGACGGACGAAGTGGGCCTGACCTCGACACAAGCGCACAACATTGTGACCTATCGGGATGGGCCCGATGAGAGCCCAGGGACTGCGGACGACAATTTATTCGACTCCCTCGAGGAGCTGGATGCGGTCAAATACATAGGTCCGGTGACGTTGTCCAAACTGGAGCTGTACGCGGCCGTCTGGATCCCTCTGGATCCCGAAGCGGTGCTCGAACAAAAAGTGCTGACATTCATCAATCATTACACAACGACCGAGACGCTCCTGGATGGCGCTGTTGGATTGCCCTCTACGTCAGCGGGAACAATCATTGTACACCGAGATGGGGTCGATGAAGAGTTCGGTACGGCCGATGACAACCTTTTCGATTCGTTGGCTGAGTTGGATGCCGTAAAATACGTGGGGAATTCTGCTCTCGACAAGATCAAGTTGTACGCCGAGAACTGGGACGAGGAGTCGGCGGTTGCAATCTACGAAGAGGCCATGGCCCCCAAACCATTGTCGTGTGAGCTGTGCGGAATTTTTACGGGTGAGACCACGGAGTACGATCCAGGACCACCGACAGGTAGTGGCTGGGCAGAGATCTTTGCGTCCGTGCCCAACTTCCGCATTGTTTCGCAAGCGCTGGGAGCCGAGTGGCTGATCCCCGACGAGAACGGCGAGACAAAATTGGACACGGTGAACGCGGAGCGCGTTTTGCAGGAGTTGGATCCGATTCCGGAGTACACCCTGACCAAGAAGAAGTTCCGGCACGCGATGGGCCCCTTGTTTTATCGCGGGCGTCTGGACGGAACGGCGCGCGTTCTTTTGGTCGGCCAAGAGGGCGCTACGGACGAGGCGTTGGTTCATCGGGCGTTCACAGGAGGGACGGGGCAAAAGGTCCAAAGCTTCCTCAATTCCATTGGCATTACGAGCAGCTACATCTTGGTCAACACATTCGTGTACAGCATCTTCGAGCAATACGACGAGTTTGCGCGAGAACTGGCGATGAACGGACCCATCAAGGACCATCGCAATCAGATTCTGCAGAAGATCTTCAATGATAATGACATTCAGTTGGTCCTGACTTTCGGCAACGCCGGGTACGAATCGATCAAGACGTTTCGAGAAGAATATTACGACGGGGCGTTCCCCCAAGGATGTCGTTGGTCGCACATGCTGCATCCAGGGGCCGCCGCTATGGCGTATGAAGGATTGGGCGAGGCCGTGGAGATCATTAATCCAGGGATCCTCAGCGCCGTGGTCAAGAGCTTCACCGATTCATGGAAACGTATCTGGTATTGGCGCTACCTGGACCAGGGCTGGTTGCCCACCGATCCCGATGGCTGGACCTTCCAAGGCAGTAAGTTCTTCTACGGCGATCGGGATATTCCATTCCGTGATCTTCCCTACGGAGCGACGCATCAGATCGGCCGCGGCGGAACGAAGAGCGAACGTGCGAAAGGTGGTCTTCAAGTCCAACTACGCAGCCAATACGGCGTGCGCTATGAGGCGCCCACAATGACCTTCCCCCCCACCGTGTCCAAGGCGTTGAGTGGCTATGTGGAGGCCCAGCCCGACGAGGTGGCGTGGGAACCGCCCAAGTACAATGCCGACGTGCGACACGACCCGGGTCCCAACACATCCTGGGTGGAGTATCTTGCAGACACACCGGCTCAGGTCGTCATTGAGAATGAGGCAGGCGTGGACACCAACAATGATTTCGATCAAGTGCCCAATTGGTATCGAGGAGACATTAATGGGACACCTTGGTTGCTGATCATCGCCCAAGATTTTGGTAGTGATCGGGTCATCGCGGGTCGTACGTTGGTGGGCGATGCCGGTCAGAAGATCAACCATTTCCTGGTGAATATCGGGGCTGGTGTCGACTATCTGATGGTGAGCCCCTACCCCTACCCGCTGAACGACACGGTGGCGGACCATGATGTCTTGGATCTATCCATGAGCAGCTCACTGGCGGCGTACCGCAACGGGTTGTTGACCAAGGTTCTCGCCGAAAAGCCCATCACGATGGTGCTGACCTTTGGCGAGTTGGCCCAATCGGCGTTTGCGGACGTGAGCTCTGGGTACTCGGGCACTTGGATTTCCTTGGCACATCCTCGGGACGCTAGCGCCCCATTGTCATGGAACGACGGGATGACGCAGCTGATGTCACATCCCGCGTTGAACGGTTTGTTCACCCCCTACACGGTTGCGGGCTATGGCGACCAGCGTACGATGATCCCGCGCATCGATTTGCCGTGGGGTATGCCACTGTGGTTTGGAACCAGCGGTGACCTCAGTGAGCAACCGGACGAGAGTTGGATCTTCTGGAACGCACCGAAATGGGTTAATCAAGAGCCCGCTGAGGGTTAGGACATCATTATCCGCTCATGAGCCGCCACCGGACGCCGCAGGAAATCCCCCTTCAACTTCAGCGCCAATGGCTTAATGCGTTGCGAGAACGTTGGGAACGTATCAACCGCAGCGAGTTGGATGGACGACTTAAGGCGCCGCTCTTTGCGCTCGACGACGCCACACAGCGATTGGGGCGTTGGGATCCCACAACACGTACATTGGGCGTGAGTTTGGACCACATGATCGCCAACACGTGGTTGGAGGTGGAACTCACGCTGCGACATGAAATGGCACATCAGGTGGTCTATGAGTTGTTTGGTGCGTCCCAGGCGGCCCCCCATGGAGCGCTCTTTCAGCGGGCTTGTGTTCTCCTTGGGATCGAGGGGAGTCCGCGCGCGAAACACGGCCTGAGTGTCCATGAAAAACGGTTGTTGGGCCGGGTTCGAAAGCTCTTCAACTTGGCAAGCAGCACCAATGTTCACGAAGCGCAGGCTGCGCTGGCTGCCGCGAATCGGCTGATGCTGCAACACAATCTCAAGAAGTTGGATGTTAACGCTTCGCAGGAGTCCTATGGATTTCGCTGGTTGGGGCGGCCCTTGGGGCGAATTCCATTGGAACAAAAACTGGTCGGCTCGGTCTTGCAGGACTTCTTTTTCGTACAGTGTATCTGGTTGCGAACCGGGCTACTCCAAGGCGACAAGGTTGGGAGTGTGTTGGAGATCGTGGGGCAGCAGCACAATCTTGTTTTGGCCGAACATGTCCATGGGGTGTTGGTGGAGGCGTTGAATCGATTGTGGTTGGCCTATCGCGAGGCGGCTCCCAAGGAACGCCGGGGAAGGGCTGTTCGGAATGCCTATCGCATTGGCGTCATGATGGGCTTCCGCGAGCAACTGGAGCAGCAGCGTTCCGAATGCAGCGAGCAAGGCTTGATCTGGATGGGAGAACCCGGACTGGACGAGTTTTTTGGTCGCAGACACTCCCGAACGCAGCGTCTGCGCGGTGGACGTTATCGAACGAGCGGTGCTCACAAGGACGGACGTCGGGACGGGCTTAGCCTGCGCATTAGGCCGGTCTTCGATGGATCGACACCTCGTCGGCGTGGCAACTTGTTGTCGGCCTGAGCGCTCGCTAACCGTTCGAGGGAGCGTCATCCCGGGACGCTTGTGCCCGTGCAATGGCTGTGACCAAGTCGTGGTGAATGATCCCATTGCTGGCCAGAACGCCCTTCACAATGGTGTCGCTCTGGTTGAAGTGAATGGCGCTTCCATCCAGGTGGGTGACCACACCGCCAGCTTCTGTAATGAGTAGTGTTCCAGCGGCGATGTCCCATTCACGTCGTTGGTAACAAGTGAATGTGGCGTCCGCCGAACCGTCGGCAACGGCGACCAGCTTGGACACCATCCCTCCCAAGGGCTTCATGGAGATGATGTCTTCAAAATGGCTTAGCAGCCCGCGGCGTGTTTCATTTCGGCTGACGACCGACGTCGTGTTCGCGACCGAATCACATCCGCTTACCCGCAGGAAAGCGCCATTGATCGTCGCGCCCTGACCCCGTTCGGCGGTCCATACCTCTTCCGTGACTGGATTCACAATGACCGCTGCCACAGGCACACCCTCTTCGACAAGACCAACGCTGACACAGAATTCAGGCAATCCTCGAATAAACTCTCGTGTTCCGTCCAAAGGATCGACAATCCAAACCCGTTCTGATTGGAGTCTGCCGCCATCATCTTGGGTTTCTTCACTCAGCCAGCCATAGGTTGGAAAGGCGGCTAGCAAGCGTTCTCGAAGGATCTTGTCGGCCAGAACATCAGCGGCAGTCACCGGTTCATAGAGTGCTTTGTATTCCACGGTGTCGCCGGCCCCAAAATGAGCGCGGATTTCGGTCGCTGCTTCGAGCGCCGCGTTGGTGGCCACTTCGATTTCTCGCTCGTACCGCATCGTCTCTACATCACGTTTCCGCTGTGCCGCCATTGGCGTGACTGCTCTACAACGGCCCTGTATCGGTCGACATGCACTTTACGTGTCGCTTCGTTCCATCCGTACCATGTGCTCAGCCGGTCCGCCACTGAATCCACACATTCTAGTCCTTGGTCGGCGGCTTCGTAGAAGATATTGGTTCGGCGAATGAGAAAGTCTTCCGGCGTGAGGACCCCTTCGTGGTGTACCCCGAACACCAACTCCTCCCAGGTGAAAGGCAAGGAGGGCATGATGCGTTCGCAGCTGTCCCCGATCAATGGTGCGCGGACACCATAGACAGCGACTCGATGGGTGGCCACATCATCAGGACATCCCATTTCTATCAACTGTGCGTGCAATCGGTTCGGGTCGAAGCCGTCCCCATCGGCGCCGGGGAGCTTGGCTTGTGCTGTGGGGCACTCCGTTTTGTCTTTCCGTGCGATGTTGAGTAGCCCCATGGCGGCCTCCACGCCGTCATCGGCCATGAGTCGATACGTGGTGTATTTGCCGCCGGCGATCGTCACGATTCCCCGTTCATTCACCAAGACCGTGTGTTCGCGTGAGACGTCATAAGGCGACGAGGCGTCATCTCGGACCAATGGCCGCAAACCTGCATAGGTGGCCTGAATGTGGTCTGAGGAGGGGAAGGTGTCCGGGAAGAAGTACCTCAAGGTGGTCATGAGATAATCGACGTCTTCGGATTGTGCACGGACGTGGGTAGGGTCGCCCTCGTAATCGGTGTCCGTGGTGCCGACAATGGTGATTCGTCCCCGGGGGATGGCGAAGACAACCCGTCGGTCATTGACGGACATCATGACCACCGCGTGCTTTACGGGAAGGTTCTCGTGAGGAAACACGAGGTGGATGCCCTTGGTGGTTCGAATCATGTTGGAGTCGGGTTTTTCACTGCGTTGACGTACCTCATCGGTCCAGGGTCCTGCGCACTGGATGATGACGCGACACCGAATTGTTTGTTCATTGCCGGTCGTTTCGTCGCGAACTACGGCACCGCACACCTTGTCTTCATTGTTGAATATGGCCCGAACGAAGCTGACGTAATTCATCATGGTGGCGCCCTGCTCCGCTGCAGAGAGCACGTTTTCGAGACACATCCGTGCGTCATCGGTCATGCAGTCGAAATAGATGGCACCGCCACGTAGACGGTCTGTTCGCAGGGAGGGTTCCGCTGCGTGCACATCGCCGACAGAGAGCCGTTTGTGACGACCGTATCGACGTTTGCCTGCCAACGTGTCGTAGAGCCAAAGCCCAAAGCTGACTGTTCGCGGGGATCGCCTGTTTTCCTCATACACGGGAAAGAGAAAGGGGATGGGACGGACGAGATGAGGGGCCACTTCTCGAAGGAGAGCTCGTTCATGGGTTCCTTCGAACACCAGCCGAAACTTCATCTGCTCCAGGTATCGGAGACCCCCATGAATGAGCTTGCTTGAGCGACTGGATGTGCCTGAACCAAAGTCGGCACGTTCCACACAGGCGACTCGAAAACCGCGCATTGCAGCGTCTCGTGCGGTAGCCGCACCGGTGATGCCACCCCCAACAATGAGCATGTCATACGCGTTTTCTTCCAAGCTTTGGACGCGTTCCGAGCGATTATTAACCCCAATTGGCATCGGTCGCGCATTCTACTGTCTTGCTATCTGCCGCACAAGCGGCAAGATAGCCGGGTGAATGTTGAGGAGGAAACCATGGGTTGTCGGCTACTTGGAGCCATTCTTTGTTGTTGTTTGAGCCTTTCGTGTGGCGAACCGCCGAAATTTTCGAAGAAAAAGGCGACAGAAGCACCGCCCACCAAGCAGGTGGAGGAGCCGACGCCAACTCCCACAGAACCGTCTGCTTCATCAACGCCCGCTGTCGAGGTGGAGGTCGAGGCCGCCCCCCTCGCAATCGCTCCCAGCGAACACACAGGATTCTTGTCACTCGAAGCGATCTCCGACAATGCGGAAATCCGGGAGTTGATTGGTTCAATGGCGGTCAGTGGGGGCGAAAAGAGAAAACGCGAAGCGCTGAAGGCATTGAAGTCCAAGGGATCGATTGCCGCGCTGATCCGCGCCATGCGTGCTGAGAATGCCAACATTCGTATCCAGTCAGCCCGGATCTTGCGCCGCCTGGGCGTTCGATCCAAAGCGTTTACCCAAGGACTGATTGCCGCATTACGATCGGATCCCGACAAGGATGTCCGAGGCATGATCGCGGAAGTGATGGTGTATTATCGAAACCGAAGCACGGTAGCTACGCTCATCGAGGTCCTGATGCATGACGGTGGCGATGGTGCTCGTATCAACGCTGCCCGAGCGTTGGCGGCCATCAAGGATCCCAAAGCAGTGTCTGCGTTGATCGCGGGTCTGGAAGACAAAGACACGTGGGTGCGGCTCCGAGCCGCGGGTGCGTTGAAGCGGATGGGGGCTACACGTGCAGTGCCGGCCTTGGTTGAGCGGCTCAATGATCCCAATAAGCGCGTCCAAGAGCGAGCGCACCAAGCACTCAGAACGTTGACAGGAAGATCCCTCGGGTTGGACTACGACGTGTGGCGCAAGGTCTATCCCGCTCGCTCCAAATGAGCAAAGGCCGCCACCACCAACGCATGGGTGATGGTGCCGTCCTGGAGCAGGTGAGGAATTGAGGACAGGGGGGTGGTGAAGACCTCAATGTCCTCACCGCTGTCGAGTGATTGCTCTTCTTGCCGCGTTGCATTTTCGATGAGATAGGTGTGGCATTGATTGTCCAGAAATGCCGGATTGGGATGAACCATGCCAATCGACGTAACGGAGTCACCCACATAGCCTGTTTCTTCCCGGAGTTCGCGGATGGCAGCAGTTCGGGGATCTTCACCGGAATCGACCATGCCCCCCGGAATTTCCACCGTGATGTTGTTGGTGCCTGCTCGAAATTGACGGATCAGGACGACTTGGCTGTCGGGAGTGAGGGCAATGACGTTGATCCAATCGGTAGAATGAATCACAAAGAACGACTGCTCACAGTCGGTGCGAGGGTTCAGTCGCTTCTGTCGTTGCATTGAGAAAATATGAAAGTCACCAATCGAGTGGGTGTCGATGAGTGTCCAAGGTTTCATGACTAGCGCTCCCTTTGTCTTGAGCGACCGTACCTGCTCTGGGTCCAACAACGCAAACGAACAACGGTCGGGTTGACGGAGCCACGAGGTGCCGGTAGGTTCTCGAACCGTGACGATTGCATCCACTACACCAACAGCGCTCGAATGGCTTGACGATGGCTCGACCGTCGGCGTCACGTGGGAAGATGGTCATCGCAGCACCTTTTCCCTGGATTACCTTCGGAAGATCTGTCCCTGTGCAGCCTGCCTCAAGATTCACGACACCCCTCCTATACACGTAAAACCCAAGAACTTGTTTCCCGTCCTGTCGGATCAGCAAGCGCAGGCGGCGCTCTCCGATGCGAGCGTGAAATCGGTGGCTCCCGTGGGGAACTACGCGCTGCAATTTAGCTGGGCGGATGGCCATGACGATGGCCTATATTCGTATCAATATCTTCGCAAAATGTGCGCGTGTTCCGCGTGCAAAGCAACGAAGCCCGTCGACGTCTCCAACTAAACGCTGTCGTTGCCTTCGGGAAGGACAAGCAGTTGATAATTTCGTTCTCCTACGGTCACGACATCACCGTCCGTCATGAGGTGTTTTATGTCGGCGCCGACGGGCACTCCCGAGACGGTTAGCGACGTGCTTCCCGTGGTTAGGATGACCGCATTTTGCGTGTCCACGTGGATGGATGCCCCCTGTCCCAACCAACATGGCTCGGCGCCAAGCGTGAAGAAACATCCACGGTAGGTGCCGTCTTGAACGAGAAGCGCTGCGCCGGGGATCCCACTGCCTGGCAGCCGAAGTTTGGGCCGTTGGGGTGGCGATGGCGACTCGATTTGTCCTTCGAGAAAGGCTACGGATCCTCCCTTGGTGTTCAGACAATGCCCCGGCGTCACCGTAAATACGTCGCCGGTCTCTGTGCGGACTGAGGCTTGCTTACCGTCCCACGTGACTGTGCCCAATCGACGAACAATCGCCGTGTGGTCGGCGGTTATCGCGCCGTCCAGATCGTCGCGATCGGTGCCTCTTGCCACGATCATTAACCAAGAAAGCATACTCAGAGCGTACGGATCATTTGCCAATTGCTCAAGGGCACTGGTCGCGCTGCACGGAGTGCGCTAGCATGCCGTCTCGAAGGTACGAGAACAAAGGAGACCGCATGGAACGACGCCCACCCGAACGAAACGAACAAACAGGACGGCCCGTGTCTATCGAAGTGGGCGCACAACGGTACGCAACTGGCAGCGTCATTATCTCTACTGGTGGCACGCGTGTGCTTTGTGCGGCTTCGGTGGAAGAGCGTGTCCCGCCTTGGTTGGTGGGAAAGAAGAGCGGCTGGGTCACCGCTGAATATCGCATGTTACCCGGCAGCAGCCCGCATCGCGTCGCTCGCGGGAAAAATTCACGTGCCACGGAGATCCAACGCCTTATCGGTCGGTCCCTGCGCGGAACGGTTGACTTGAAGCTGTTGAATGGGTTCACGGTCACGGTGGACTGTGACGTGTTGGATGCCGATGGCGGCACACGGACCGCCAGCATCACTGGTGCATGGATTGCCCTATGGCTCGCGTGCGATACATTGTTGAAAGACGGGCGACTGAAGACCATGCCCGTGACGGGCCATGTGGCCGCGGTCAGCGTGGGGCTTGTGGACGGAGCGGCCCTCCTGGATTTGGATTACATTGAAGACAGCGCGGCGGATGTGGACATGAACGTGGTTGGAACCGATGACGGTCGGCTGGTGGAGGTGCAAGGAACCGCAGAAGGGACCCCCTTCGACCGTGCACAGATGGACCGTTTGTTGGATTACGCTCAGGTTGGAATCGCCCAACTCGTTACTCTGCAGAAGCAAGCGATTCGTTCCACAAGTTAATGGGTCGGCCGGAGTCCTCCAGCGTGATCTCTTGGAGAATTTGGACGAATGCATTGGCGGCCTGTTCGGGTGTGTGATGTTCTGAGACATCGTCCGTTCCCATGGCGGCGCACAACATCTCTGTTTGCACCATGCCCGGGTCAATTGCGCATGAAATGATCCCCTCTTGGCGATGTTCTTCTGCCAGGATCTGCGCCATGCCTTCAATGCCGAACTTACTGACACAGTATGCGCCGTAGTTCTCAAGGCCATGGCGCCCTAAGTAACTGGACACGTGGAGCATAATCCCGCCGGGACGTACCACGTGAGGTAGGGCCGCCTGGACCACGTTGAACGTGCCCACCAAATTGGTCTCCAGTACCTGCTGCCATTGTTCGGGTGGGTAGTCATTCATGGGCATCATG
>Ga0114996_10007851_pt1 | contig 11989 bp, 15 predicted proteins | sample ArcticOcean_MG_C_4_FD_87039 | JGI IMG/M metagenome (GOLD analysis project Ga0114996, IMG submission 87039) | Marine microbial communities from western Arctic Ocean - ArcticOcean_MG_CB4_134 | ecosystem: Environmental > Aquatic > Marine > Oceanic | place: Arctic Ocean: Canada Basin | collected... | reverse complement strand
TCGCCATCCTTAAATATACTGTGGTAATTGCTGCTGTTACCTTCCCAGGGTTCATCGTGCACAATGGCTACCTCTCGTGGCGTGGGATGGTGTAAAATCATTTTGGCTTCACCGGACAGCTTATCGATTAAATAATCATCGACGAAGAGCTCCAGGCGTGAACCAATATCAATTGCATCCTGGGCAAAGCTGGAAATGACAAGACAAGCAGATACTAGTATGGCTGAGAATAATTTCATGGTATTAAGATGTGAGTTTGAACGCTTTAATATTTCACTCAGGGCAAAGGTCTTTGGCCAGTCATTTTTGAGAGGCTTGCGATAATTAAGGTAAGTTAACCCCATGCTTCACTCCCTTCAAATGCCATATGTTCTCCTTTGATATACTTGGGAATGGGTTGATAGGTGTTGATCCCTTCAATGGCATCACCGCGAAACATGAAAGCGCACGGCCACTCCTTGGTGATGCGGGTGGTAGCCGGGATATATTGGATAGAGCCTCCTCGTCTCCAGCGCTTACTTGTGTTAGGCTGGGATCCGTGGAGGAGCAGGGGATGATGCACTGAGATGTCACCGGGAGCGAGTTCTATATCAACCGCACTGCTCTCGTCGAGAGCGGCAGGATCGACTGGAGTGAGAATATAGTTCTCGCTCGCTTCATCTGATGAATGTTTCTGAAGCCCCAAACGATGTGAGCCGGGAATCATTCTTACACATCCATTTGCTCGTACTGATTTCGTGACCGCGAACCATACAGTTATTACATTCATTGGATCCAGCGGCCAATAGTTACCATCCTGATGCCATTGAACACCTTTGCCTGTTTCTGGTCGCTTGCATATATAGTCGGCAGCGAATAAAGCGATATTGGAGCCAATCAGCGCTTCAGCCACATTCAAAAGATGGACATCGCTAAGAAAACGAACCCAGAATGGATCATGGGCAATCAGCCAGTGCCCGAGACGTTCTGGTTCAAGATTCGGGTTGCGCTGCATTAGCCAGTCGATATGCCGGTTAAGTTCGGTCAATAGATCAGCTTCCAGGACATTGCGAATAATAACGAACCCATTTCGGTTGTAATCCGCGGTCATTCCTTGAAAATCTGAATAAGTATACGCTTTCATGACCTCATGTCATTTATAATATAATTTCATATTAATAATTTTAAAAGTATGGATTTTTCACTTAATAAAAAAGACAAAACTTTTTTTAATGAAAATGGTTACCTTAATTTGGGTAAAATACTCGATGGGGAAGAACTGGAATTTATGGGGAAGGTTTTTGATCGCGATAGGGAAAAGAACAAGGAACATTGGTATAGATTTCATACACAAACAATTAATTGTGACGCGCTTTTTACGTCACCAGATTTTGATACTATCATCAGGCACCGTAAAATATTGGGGAAAGTAGGTGAGTTAATGGGGGATGATATATGTTTTTCTGAAATATGTATTCGTCATATGGATCCCTACACGGGTGGCTTTCAACAAAAATGGCATCGAGACCGTCCTCACATGGCAGAACATCATCTTCGAATAAATTTTCTACAAGCTATGATTTATTTAACGGATGTTAGCGAAGACACCCATTGTTTTTCCATTTCACCAGAATCCGTTGACGAGGAAATTCTTGAGACCAAAGAGCAGCTCGAGCGCAGAGGGGGAAAAGATCTATATGGAGAAGCGGGAACTGCAATTATATTTAATACTTCTGTGTTGCATACAGCAACGACGCGAAACACGACTAATGAGAGGAAATCGATTCAAATTTACTATGGTCATCGAAAAGAACCATACTTGAGTGAAGACTCGCTTATCCCCGCTTGTTTATCGAAAGAACATCCTGATCCGGAAGTCAGATCATTCTATAGTATACTGAACAAAAAGACTGCCGAATATTACAAACGAGAAAATAATGATTTATCGTTTGAAAAAAAACTCGAGTTGCTAAGACAGATTGATTGTGAAACCGGAAGACGTGTTAAAAAAGATAAATAATTAGCTGATCTTTTTATTTTGCTCAGTTTTCATCGTGTTCAGTACGCCCGCCGGTCAGTTTTCGATCAAAGCTGGGTCTCAGTAGTTCCCGCAGTAATTCCGGCAACTCGCCTCGTTTCGCTTTCATCGCCCAAACGAGTGGGATGGCACTAGGGGGCTGGACGAAACCTGTCAGATCATCTGGTTTTTATAACAATATACTGTACAGCAACGCGTTTTCCGATCCATAGCCTTGGGCTCCACCGCGTGTGCCGCGTGTGTAAGGCAGCAGACGAGTGAACCGGGAGGTAAATCAAGTCGTTCGATCCGAAGGGGATCACCCGTGACCGGATGAACTCGGTTTGCCAGCCACTGCTGTTCCATTTCAATGTCGGTCGTGAATCGGCAACCCGCTGGATCACGAAACAAGTGGCTGCCCCGAACGATCTTCAAGCCCCCGTCTTTTCCCGTCTCAAATCCCTCCGGATAACAGAGCGTTAGATTAGTGTTTGGTTGAGCCCGGTATTCCGCCAGCTCAGCCATACCGCAGTTATCGCGTCCAGCACCGATCCGGTGGCTGTGCCAGCTGTTGCCGGGATACCCACCCGAGCGCGTGAGCAGCTGATTGTGGTCGAAGTAGATGCTCTCGGATCCGAGACACTGCCGTTGAAGCTGAAGCATTTGAGGGTGAGTTAAAACGTTCATGAGGAAGGGAACGTGGCCTGCGGGAAAATACTCCGCGAACACGCTGTGGACCCGTAGCGTAAGGACACCGGCATCGTCATCCGCTTGCGGAACCTGCTGGCTCCCTCCTATCCCATTCTCGATCTCAGCGGTTGTCAGCGACTTGACGGGCGGCAGACGTCCCAGGGCCTGCCAATCGAATTGACTCCAGTCTGCCCGAAGCAACCTGTCATTGATCTGCTGTCCGACTTGTGCGGCCTCAACCCAGGCCTCCCTTGCCTGGTCTGTCATGATCTCTTCGAGGATTATGTATCCCTCAGAGAGGTATCGCTCGGGATCGAATTGTCGCTGAATTGCTTTGAGATCGAATATATCCGCACGCGTTGAATCCATGGCTTTCCAATCATCGGGTCCCCACGACAGAGGAGTGTCAGTATTGTTCAGGAATGCAGGTCGAGTCGCTTGTGTCAGATCATCGATCGATCCTTCGACCACTCCGGCGAGTAGTGGATCATCGATCGTGGGCTCTAGGAGCAGGGTTGTTTCCGTCTTCATATTAATACAACCATGGATAGAGGGTGATTAAGAAGCAAAATTTTTGCATTGCCCATCTATTTGAAAATACATAAAACGGTAGAGTATCACAACCCTTGTTTTATAAATGAGCCTGGCAACCCAGTATAATACCGATCAACTGATTGAAGAATTTAAAATCAACGGATACATTGTATTAGAAGACTTTATTTCATCGGACGTTATCGATCGAATATGCGAAGCGTGGATACCGATTAGAGACCGGGAAATTGAAAGACAAGGGGATGATCCCAACCGGGGCCTCAAACGTTATGCTATCCTTATTCCATTTGAACACCCCTTTCTTGATCCTGAGATTTTTGAACATCCAACCCTCGTAAAACTTTTTGAAAATGTGCTGGGTGAAGATTACGTCTGTCAAAGTTATAATTCGAATACACCGTTTCCCGGATCAGTCTATCAAAGGTGGCATCGCGATGTAGAGCTGATCTTTCCAGGGTTAATGACACCGACGATTTCTGTCGCTATCAGGATTCCCCTCGTCGATACAACTGAGGAAAATGGCAGTATTGAAGTGCTCCCATCCAGTCACTATATTGCTGATGAAGAGGTTTGTTACAAAGAAATTGATGGGAGACGAGGAAAGTGGTTCGACCATGTTCTGGGAGAGGGCCCTAATCGCATTGGCGGGTACTACCCCATCCGACTCAATGTGAAACGAGGAACTATTTGGCTCTATGATCCCCGTCTTTTCCATCGCGGAACACCTAACGTCTCCGACCACTCACGCGATGAACTTAGCATGGGATTTAGTCGCCCCTGGTTTTACAATGATAAGATGCGTGGCAAATCGGAGAAAAATATATCACGCGCGCTCTGGGATAGTTTCTCCGATCACGCTCAAAAGGTGATGCGCTTAAAAAAGATTGTAGATTAATAGTTTGTGAAGCAAATAGGAGAAAGCTGATGATTTTAAGCGAAGGTGGAACGGGCTGTCCCTAGCGCGTTTAAAATACTAGAAATAAGAAGCGCGCTAGGGACAGCCCGCTCCACCTCTTCAACATATCATCTATGTTTCTATGAAGGATTAATACCATGATTAAGGAAAATCACAGTCTCACGGATGAGCAGATCCAGCTTTTTAAAATGTTTGGATTTCTCGTGCGGAGAAATGTTTTCAGTCCTGAGGAAATTCATAAGATAAACGACGAGTTCGATCATCGTCTTAGCAAGCTTAAGGCAGAAGCAGATCCAAGCGAAGAACCCCCTTCCAATAATAACTGGCCGAACCGCAATCCGCATACTCCATTTATTGCCAGCTTGCTTGAAGATCCGCGTATTTACGTACCCTCAGAGCAACTGGTCGGTGAGAATAGTGTCCCCATTCATTCTAATGCCAACAGCTACTCAATTAGTACCCAATGGCATCCGGATACGGAAGACACTCATTTATTAATGCTCAAGAATGTCATGTATCTTCAGCCGACTACCGGTGACCACGGCGCTTTGCGGGTCATTCCCGGTTCACACAAAAATCCCCTGCATGAAGATCTCCTCGGTCTGGGTCTGGATGCTGCTTTTCACAAGAATACTAATCAGACTTCAAAGTTAAATGAGTTTAAACTACGCGGTGAAGATATCCCGAGTTATATATTCAATTCACAACCGGGTGATTTGATTATGTTCAATCAACGGACCTGGCATGCGGCCTTTGGCGGCTATGAAGATCGCCGGACCTGTACTTACAATTTCTATCAAAATCCGGAGTCTGACGAAGAGAAAGCGGAAATGCGTAAACAGATCGATGCGCAGAGATCCTGGACGAGTAAAAATAAAAAGATCCAGGAAAGGGTAGGGTCTCAATACGATCCCTCGTGGTTGGCAAATTCTGAAAATAACCCGAGGCGTGAACGCTGGATTAAATGGTTGGAAGCATGGGGATTCGTTGACGCTTTTAAAATTTAATGTTGAAGGGTTCAGCGATAGTAAAAAAAGGAACTCAAGAATAGAAGAATGTTTTACCGTAAAAATATTGAGGTCACCGAATAAAAAAAGCGTTGGCCACTACCGAGTACCGCGCATGCGGGACGACATCCACCAAAAGCACAAGAGACATAAAAAAGATATTTAAAAAAGAAAGATTTCGATTAAGCACCGTGTTTCACTTGGTTATTATTTTGTGCCTTTTGTGGCTATATTTTCTCTGCGATCTCAGCGTCCTTGCGGTACAATCTTCTATTCATAATTTCTGGTCAATTGCGGACCATCGTCTTGGTGACTGGTCGGATTATATAGCGCGGTCGGTCTCGCTAGATAGCTACTTCACATTTGTCCCAAACTCGGCACTGAACTTTTCCCACACGCTCTCCTCGATTGGCGTGCTTGCAGCCCGAACATTGGCCTCCAGTTGCTCGATGTTGAGGCTGCCAATCGGATTGCCGTGAATGCGGTCTTCCTTTATGCAAAACTGAATGGCCAGTTGCAGGAGATCAACACCCTCTTGCAGACACCACGCGCGAATCTTTTGTGCGGCATCGGCGTCTTTATCATCTTTATAACGCCCTTTTTCCCTGGCCTCATCGATATCGATTCCGGTCAATAGACCGCGCAAAATCGACCAGCCGTTCATAATACCAATATCGGCAGCCGTGGCTGCCGGGATAACATCCTGGTCTGCTGTTTTACGTACCAGATTGTAGTCGTTGAAGCAAAGCAGGAGATCGATATCGCCTGTTGCGATAGCTTTTAAGTGAAAATCGTGGGGTTGCATGCCGTAGCCGACATTACGAACCAGGCCGCGTGATTTAAGTTCCAGCAATCCGGATAGAGTTCCTTTTGGGGCCAGGGTTGGATCTATTTCCAGCGGGTCGTGGATGAGCATTCCATCAAAATAATCAGTGCCGAGTATCTCGAGTTGGTCTTCCACATCACGGATGACCCGTTCTGATGAATAATCCGGATCCCCCTTACCATAAAAACCCCATGGTTCCGCCGAGTGACAGCAAAGCCTCCCGGTAATGATCACATCTTCGCGAGTGATTTCTTTTAAAGCTAAACCTAATTTTCTTAAAGAATCACCATAACAACGGGCGCAATCAAAGTGATTAACTCCAAGGCTTATAGCATGTTTGACGAGGAGGATGGCTTCATCATCAGACACGGGGCCAAAGTAATTGCCAAAGCCCTGTGTGCCAAAGGGAATGACGGGGATGCTCAGATTTGTTTTACCAAGCCGGCGTCTTGGAAGTGGGGGAAGGGTCATGAGTTTTGGCTCCTATACGAATGGTAATGTGAAGGTTAAATTCTTAATCGGTCAGGCTTTTAAGCACCAGTTCAAGCTATTGCGTAATATGGCCTGATAGGAAGGGTGATGCCAAATAGCCAGATTATGACCAGGCGTCAGAACGCAGACACGACCCTTACCTTCAGTTCGCGTCCAGCCCCCCGGTTGTCTTCCGTGTTCAGAAGTAGTGTGCAGGAAGAGGTCAACATTGGGGTCGTTCATCTCCATCTGGTAATGTTCATCCTGGAGTGTGAAAGGGGCGGAACCTGACGTTAGGGGATGGTCTTCCTCTACTTCCACATTAACGAGACATTGGGGAGGATGGCCGACAAAAACACCCCCCATCAAATTGCAGAGCGACGGCGCGTCACCGTATAGGGCTGTACCCGAATGGAGAAAAAGGACACTGTTGCCTTGAGCGACGTAATTTACAAAGGATTGTCCAATGGCCTCGTCAGCCCACGGCGCCGGGTCTGACCCGGAGGTATTGTTGGCTTTAGAAAAGACGGTGAGAGGAAATTCGCTCATCCGCTCTGCCGACCACTGGCTGGGATCTTCGAGCCATTCAAATTCGTAGCCGCTATCGCCTAAACCGCCCAAGCCCTCTCGAGTAAGAGCAGCTGGGTGAGCAGAATCATCACAGATTACCAGAATACGCATTATGAATGCTTTTTGGTGCACGGATGAATTGATGTCAAATAAATCTTAATTTGTGCCATCGATTCGGAGAGTGATGACTGTACATTATTAAGGTTGCTTGTTGTCTTTCTCCGACAATAACTAAGATTTTATAAAAAGCTATTGCGGCTTTAGCATTGGCTAAGGATGACAAAATGAAAATATATATAGTAGGCGATAGTATATCAATCCAGTACGGGCCCTATCTTAAAGCTTATCTTGACGGGAGTATGGATTACTCGAGAAAGGAAAGTGAAGAGGAAGCTTTACTGAATCTTGACAATCCACAGGGGGCAAATGGCGGCGACTCGTCTATGGTCCTTTCATTTTTGAGAGCCAAAATTGAGTCTGGTGGTATTGATCCCGATCTCCTCCTCATTAACTGTGGTCTTCATGACATTAGGACAGACCCCAATACAGGAAAACGACAGGTTTTGATTGACGCCTACGCAGAGAACTTACGCGCGATCGTAGAAACTGTTGATAGGATGAAACCCACGCTGGTCTGGATAAGGTCGACGCCCTGTGATGAGGTAGTGCACAATAATGCGGGCCTGAATATGCATCGATTCTCAGCGGATTGTGATGACTATAACCGTGTGGCCGATGAGATCATGAATGAGACAGGTGTTCCATCGTTGGATCTGTACACATTTACGAAGAGCCTGGGTAGCGACTTATACTGCGATCATGTCCATTTTCACGAGCATATCCGAGAGAAACAGGCGGCCTTCATCGCTGGTTGGTTGATGGGCTACAAAGAAATGCGGTCCGGTTAACAAGCTAATCGGGATCCCGTTTAAGCGGCCGATTCCACAAAGCCCCATTCTTTCAACCAACTGATCCAGCGTTTACGCCTGGGGTTATTGTCAGGATTTTCCAACCACCAGGGATGATACTGCAATCCCCCAATTTCATGGGCTCCGTTCGTTTCAGCCAGTTTCTTCACTTCTTTTCTCATCGACTCTGTCTGCTCGGGTGATTTCGGGTTGCGATAAAAATTAAAGTAGCAGAGCCGTCGATCTTTATAGCTACTGTAGGCGGCATGCCAGATTAATTCGTTAAGGATAATTATGTCACCAGGATTTGAATTAAAGATGTAGCAGGGTATATCTTCACCACGCAAACCGGACTTTTCCAGGTAGTGGGATTTTTTTTCACCTGGTTTGCTATTCAATTCTATACGAAGAAGCTCTTTATGCATGGGGTCTTTGTGCGAACCGGGGATGACACGTAATGCGCCGCGATCAGCATTTGTCGGTCGTAGATACATGAGATTTTTAAGTATACACATATGATGATCTTGTCTGTCCGGATGCCAATCTATCCCTTCGTCAACGCTGCCTGTGCCCGTATTGATGGGTATAGAATCATCACCAACCAGTTGTTCGGAGGGCACATAGATTCGTGGGTCCTCAAGTAAGCTTGAAGTAAAAGGAGTTTCAGGGTTGCGGTTAAACCAGGAATATGAACCCTGATTTTTTTCAGGATCAGATGTCTCCTGGATGGCAGCAAGTCGTCGATCACATTCATCGTTCATTTTCGCAAGTTCTTCGGAACTGAAAACATTTCTTCGGACCACGAATCCAAAAACATTGAAATGTTGAATCTGCTCTTCCGTGAGCTTATGATTTTTCTGTGCCATAAAAAAGGAATTAGAAAGTTCAAAAGGGTGATGTCGATCTTTTTGTACTTAATGAATAATTAAACCATTGCATTTAAGAAAACCCTGTTGGAAAAAGATCGACATGGCCCCTTGAGAATATATCAATGAAAAAATCAAAAAAATTACTTTCAATACTCCGGAACGATTTTTGGGAATGGAGGAGCAGTAAAATGTCTGAAGTAACACGGGAAGAAAAATTTCTATTCGATATTCAGGGTTTCTTGATTTTGCGGGGAGCAATCGAATCTGAATTGGTGAAAGCCCTGGACCAGGCGGTAGTTGAAAATGAAGCGATCGAACACGATGAGAGTTGGGCGGAAGGATTGTTTGACCGTCCGCTTGCGGAGTGGTTCAAGTTCGGCAAGCACCTTACCAAAGACTTGGGCCCCGAACACCATGTGCGCCTGAATGGTCTACCGCGACTTGACCCGATTTTTGACGGTTTGATCGCTCATCCCTCAATCGTGCCCTACCTTAGGGAATTCATGGATGAACCACAGTTGGTCAATACCTGGTCAATTTCAAAATACGAAAATATGAAAGCCACCGGTTGGCATAGCGGTCTGAGGCCCTATGATTATTCGGTACGAGAGGGAAAGATTCATACACCGATGGTAAATGTCGTCACCATGCTAACGCCGAATCACTCGGGCGACGGTTGTTTCGCCGTAATACCGGGTTCGCACAAAAAGAATTTTGACGTTGCTGATCGAAAGAAGACCAAGCCTGAAGATCCCTGGAGCTGGTCCGGCTTGGATACCCCAGGGGCGATAGAAATAACAGGTGATCCGGGAGACGTTATGATTTTTACTGAAGCACTCACTCACTGCGGTTCGGATAAAACGACTGCCCGGCGGCGAACGACCTTGCAGTACAATCACGTGGACAGCAGCCGAGTCGCGGGTGCGATGAAAGATTACCACAACACCCGGCATTACTGGATGCCGCCCTCAATTCGAGATCGGTTCACGCCGGAGCAGTTAGAAATGACCCATTGGATGGATTACACGATCCCCGATCGTTCGATCCATGGTGCAGAGAAGATTACGGATTTATCCTGACGGATCAGCCATCTATTCCGGAATCCCGAACCCTGAACTGAGAGTATTGGAAGTGCCAGCTCATTGGGTTGCACTGGAAGGAGACAATTGCTTCTATTCGGTTTATGTAATTATATAGATTTGATTTGATATAATTAAACAACACGAAATGTGATGGAACAAATAGAAGAAGAAACAGAGAAAGATTTATTCACCATAATAATATTAATTCGACAGTTTTCAAAAATGGTGGGTGTATTGGGAATTATCGCGGTTATGATAATGGCTATCTATGCGGAACTCGATGAGATCGGTAAAAATTACCTGGGAGACGAAGAAGGATATATAACCTTGGCGTCCGTCATTTTCCTTTGTGGTGGTGGCACAGCTCTATTTTGGTATTTTATTGATTTTATAGAGAGCATTAAGGAAGGCAAAAGATTGAAGAACACATACACTTTTATTAAGGCAGTTGCCCTGATATTGGCCACCTATGGATTATTAAAATTTCAATACCAAAACATGCATGATGAAGAGACGCACAGTTTTATAAGGTCAATTATAATACTAATATTCTGATCTGAGGAGAAGAGCCATATGAAGAATTATAAGCCAGTCATGAGTATTGGCGAGGATACCGCCAAGGGTTATAAAATTGCAAAAGGGGTCAGGCTCTGCAATTTGCCATTATTATTTTATGTAGAAATGCAGGGCCTGACCCATTCCCTTATTTATGTAAATGGATAAACTGGTGGTCAAAGTTTTGATAATTTGACCCTTGTACTTCGTGTCGATCAGCGGGCGAATGCCTTCACACAAATTATTGAGTCTCGCTTCACCTAGAGCGATATGTCCCGAGAAGGTCTTCAACAGACCAATGTAATCATCGCTGTTATATGTGATGTCACGGTCATATTTCGCCTCATGGATTAAGGACAGTGGATTCTCTTCTTCACAGCTATCGCCCTGTGGCTCCATAGTATTTCCCGGTATCAACTGTGGAGCAAACTTTGTATAAAGCTCCTGGACCTCGATGAAGAATCCTTCTATCCCCTTCGTGTGCCGGTCTGAGAATACTGCAAGGCCCCCTCGCTTGTTGAGAAATCTTGCCGCCCGTTTAAATCTTAGGCCTCGTTCGAGCCAGTGAAAGGAAGTTGCTGCGTAGATAAGATCAAAGGATGCAGGATCGTCTTCATAGTCTTCGAATGTGCAGCACTCAAAAGAATAGCCGGGTTTGTCGCCATGTAAAGCCCTGCACTCATCCAGAAGATTGGAGCCAGGATCAATGCTGACCTGCACAGGTTCCAAGTCAGAGAAAAGGCCCGTTGCCTGCCCCGCCCCGCAACCGATTTCCAGAATCCGGCAACCTTTGGATAATCCTAATGCACGGACAATTTCTTTAGATAGGGAAACAGGATATTCTGGTCTGAACTGCGGTATTCGGCAGCATTCTTATCAAAAGAATTCGCTAGTGATTTTATCACTATGTGCCCAAAAATAGATTAGCTAACAGTGTTTTAGTGAGGAAACAAATTGCAAAAAGAGTCAGGCCTCCCAATCTAACAAAAAATAAAAATGCTTAAATGCGAGGCCTGACCCCTTTTGGCTTTCGATGATTGATGTCTAGGAGAGATCTTGGCGAAGTGAGGGCGTAGCCTAACAACGTCTGAGGTAAGACATCCTGCTAAGTGGGATTGCCTCTACCGCCTTGTTGGTCGAGTGTTTTAGTAGGAGTCTTGAATGACTCCTGTGAGTAATAAAATCAACTTGGCACAACGTTTTTTGCACATGGACCCTTCTGACCATCTCCGATATCGTAATCGACTTTTTGGCCTTCATCGAGCGTTGCATAGCCCGAGGCATTGATATCAGATTGGTGCACGAACAGATCTTTCCCCCCATCGTCTTGATTGATGAACCCGTACCCTTTGTCTGCATTGAACCACTTTACCGTACCCGTACTCATAACTTACTTCTCCTTGTTAGATTAATATTAGTTTTATCGCAATATGCTGCTTTTCGAAAGAATTTTCCCTTTTGTATGATCAAATATAAAATCATCCGTCAACATTAATTCGGCTGGCAATATTATGGCAAGATTAGTTTTCATTTGAATGCCCAACGTT
>Ga0114996_10007850_pt1 | contig 11989 bp, 10 predicted proteins | sample ArcticOcean_MG_C_4_FD_87039 | JGI IMG/M metagenome (GOLD analysis project Ga0114996, IMG submission 87039) | Marine microbial communities from western Arctic Ocean - ArcticOcean_MG_CB4_134 | ecosystem: Environmental > Aquatic > Marine > Oceanic | place: Arctic Ocean: Canada Basin | collected... | reverse complement strand
TTTCAGCGGTGGAAGAAAGTTGGTTGGAAGAACTGTTTCCGGAAGATTTTAAAGATATAGATGAGGTTGTTTATAACCCCTCCATACGTCGAATCGAAGCCGTGCGAACCCGAAAGTTTCGGGATCTGCCACTTTCCACTCAAGCCCTTGCCGAACCCCCAGCGGAGAAGGCAGCCGAGCTTCTCGCAGAAAAAGTCCAGGATGGTACTTTGAAACTTAAGAAGTGGGATAGCTCCGTGGAGAGTTGGATAACCAGGCTCAACTTTCTCGCCAAGGAAATGCCCGAGTTGGAAATGCCATCCATTCAGAAAGATGACCGCCACGTTCTGGTAGAGCATATCTGCCTTGGCTCTTATAGTTATAAAGAAATAAAAGACCGGGACCCCTGGCCGACGTTAAAAGCATGGCTATCTACCGAGCAACAAGCGGCGCTGGATTACTTTGCTCCCGAAAGGATTCAACTGACCGAACATCGCCGATGCAAGGTGCGCTACTCCGAAAACAATCCACCTGTCATTGCTGCCCGGATACAGGAGCTTTATGAGGTCAAAACTACGCCGACCCTGGCTGACGGAAAAATTCCGCTACGCCTGGAGATACTCGCTCCCAACCAACGCCCGGTGCAAATTACGGACGACCTGGAAAGCTTTTGGACCTCCGCTTATCCCGCTATAAAAAAGGACCTGGCCGGACGTTATCCGAAGCACGAGTGGCGATGAAAAAAGCCGCCGGAATATCCGGCGGCTCAAGGAAGAATAAATAAATGATGTTATTCTGAGGATCCATCTCCGTACTGCGCAAGTCCCGTAGCTCCTCCCTGAGGATCACCGATAACAGCGATACGGCCGGCCTGCGGAATTGGGGTGATGGGTTGAATGATGGAGCCACCCAACTCCTCAGCCTTGGCAACCGCAGCATCGAGATCGTCTACGGTAATAAAAGGCACCCAGGCAGGACCTGGTTGACCATCTTCCAGGGCGGTTATGCCTCCGAGATTTTCTTCTCCCTTACCAAATACATGGTAGCCTGGCATAGGCTCGCCATTGTTGCTCCACCCTACCAGGTCGCTGTAAAATTGAATGGTTGATGCGGGTGCCGAGGAGCTAAGTTGCATCCAGCCAATGTCTCCGTGATTGTATCCTTGTTTTCCCATAATAATCTATTGATTGAGGTTGTTTTAATTAGATGATTTTAGAATGAGCTGCTGCATAATTGCATTCTAACATCAATTAAGAAAATAGATTACTTGCATAATGCAACTGATTTTTCGAGAAATTGACAATGCCTGCTGAAACCAAATCCTGCCGTTCTACCTGTCCAATAGCGAATGCCCTGGAAATTGTGGGCGATAAGTGGACTTTAGTGATTCTGCGCGACCTGATGTTTCGTAATTTACATGAGTACAAAGAATTCCTGGAATCCCCCGAAGGAATAGCGACCAACATCTTGTCCGCACGATTGAAGTTCCTCACAGAAGACGGAATAATTAGCCGCATCCCACACCCAACCAACGGCACCAAAAAACTCTATTACCTCACTGAAAGGGGAAAGACCTTGATGCCTCTTTTAATAGAAATGACGATCTGGGGGAGCGATCAGATCTCCGGGGCTGAAACCCCGCCTCATGTCATAACAGCAATGAGAAACAACAAAGAGGAGTTTGCAAATCAAACTCTGGAAAGCTTGGCGGAGTGGGAAGCCGAAAATCTAAGAACCCTTTAATGCGATTACCGGACCCTCAAGCAATTAGCTTGGGTCAACTTTCAGGATTTATTAGAGAGGCGAACTCAAGCGCACCAAAGACAAGCGATTGAAATTCAGCTACTTCATCCGCAAGGATAGGCGCATGCGTTGCCGGTTCTATAGCATTGATAGCCCTGACTGGCTCCTGAAGGACCATGTAGGTCATAAATAAGTCCCGATAATACTTAAACTCGGAAGGATCAAGTTCGATAGCAGTATGAAGTAAATCGGCAGCAAGCCAACGAACATTTTTACTCTCGGCGCTCAGGTCGTCGATCGGTCCGGCAAACTCAAGAAGCTGCGACGCAAGTTGATACTTTTGTTCCGCTTCTTCAGCTTGTACGGAACTTTCTTCACTGTCAGCTGCTTCGACCGCAACGTCAGCAACCTCAGTTTTGTTAATAGATTCATCTGAATTTTCGGACGTTTCTTCAGCGGGAGAAGTTGCAGTAACTGAGCTGGAAGATTCACAACCGGCTAGCCCGACTAGAAGCATTCCCAGCAAAATTATATTAACAAATTTAGACACTATAAATCATTGGTTAACGAACCCCATAAAAAGAGCAACTCCGTAATCAAAAATTGCAAAAGATTGACCCTTCCATTGAGGAAGGGATATTTATTCTCCGTTCTTAATCGTCCCATGAAACAAACACGTCGCCAATTCATTCAGACCACCGGAGCTGCTGTGGGATCTATTACCCTTCCTCATTTTATCTCGAATGCAGAAGGCTCTTCACATTCAGACAAACCGCTCAACATCCTTTACCTTTGCTCTGATCAGCAGCACTGGCAGGCAAACGGCGCGGTGGATCCTTTTTTCGACACCCCACATCAGGACGCCCTCGCGGCAGAGTCGACCGTATTTGAAAATGCATTTTGCACCACTCCCCAATGTTCGCCTAGTCGCTCTTCCATGCTGACAGGGTTCTATCCGCACACCACCGAGATGATGAATAACAGCGGGGCTCTAGGCGGTACTGATTTAAAGCTACCTACTATTGGCACTCACTTACAAAAAGCCGGTTTCAAAACGGCGCTGTTCGGAAAGTGGCACCTAGGGGATAATCCGATTGCTAACAAAGGTTGGGACGAGGAAAACAAGCGCGCCAAAGATCCAAAAATAACGGATATGGCAGTTGATTTCCTGAATCGCCATGCAAATAGCGAGCACCCTTGGGCGCTTTTCCTGATGTATCTGGATCCGCATGATATATACCATTACAAACCCAAGGAAAGCATAGTGAATACAGAGGATGTGCAGTTATCGGAGTCTTGGAAAAAGCAGGATTTCGATAGTGTGCCGAAAGTCCATCGGGAGTTTATGGAGATTAACCAAGGGGAATTTATTGTAAACAGCGACGAAGACAGTTGGAAGGGGTACAGGGATTTCTACCGGCAAAAAGTTAAACTCTATGACAACCACGTAGGCAGAGTCGTGAACAAGCTCAAAGAATCAGGGCTTTGGGAGAATACCATAATCGTAAACACGTCGGATCACGGTGACATGGATACATTTCACAGACTGGTTTTTAAAGGTCCGTTTATGTATGAACATATGATGCGCATACCTTTGAGCCTCCGACTTCCGAATTCCAAAGCGCCGAAAAAAACCGACTATCAATGGGTAAACGTGGACACGGTACCCACTTTACTCGAACTGGCCGGGGCGGATGCCATTGATTGCCATGGTCAATCCGCCGCGCCCATTCTGACGGGCAACGGTACATTACCGAAAAGGGAATTTGTCATAGGTCAGTACTATGGCAAACAAACGTGGGTTAATCCGATTAGGACTATTCGCACCAAGGATTGGAAATACAATTTGTACACAGATTGGGGTGAAGAACTTTACAACCTCAAGGACGATCCGGAAGAAATTCGAAATTTGGCCCAAGACGACAAATTCGATGAAGTAAAGAGAGGCCTTCGCCAAGTCCTGGATCAATGGATGAAAGATCACGACGACCCATTTTATAGTTTTACCACTACGAGCTTGGATAAAAACGAAGCCAAAACCATTTTAAAAGGTCCCGCCACAAAAGGTTAAAGCATAGGGGTTTCTTGTATTTCACAGTTCGGTGAGATATAATGTAGAGAAGTAAAAATTCGGTAAAATCGGACTGAAAGATAGCTATCTTCTGGGGGAAATGCCCAATTCCTCACTATTTTGAAAGAATTGACTCACTCAGTAGAAACACCTAAGAGTTGAGTTAGTGAAAACCCACTTTCCCAAGTCATGAAAAAGATCTGCTTACTCCTTGTCACCATACTTGGTTTAACCCCGCTTGCAGGACAGGTTTCAGTATTTCAATTAGGTACTGCACCAACCATCGACGGCACAATAGGAGCCGGGGAGTGGAGCAATGCGAGTGTTGCTCTATCGATTGATCAATTTCAGCTTGGATCTGATCCTGGAGCCTCCGATATTTCCGGCACTGTAAGGCTCGCGTGGGACGCTACAAATTTGTATGCTCTTTTTGAGATTACAGACGATATCAGAGGCCAAGACTCTGCCGATGGAACTAGTCCAGGTCCGCCACTAAACATTGATTCTTTTGATGATGATTCTGTTGAGTTAAACTTTGGCAACACTTGGCCTGGAACGGGCGATTTGAATGATGCTGCCAATTTTCAGTATCGAATGAACCCCGGAACCAATTCCGAGCTTGAAATATTCCGCACAGGTACTGATACCGGTGTAGTGTGGTCCTCCAGTGGCGCTACAAGCTACCTAGTGGAGTTTCAAGTGCCATGGAGCACGCTGGGTGTAATAGGAGCAAGTCCAACTATCGGTGATTCATTTGCGTTCAATGCAGCAATAAACGACGACGACGACGGAGGAACCCGCGAAACTCAATCGTTCTGGATGGCCACTGACGACCAGGCATGGTTCGAAGCAGATCAATGGGGAGAAATTACCTTGGCCGCAGCGATTCCAGAACCTTCCTCAGTCGCCTTCTTAATGGGACTTTCGGGAATTGCCGCCTGGCTTATTGTTAAAAGACGAAAAGACAAAGTCACTTAGGCCAGCACTTCAAGCTAAGCAATTCGGATCAGCGTTCCGTTCCACCTGAGAGCGCACCCAGAACAATTCCAGGAGTGAGTATTTCTGGAAGCAATTTAGAGGATCCATCAGGACGGTAGATAATATTGGTGGGGACACCGCTCCTTCCAAACTTTTGCAGTTCCCGGGTTATGACTGGATCCCGACGGGTCCAATCTCCTATTAAAGCTACAATGTTGTTGCTTTCGAAATATTGGATGACCTCGTCGTTATCGAAAGCCACCTTCTTGTTTACCTGACAAGTGAGGCACCACTTGGCAGTGAAGTCCACATAGACCGTTTTGCCTTCTGCGACCAGTGCATTCACCGATTCAGGTGAATAAGAGGCCCAACCAATTCCACCCGAGCCATCAGAATTCGTAACCTCCGCCGGAGCCTCGAATCCGGAAGCTTTAAACTGAATAAATCCACCAAACAAAAGAATCGGCAAAGCAACCAGCAGTGCTACTCGACGAACGGATTTCTTTTTGGCAAGTGTTCCCCAGCTACCCCACACCCACGCGGCGACACCCATAAAAACCAATCCGAGCAGCAACCCGGCCATCCCGTTCACACCTACCTGATTTCCAAACACCCAAGCCAACCAAACCACAGTCGCGTAGAGAAGAAAGGCCAGGGCGTTCTTAAAAGATTCCATCCATGCACCGGGACGAGGAAGCCATTTTAGAAAACCAGGGAAGAAAGAAAGAACGAGGTAAGGCAAGGCCACCCCTAAAGCCAAGGCGGTGAAAATGGTCATGGATTCCAAGGCCGACAGCGTAATAATAATCCCCAATGCACTCCCCATAAACGGGGCCGTGCAGGGCGTAGCAACCACTGTGGCAAGGACACCTGAAAAGAACGATCCAGTTAATCCGGACTTTGCCTGTAGCCCGCTTCCAGCACCGGTCAGCGTTTCTCCAATTTCAAAAACACCTGACAGGTTAAGTCCGAACAAGAATAATACACTGGCCAGCACAGCTACGAAACCTGGAGTTTGCAGCTGAAAGCCCCATCCGATTTCCTGACCAGCTGCGCGCAATCCAAGAAAGAGCCCCGCAAGTATCCAAAACGATACGAGAACCCCCAGTGTAAACACGATGCCATGAAGTTTGATCTTGGACTTATCGTCTCCAGCCTGCTGAACAAATCCGAGTATCTTAATCGAAAGAACCGGAAACACGCAGGGCATCAGGTTGAGGAGAATCCCACCAAAAAGCGCAAATAATAGTGCAGTGCCAAATCCGGTAGCTGTCTCTTGACCAAAAATGGGATCTGCCCCAGACTCGGTACCGCCTGTCAATCCAGCCAACGAACCCAGCCATGAGGTAAGCTCATTATTTTCGGAAAATGTCAGGTTCACTTCGAGTGCATTAAATTCGCCCTGAGCAACCCAGGGAGAATCTGAAACCAGGACACCTTGAAACCGATCTCTCCCTTCTTCCGGTTCATACTCAGCCTTGGGCATCAAAAGCGTAAGGACCCTACCCTCGGCAAGTGACGTGCGAGGCTTGGAAGGAGCTACCCAACCATCGAGGGAAAAATAGGTAACTGAGCGACTATCAAAAGTCTCACCTTCAGGTGCCAGTACAGTAAACGCAAAAGACTCTCCATTATCGACAACCTTCATTTCCCATTCAGGGATTGCGCGGGGTACCGACTTTCGGGCAGCTTCAATTTGAGGTTTCCAGGAACCGATCGTTGGTTCGTTCATCACCGGCAGGCTTAACGTCAAATCGGCAGAACCGGGAATACATGCCTCCTGGCAAACCAAAAAATCAACTTTGGCGACCAACTCCACGGGACCAGCAGACTGAAAGTTTTCCGAAATAGTCAGGTCGACTAACAATAAGACTTCCTCCTCGTAGGCATAAGAAACCATATCGAAATAATTAATCCATTGCGGTGCCGGCCATTGAATGGGCCCGGCCGCGATGCCATCCGGAAGTGTCCATTGGATTTCCGTAGGAAGCCCGGTTTCACCCGGATTGGCCCAATAAGTATGCCAGTGGTCATCCATTTCCAGGCGAACGGCTACGGTATTGGTTTGCCCAGGTACCAAACCCTCCCATTCAGAAACTAGTTCTGTGGTTACGTGTTCCGTTTTCACCGGTTGGCCAGTCGCTAAAGGAACTACTAGGCTTGCCAAAACGAGAGCCAGCAAGGAAGAGCAAATTGATTTCATCACTTTATATAAGACTGGAGCAACTAGGGTTTATTTCCAGTATTTATCCAATCCTAACCCAAATTTCAATATTATCCATCAAACAATTACAAAAAGGCCGGAGGGAACAGTTCCCCCCGACCATGAATGATTGAATGCCGAAATCTAGATAACTACTTTACTTTGATCTTCCGCGGTTTGGCAGACTCTGCCTTGGGAAGCGTCAAGGTGAGTACTCCGTCTTCGAGCGATGCCCCGATGCCGGCCTTATCGATCAGATCACCCAGGCGTAACCGCAACTGGTAAGTACGGTCTACAGATTCCCGATGAAGCACTTTCCAGGATTCAGGTCGCTGGTTGCTGACACCGCCTTCAAGGAACAGTTCATTGTCGTTGACCGACATTTCCAAATTGTCCTTGGCCACGCCTGGCAGTTCGACTCTCAGCCGAGTCTCATTCTCGCTACGATGGACGGTAAACCTCGGCTCGAAATAAAGAGTTGAGTTCTCCCTTTTAGCAGAAGCAATGGTGCTTGTAAGTGATGTATTCATATAATGACTAGGTTTTAGAATTAACTTTGAACTTCGATACGTAGCGGTTTTATCGCATCCGCCTTTGGAATCGTGACAGTGAGTAGTCCGTTCTCATATTTGGCGGCTACCTTTTCCGTCTTAACCGCATTCGGGATCAGGACGGACCGATGGAAGGATATTTCAGATTTGCCGTTTTTACCTTCCTCCTTGCGGCTGCCTTTGAGAATGAGGCGGTCCTTTTCCACTTCAACATCGATTTCCTTTTTGCTGAACGCTGGAAGTTCAGCCTCAACAAAGTAATTGGACTCATCTTCATACAAGTCTATCGCAGGGCGATAGGAATCGGAATTCCAATTCAGCAGCGGATTTGATGATGACATGAAGGGAGACGGAGCGTTAAAAAAGTCCTCAAAGTCTCCCCAAAGGGATCGGGTATTTTGTGGATATCTGTGTGTTAGGTATTTCATAATTGTTCTCCAAGTTAAGGATTAATTGTTTGCATCCAACGGATGCCTAAAACATGCCAGCTACAGTAAAGGCACTTAACGCCTGATTATAAGGGAGTTGGCGAAACATCCGTTTTTTAGAGATGCGCCATAGTGGCGCAATTTTTCGGAGAACCCTTAGCCTCTGTATCGTTGAGTCACACTGACTCAACTGTAGCCGGATTACTTGATCGTAGAGCGGAAACCAGGCAAATCCTGACGAACCTGCTCCATGGTCATGTTGAAGCTATCTATCGGGAGATTGTAGTAACGCACGACATCGACAGGTGCCTTAACCAAACGCGAATCGACGAATCCTTTGATATTTAGCCTGACACGAGTAGCCTGAGTCTCGCCGCTTGGCGGAAGGATATCGATGTCAAGTGATGAGCCTGTTAAGTTAGAGAGCGCTTCATCAACCATACTGTAGCGATCTTCTTTCAGAATACCCGAATCGTCCTTCTCAGGTCGGAATATTTTTAAATTCATATAGCCCAGCTCGCCTTCTGGTGAGTGCAAATGACCACGGCCAAGTGAAAATAAATGGTTTTTGATGTCCCATTGGAAAGGGATGACCCCAGAGATACTTCCTTCAGCAATACCAATAACCTTGGGTATCCAATTTAAAATCTCCTCTGTTTGGATATTATTAACACCGATCTCAGAATCGATAAACATTTCCTCCGGGCTCATCGAAATATCTGCAATTTCGATCGATCCGCCTAAGGCAAATAGCGATGAATTGGATATGTTGATCAAATTTCCAATTTCAAATTCGGTAGTGAAGTCGGCAGCCGTCCATCCATTCATCTGAATAGCCGAGACCAAAAGTGGCTTTTCAGTTTTCAAATGGAAGGGTTCCAGGGATTCTATAACACCGGCATAGCTGACATTATCTAACACCAGGTTTCCTCCAGCGTAGAGCACATTATCCAATTGAAACTTAAATCGAGGAATGGCTTGCTCGGGCGTGGCTTCAATATCCACCCGACCTGACAATAAGCCCGTAATGTCGAAATCTCCAGTCAACCACTTATCTAGATCTGGATAGTCTTGAATAGCATAATCGGATAGTGTCATGTGAGCTTCCAGGCCAGAGGTAGGGTCTAAATCCAATGTATACTCCATCGAAAACTCTCCCGGGTTTAATAACAGAGTACCCGCAGATTTTCTAAATGTCGAATTAGGCTCCGGTTGAATTAAGATGTCAGCATCGCCAATCCCGGCAAAATCTCCATGAATGTGGACCGGATTTTTCGAACCTGGCGTCCAGTTTGCGACAATGCCGTTACCGATTATTTTGGAATAACGGTAAAGGGTTACCTCGCTCATATTACTATAGCGGATGAACTCTCCGGGATCTTCTACCACAGCGGTGAAAAGTTCACTGGAAAGTGGGACGTCGCTAAAGTCCATATTCAACAGGCTTTCACCAACTTCCGATTGGAACATCGGAGTAATGAAAATACTGTCCCTTAGCCATAAGTCGGCTGAAGAATCTAAAAGAACCTGGTTCTCCAAATGGCCGTTAAACATTAGATCTACTGTGGCACTACCCAATTGATCGCCAAGCTCGCTCCCGAGTAGCAGATCCAGTCCGAGCACTTGAAAGTCGAATCCTTGATCTGCCCCTAAAACAGAAACCTCCAGAGGTATTGCCTCATTATTTACCTGCGACACCTGGATCGTCCCAAATTCCCACGCGGGGGCTATCGAAGCTCTGGTAAGCGCGAACTGGAGGTTAGGTCCTGGTTCTACCGATAGCGATCCTTCCCAATCAAATGGGGCTTCCAAAAGTTTGGAAAGCGTTCCGTTGCCGGTAAAATCAAGAGTCGCATGCCCCGGGGTCCAAAGTACAGAGGCGACGTGACTGGAACCCAATATATCCAACGATTCAAAGCCCACGTCTATTTCGCTTAAAACAGCATGCAATTGGCCATTCTGATACCTGAAACCGTCGCCCTCGAAATGAAAAGCCGTTTGGATACCGCCAGCACTCCAATCGAACAGTGGATCTTCATTTACGATATCCCATATTGCCTGGCTCAAAACATGGCTTAAGCTCATTTCTCCGGAGATATCGATTCTACCAGACCCCCAATCAAAGAATCCTCTCCCACCCATAGGATGCTCCTTGACGGTAAAATCGAGCTCCCAATCAACATTGGTTCCTTCAACAAACAACCTGCCATCCACAAGGCCTTCAATTTGGCGACCGCGGTTGTCGTACAGCACGACCCCATCTTCAAAACTGATTTCCATGGGTAGCGGAGACTGGAAGGGAGTTTTCTCCGGTAAAGCCAGGATCGCATTATTTACCGAAAGAAGCCCCTCTGGAATCTGGGCGTTTACACCAGCCCAAAGCCCGTGAACCGTAATTTTAAGTGGTTTGTCCTCACCATACCCATCAAACAGTGAACCGAACTCGATAGACTCGGCCACCAGATTAACCCCCGAAATTCTCAAGCTGAGATTTCGGACAACCGGCCGGGAGAGCCCCTCGATGCGAAATTCGATGGAATCCGTTTCGATTCCCACCTGACTCAGCTTTTCCGTGAAACGACGCTCGGCGTATTCGGGTACATACCACCAGGCACCTGCTGCTAAAGCACCCAGGAGCACAAGGCTCGCGAGTGGAATCCAAATCTTTTTTTTAATGGCCAATATACTTTGTGTGAGAGTTATCGATTATGACTCCTGAATTAAGAAGGTGTTTCCTCTCGGGGTCAATGCATCACAAATCAGGTTGCACATCTTTTATACGAGACTCGCGGAAAGAATCCCAAAGATAAAGCGATAACCCAATCCAAATGAAAATAAACGTAAGTAACCGGGCCGATGAAAAGGGCTCATTAAAAAGCCAGACTGCTAGAAAAAATTTCATGATCGGCGCGATAAACTGCAGAATCCCCAGGGTGTTGAGTTCAATTCGTGCGGCACCATATGAAAAAAGTAAGAGTGGAATCGAAGTTACAATTCCAACGGAAGCGACAAGCACTTGGAGTGACCAGGAGGTATGAAGGAGAGCACCTTCTCCCTGAATAAAAAGTACCATAAGGAAAATCGAGGCTATGGGGAAAATGACGGTATTTTCCAATGTGAGGCCAGTAACGGTACCAAGAGAGGTCTTTTTCTTGAGCAATCCGTAACATCCGAACGATGCTGCAATTATGAGCGCAAACCATGGCACTTCACTTACACGAACAATCTGGTTGAGAACCCCCAGTCCAGCAAGAACCACTGCCAGCATTCGCAACTTTGAAATCCTTTCTTTCAAGACAATGAAGCCAAGCCCGGAATTGACCAGCGGGACTATAAAATATGCCAGGCTCGCCTGAAGAACTTGTTCTTGAGTGACCGCAAAGATAAAGGCGATCCAATTTAACCCCAAGAGGACGCCTCCCAATGTATGAATGCGAAGATTTTGTTTATCGCGAAATGCATTCAACAGAATTGGCATACGTCCTCGAATTTTCACTAACACCAACAAGAATAGAAATGACCAAAAAATGCGATGCATCACTAACTCGAAAGGATTCACTGATTGCAGCAACTTCCAGTACATGGGAATGAGACCCCATAGAAAAAAGGCCAGCCCGGCAGCGAAGGCGCCCTTGAGAGATTCACTGGATTTCGAATGCATTCAGGTGATGGGTTTCCAGTACCAGACACTGTTGTTGAAGAAATTAGACGCAAATGAATTTGCGTCCACCCTAACCGAGCAACTCGATCCCCTTTCAAGACCTTTGAACCGGTACCCAAATTCCAAAGACAGAATCAGGAAACCAGAATAAACGATTGCAATGCTGAAAAACAGGTGATTTACCTCAATTCCATATCCTGCATACTGCACACCCAACCACGTGCAAAAGTCCAACTTACCATGAATAGATTACTGCTATCTTTCTTTGTACTCGTGAACTGCTGTGCGGTACCTATTGCCCAAGCCGAAATCGATTTTGTCTTTATTTTTAAAGAAAGAGCTTTCGAACAGTTTGGGAACATGGCACCGGCTGGA
>Ga0114996_10007849_pt1 | contig 11990 bp, 8 predicted proteins | sample ArcticOcean_MG_C_4_FD_87039 | JGI IMG/M metagenome (GOLD analysis project Ga0114996, IMG submission 87039) | Marine microbial communities from western Arctic Ocean - ArcticOcean_MG_CB4_134 | ecosystem: Environmental > Aquatic > Marine > Oceanic | place: Arctic Ocean: Canada Basin | collected... | reverse complement strand
TCTTCCATCGTGGCAGCGCCCGCCAGCTCGCCGTCAACGGGCCGAATCACCGGCGTGATCGCAATACCGTACTTTTTGCAAAATTCGAAATCGCGCTGGTCGTGGGCCGGCACGGCCATGATGGCCCCCGCGCCGTACTCCATCAGGACGAAGTTGGCGACCCAAATCGGCACGCGTTCTTCGTTATATGGATTGATGGCGTAGTGGCCCGTAAAGAAGCCTTCTTTCTTGAGATCGGCCGGGTCTTGCGCCGCGCGGGACCCGATCATCTCACGCGCCTGATCGCCAGCTCCGAAGCGCTCCACTAAAGGATGCTCGGGAGCCAAGATCGCGCAGGTCGCGCCGAAAATCGTGTCGACGCGGGTTGTGAAAACACGAATCTTTTCGCCGGTCTCTTCCAGGCGAAAATCAATGTGAGTTCCTTCGGAGCGGCCGATCCAGTTGCGTTGCATCGTCAGAACGCGGTCCGGCCAGCCTCCCTGAAGCTCCTCCAGATCTTCGAGCAGCTCGTCGGCGAACGCGGTGGTCTTGAGGAACCATTGATCCAGCGCCCGCTGCTCGACCGGTGTGTCTTCATGACGCCAGCAACAGCCATCGACCACCTGTTCGTTCGCGAGCACGGTCTGGCATTCGTTGCACCAATTCAGCCGGGCCTTCTTGCGGTAGGCGAGGCCTCGCTCGTGCATCTTGAGAAAGAACCACTGGTTCCAGCGGTAGTACTCGGGCTCGCAGCTCGACATCTCGGTGGACCAGTCGTAGCTGAAACCAAAGCGCCTGTGCTGGCGCTTCATTTCCTCGACGTTGAACCTGGTCCACTCGCCGGGATCCCGCTTGTTCTTGATCGCCGCGTTTTCCGCCGGCAGGCCAAAAGAGTCCCAACCCATCGGGTGGAGCACCCGGAACCCCCGCATGCGTTTGTAGCGCGCCAGCGCATCGCCGATCGAATAGTTGCGAATGTGGCCGATATGGAGCGTGCCGCTGGGATAGGGCAGCATTTCGAGCACGTAGTATTTGGGCTTGGAGAGGTCCTCGTCGGTGCGATAGATGTCGGACTCGGCCCAAACCTGCTCCCACTTCTTTTCTAGTTCTTTCGGGTTGTATCTCTTTTCTGGCATGGGAAACTTTCTATTTCTCGCCCTGTCCGACGCGGTAAGAATTGGGGCCTGGAAGGGGTGAAAAATCGGGGACTGCCCAAGCGACCCGCTCCAGCAATTCCGCGTTCAAGGCGTGAGCGCAGATGCGAGGGCGCGTTTTCACCGTCGCGCCAGACACAGGAACAAGCTTGATCGTATCAAATACACTTCGGAGCGCTGTCCACAATCTGTCCGTAAGGATTCTGGTTGCCCGCGAAGGCTTTGTGTACACCCGTGGCGATAAGGGAGTTCGACGCAATGCGGGCTAGTCGACTGCCGCGACTGGTTTCATGAATCCGCCAAAACGGGCTAGCCCGCAATAGGCGCGCCAGTACTTCGTTGCGCTTGCTCGCCGTGCTCAACGGACTGTCTGAGTACGCCTGCGCTCGTCAAGCGGCGCGCGCCTCATACTGACGCGCCTCTTACGCACTTCGCCTCGCCACGTGGTGAGAAATGCGGGCTAAGCCAATAGGGTCCGGTGCGAACCCACCCAACTCGGCTGGTGTAGCTGTGAACACCCCTTGGCGGTGTGCCGTATGGCAATATCAAGAGAACATGAGGGTCACCGCTGCAACCAGCCCGCGTTTTCTCACGGCGTTTTCTCACGGCGTGGCGAGCTGGGTTGAGTCAGTTGCGCTGTCGCGGTGCGAGATGAAGATGGCGGCCTAGGAACGTCAAATGAACGTTCGGAGAAAATCTGGGACTCTCGGTCGGCTCTCCGTCGCCATCGCGCTAGCGACCCTGCTGCTCGCGCCGTCCGCCACGTCCCAAACGGATTCACCGACGAATTCCTCCACCAACGCAAACTCTTCCACCGACGTAAACTCTCCTGCCAACCCAAACTCTTCCGCTGACGCCATTCCGCCCTTTCTTGACAGGACTTTTCCAGGAGACCTCCCCACGCCGGGGGAGATCCGCTGCAGAGCACGCGCCTTTAGGCCGTTCTTGGGGTTCCAGTTCAGGTTTCTCTCGGGATACTTCATCGAGGTCCCTGTTCGCGACCTAGCCGGCCCTGCGAACGAGCTATTGATTACCGTGACCGTTCGGCCAATTTCGGTAGAGGGCCGCGAACCGGTTTCGTTCGATCGGGAATTTCAGACACGGGCTATTCCGCCACAGCGAGGCGCGGTCGAACTCAGCGGCTCGTTGGCGCTAGGAGAGGGCAAATACGATATTCACTGGCAACTGCGCGACCGCTTCGGACGCTTTTGCAGCGCAAGCTGGACGGTCGAAGCCAAGCTCTCCAAGAAAGACCGAAGTATACCGATGGTCCTCGGACCAGGCGAAGTGGCCCCGTCGGTCGTCTTTCTTTTTCGCGACGAACTATCGGTTCGGGGCGGGCCCGCCGACAAAAAGCTGCGCATCAAGCTGCTGGTGAGCATGGACGTTCGGCGGCGCCGGCAAGTGACGATACGGCTATGGCAGTACTCGCGCCTGATCGCCATTTTGCGAAGCCTTTCGCGGAATCCTTCGCTTGTCGAATTCTCGCTGATAGCATTCAGCCTCGAAGACCAGCAGATCCTCTACCAGCAGGACTATGCTCACTCGATCAACTTTCCGGCCCTTGGCGAGGGGCTAGGCGGGTTAACGCCCGCGACGGTCACCTTCGACGAGCTGGGCAAGACGAAGGAACAGGAGTTCCTTGCCCGTCTGTTAGCTGAGGAAGTGGGAGATGACAACAATGCGGACGCCTACGTTTTCGTGGGATCCGACATGCGCGTCGGGAAGGAAATCCCGAAAGAAACCCTGGCTCCGCTGACCGAGCCGGGGGCTCCGGTTTTCTATCTCAACTCGACCCGGCACCCCTGGCGCGGCATGCTCGGCAACGCTGTCAAGACGCTGAACGGGACCGAGTATAAGATCCGCCGGCCCCGGGAGGTGGCCGAGGCGGTAGAGAAGATGGTCGAGGACCTTAGCCCCAGGCCACGTCCAAAAACGGATTAGAAACCGCGGTCGCCACTTGAGCCCCGACCGTCAGGAAGGGGTCGGCTGCTTCCAAGCGCTCCACCGGCGAGGGCCATGGTTCCCGTTGCAATTGCGGCGTGGCCCTCGCCGACGCTTCCCGGGCACACCTCAGAACTGAAACTTCAAACCGCCAATCCCCCAAAGCCCCGGAGCGGCAAAGCCGTTCTCATAGTACGTCCGGTCAAAAACATTCTCGGCCTTGCCGTAGAGCCGCAACTCGCGCCCCTCGCCTACTGGGAAGGAATAACTGGCCACAACGTCCGCCCGAATGGGCCCCTCGAACGCCAGACGACGCGCCGCCCCAAAGAGCTGCAACGGGTAACCACTCGCCGCAAACAGGTCAAACGTCACATCAAAACGGCGCCCAAGGCGCTGCGTGGCGGTCATGCTGAACATGTGGTCGGAGACTCCCAGTGTCTTGAAAAACGCCTCGCTGGAAATCGTGGGCCGTCGCGACGCGGAGTTGGTATAGGTGTAGGAGGCCAGGATGTTCAGCCCCGCCGTCGGAGCCAGCGAGGCGCTGAATTCGCCGCCCCGCGTGAGCCCGCCGCCCGTATTGCGGTACCCGCCGAAGCGTCCGAAAGGATCGGTCGCCGCGTCGATAATCCCGAAGTCGAAAAGAATAATCTCCTGCAGCGCCGTGTAGAAATACGAACCACTCAGCCTGAGCCGAGAACCCAAAAGCCACTGGTCAATCCCTCCGTCGAAAGCGATCGAACGCTCCGGTCTCAAACCCGGGTCTCCCCAGAAACTGGCGAAACCAGCATAGAAAGATGCGCCGAGCCGCTCGAACGAAGACGGCGCACGATAGGCGTTGCCGGCGTGCGCGCGCACTTTCGTGCCACTGGAGCGGAAGAAATAGGCGATCGCTCCGTCGCCGGTCAGCGCGGTTTTCGGGGCGCTGAGTTGCGAGGTGCGATAGGGATTGGAATCTCCGCTAAACACCGGCTCATTGAGCCGAAAGGTCTGCACGCGTCCCGACACGCCGAGTTGCAGCCGGCCGTCGAAGAGGCGAAGCTGGTCCTGCGCGAAGACGGAGTGACCGTCTTGCTCAATCCGCCCGCTGCTGCTGTCGCGCAAGGCCACTGCGGGATTCTCATCGGTATTGACGTTGAGGTACTCTTCGCGCTCGTACTCGTAGCCGATTGTGACCAGATGTTTTTCGCCAAGCCGCTGATCGGTCCGCGCTTGCAGCGTGTCGGTGCGCCCGTCGAATCGCCCGTCGTTGCTGAAATCGGGGTCGAAGAAACTGCGTCCCGCGGGCCCGTCCCGGAATGATCGGTTGGTGTCGACGCCGTGATAGCTGACGCGGTAGGAGCTCGTCGGGCTCAACTCGTGCTGGAAGATCAGCGACCCGGCGAAGAAAGAGCCGGCGCGATGATTGTCGGGGTCATTGAAGTCTTGGATGAAGGTCGCTTGACCCACGTTGAAGGGTTGCTCCCTCTCAAACTTCCGTCGCTCGCTTACCGTGAGCCCGATTGCCTGCACCGGGCCGCTGAGCGGGTGATTCGCAATCACCGCATCGTCAAAGGTCGGACTCTCGTTCAGCGCCGAGAACGAGTCGCCTCCATAGGTGCGGCCACTCAGTGATATCGAGGGCGTGAACTGGTAGCGAGCGTATCCTTGTCCGCTGGTATTGCGGTAAGGATCGAAGCCGTCGACTCCTTCGATGACGTTGAGATGCGAAATTCCGCCGCTATAGACAAACTGGTCGAGAGCGCCGAGGCCGCCTCCAACACGGGCCACGCCGCGAGTGAATCCCAGCCCTCCGCCTTCGGAGGAAATCTCGCCATGCGTGCCGCCCCCGCCTTGGCTGCTGACGATGTTGATTACCCCTCCCATGGCGTGCGACCCGTAAAGAGACGAGCCGGAACCCCGCAAAAACTCGACCCGGTCGCTGTCGACGACCAGCATGTCTTGATAGAAGGGTGTGGCGGCTCCTTGGGGCCCGGCGGCGTCACGGAACCGCAAGCCATCGATCAGCAGCGCCGTGTCGTAGTCGCGCATCCCGCGAGTCTGTATCGTGGTCAGACTCCCCGGGCCGCGGTGCTGCCGCACGCGCACGCCTGGCACGGTGCGGAGCGCTTCGGCGATCGAATATTCCGCCCGGCGGCTGATCTGATCACCATCGACAACATCACTCGCCTTGGCCACTTCTTGCAGTGACAATGGGGTGCTCGAGGCCGTGACCAGGACCTCCGTGCGCACGCCGCGAACTCGCAGCTCGATATCGTGGCTTCGTTCCTCGCCCGCTTCCACGGTCAGTTTTTCCGACGCGCCGAGAGTCGAGGTGGGGTCCTCCCCCTCGATCAGGTACTCCCCAGCCGGAATGTTCGTGAATTGGTATCGCCCGTCCGCGTCGCTCTTGGCAGCGAAAGCCGCATTCGTATTGCGGCCGTAAAGCCTCACGGTGACCGATGGAACGCTGTCGCCACTCGGATCAGTGATCCGGCCGGCGAGAGTTGCGCCTCCCGCTCCTGATGCCACTGTTGGCAGCAACCAAAACACCGCCAGCGCAATCAGACCGAGAGTTCGTTTCTTGAGTACTTCTGTTTTCGTCAGTTGAGTTTTTTTCATCGTTTTCCCTTGGATTCCGTTTCCTCGCAGATAGACAAGAGCTGAACTGACAGGAATATCTTCGACAATGGCAAGGTCTGCCGGAAGGCAAGCGGATAGGCGAATAGCGACGCGACTGGGTGGTTGGCGGCTGAGCCTGCTGATGCTCTCCGGCCGCGTCTCACCTGCCGCGATCGCGTCAGCCGCGGTCGCTGCTTTCCACGCAAACTACTCAGCCATCTATCGCGGGATCGAGGGGATGAAAGCCCAGGAACGGCTCACATTGTTGGGGAGCGAAAGGCAACCGGCCCGCGCCTAAACGCCAGCCGGCCAAAAAACAAAAGCCCTCGCTCCCACAGGAACAAGGGCCGCGCAGCCTCACCAAACCGGCTGCTGGAGCTCATCCGTTTTCCCGCGGAAGACGCGCCTGTCACCGAGCTTTGGGTAGGTCTCCTGGCTTGTGATTTCAGGCAGCCATCTGGCTGCCAACGCCGCTTCCCGTCTTCCCCAACCCGATGATTGAGTGACTCTAGTTGGAAAGCGGCTTACCACTCACAGTGGCGGGACCGCACCGGTTTTTCACCGGACTTCCCTGTTATGCCCAATCGGGCACCCAAAGCAGGGTTTGCGCCGCCGACGGAAAACCGCGACGGCGCACTCGTAAGAATAGCTGAGGGGCCGGGGCCTGTCAAATCTCGACGGTGAGATATCTGCCCTGCGGCCGGCAGCTACCGTGACGGCACCGCCATCCGCCCTCCTGCGCCGGTCGTTCGCACATTGACATCTCCCGCGCCGGATCGTTACGATTGAACGGAAATATTTCACGATAACGTTAAGCCGGGTATCGTTAAGCCGGGTATCGTTAAGCCGGGTATCGTTAAGCCGGATAACGTTAAGCCAATGACGGGACGTTTTTCGAGGGGGGCATAGTGAAGCGGCAAATCATCGGTGTGATTCTTGCGACGGTGGCGGTCTACATGTGGGGGTTCCTCTACTGGGGCGCGAGCACGTTTCCGTATTCGGCTTGGCAGGCGACCAACGATGACGCAGCTGCTGGGAAGGCCCTGCTGGAGCATTTCCCGGTGTCTGGGACCTACTACGTTCCGGGCATGTATGACGACGAGGCGACCCGCAACAAGCTATCCGATGCGGGACCGGTAGCGTTCGTGCATATCCAGCGCGAGGGGCGGCCGGTCGTGGACACCTCGATCATGTTGAACGGTTTCTTGCTGACCTTCGTGACCGCTCTTCTGATTTCGATGATCCTCAAGCGCGCTCTTCCGGCGCTGCCCTCCTACACGGATCGGGCCGGGTTCGTCGCGCTGGTTGGCCTGACGGCGGTCGTCATGATCGACTGCGGCGACGCGGTCTGGTGGAACACGCCGTGGGGTTGGAAGATCTATCAGATTTTCTATGACTTGGTGGCGTGGGTCATCGCCGGGCTGGTCTTGGCGAAGTTCGTGAGGCCCGAATCCGCGGCCACTGAGTAGCTTCGTAGTCAAGTCCGTGCCGATTGTGGCAGAGAATTTCAGATGACCGGACAGAGCCGCGGACGGAAGTCCGCGGTTACCGGAGAAGGGAAGTCCGCAGTTGCCACGGAACCGAAACCCTCGCGGGACGAGGAGGCGTCTCAATCTCGCCAGGCTCTCTTCGGTGGCAACTGGTCCGCGGTGCGCCGTAATTCGCCCGCAAGGTGTTCGGGGTAGCCTGCGGACGAACTCGAATCCCCCGTAGCGCGGCGCGCGGAGATCGCTACTATGTAAGGGAAGGGTGTTTTTCGGCTGTGGAACCCCAAACCGGCAGCCTGGATGGCCCTATTCCGCGCAGTCAAGCCGCTGAATCAGCCCCGAGTGACAGGGCATGTTGGTGTTCCGGAGGTTTTCATGAGCAAGGTTTCACTCCTCGGCGAGTTCGTTCTGTTTCTCAGGGAAAACAAAAAGCTCTGGCTATTGCCAATTGTCATCACCTTGCTCTTGCTGGGGGCACTCCTCGTCTTCGCTCAGGGATCCGCGCTCGCTCCCTTTATCTACACCGTCTTTTAGTTTCCATCGCCAGTTTCGCAACCACTGTCAGGCGGCCAGCCGCGCGGGAAGATTTGCAACAGAGCCGCGCCCGCAAGGGTGCGGTCCAGCCCAGTAGTGATCGCACACCGTCAGGCGGTAAGAAATGCGGGATAGTCCCGACAGCGTACGACCCCCGACCGCACGCTAGCGGGCCACGGATCTATTGCGACCGATCAGCGTTAGAGACGATCAGTGTTTCAGGCAAACAGCGCGAGTCTTCAGGGGGCCGTTGCAGCGTCCTGAAAAATGAAAATATGCTGTCTTGGAAGGAATTCGAGCAGATCCGCTAAGCGGAACCCCATCGGCTCAAGCTCTCCCCGTACCTCCTCAACAGTCATCTTGTGAAGAGGGTGGATGGGGATCTCCGGATCTTCCTTGCGGTACTCGATCAGCACGACACGGCCACCGGGTCTGAGTGACCTGCGAACATGCTCCAGGGTTTTTTCGGGATGGGCCAGCTCGTGGTAGACATCGACCACGAGTACAAGATCGACTTCATTCAACGGCAGCCCTGGGTTGTCGGCGCTGGCCAGTATGGTCTCGACGTTGTTGATGCTCGTCCCATCCAGATTCTGCGCCAAGCGGTCCAGCATGCCCTGCTGGATATCGACGGCAAGAACTCTTCCCGTCGGCCCCACTTGTTTGGCGAGCCTCAGGGTGAAGTAGCCGACGCCGGCCCCCAGGTCAACGACCGTAGCCCCTTTCGGTATTTTCAAAGCCTCGACGACGCGGTCGGGTTGCTCTTCTTTATCGCGCTCGGGCCGAGTCAGCCAGTCGGCGTGAGCCACGCTCATCACCGGCGCGATTCGCCGCTTCTTGATGAGCTTTCCGACCTGCAGAGGGCGCTTCGCGCTTTCCTTGGCGCGGCCAGCTTGTGTGCCCGTCTGGGCCGGAACCGCTTGCGTGCAGCCAGCGAGTCCGCTTGACAAAGAAGCCACGATGACAACGAATGTTGCGAGAGCGCTGACTGCCGCCGATCTTCGGGATGGTTTATTCATCAAGGACACCTATTGGAAAGCTTCCGACTCCTAGGCCCGCAACTATGCCGGAACCGGCTGGGCGTTCAGCAGCCCCGTCCTCGCTAAGATTGCTTCCAGGTCACCGCGATCTTCCGGGCTTAGCTCGATCAGCGGCGAACGGACGAATCCCCCCGCCAGTCCCGCCAGGTTCATCGCGGTCTTGATCATCGAACACTTGTATCCCGGTTTGCGATTGCGGATCTCGTAAAGCGGAACGACAACCTCATCGAGTAACTGGTTCACACGGCCGAAATCGCCCGCCGAAGCCCGCTCGAAAATTTCGTCCGTCACTTGCGGCATGAAGCACGCCAGCCCCGACGTGAAGGTCGTGATGCCGAGATTCCAGTAGCTTGGCACGAAGGGTTCCGCCATTCCGTTCACCCAGAAGAAGCGGTCCCCATACCTTTGGCGGACGTTGAGATAGTGCGACAAGTTTCCGTTCTCGTCCTTCACCATGCAGATGTTTTCGACGTCTTCTAGCCGCTCGAGCAGGCTTAACGGCAGGACGCCGCTCCATTTGGTCTGGTAAAGGACGGCGGGGATCTCCGCCGTTTCCGCCACGCTGCGGTAGTAGTCGGCCAGGCCGGCTTCGTTTTCGTCAGCCATATACGGAGCCATGATGATCACCGCGTCGGCGCCGGCCTGGCGGGCCAGGCGAGCCTGCTCTTGGGCGATCCGCAGTGTTTGCCCCACGCCGAAAAGCAGCCCCTTCTTGCCCGCGACCATGGTCGACGCTGTTTCCGTGACGGCTCTGTATTCATCGAGCGTGATCGATTGCAGCTCCCCGTTGCTTCCGCAGAAAGCCAAGGCCGCCAGCCCGGAGCCGAGCAGAAAATCGACATTGATGCCAAATCCGTTGGCATCGAACTCGCCCTCTCGCGTAAACGGAGTCACGGGAAAACCGATCGTGCCGGGGAAGCGATCCAGCAGAGGATTGTGCATGACTGGATCTTCTCAAACTGAGCGCGGCAGGTCAATCTTGTGACCGTTGGGCAGTCGAGCTGTTGATCCGGCCAGCGGGATTTCCGCAAACGGCGCGCGGTAAGTCAAAGCACGGAAAATCAACATGACGGCGAAGTGCGGAGCCGGCCTCCTGGCTGACCTTGTTGCTTCACGGCCGGTTGCGCCGAATGGGCAGCGCGGCTATGCTTCGAGTGACCGTTCAGCCGAGTGACGGTTCAGCCGAGTGACGGTTCAGCCGAGTGACGGTTCAGCCACTCGACGGTTTACCCGCTCCCATGGAATTCACGGTTCATCACGCCATACTCGACCTTGTCCAAGGGGACATCACCCGCATTCCGGCCGACGCAATCGTCAATGCCGCCAATTCAGCATTGGCCGGAGGAGGTGGCGTGGACGGCGCGATTCACTTCGCCGGGGGCCCATCCATCATGGCCGAGCTAGACACGGTCCGGTCCGGGATCGGTCATTGCCCCACAGGCGATGCCGTCGTCACCGGAGCCGGGAACCTGCCGTCAAAACACGTCATTCATACCGTCGGGCCAATCTATCGAGACGGAACCCGCGGCGAAGCTGGCCTGCTCGCCTCTTGCTACCAGAGGTCGCTCCAACTAGCCCAGGAGCGCGGGGCGGAAACAGTTTCCTTCCCTTCGATCAGCACAGGGGTTTACGGGTACCCCATCGCCGAAGCCGCGAACGTCGCGATCAAAACGGTCGTTGACCACCTCGGGCAGCACGACTGCTCGATCAAGAAAGTAATCTTCGTGCTGTTCGGAACCGCCGCTTACGAAATACATCTTGAAACCGCGAGGAAGGCCAATCTGCTAGAACGAACCAGCTAATTTGCACGCTGCCCCGAGGTGGCGCGCCAGGAAGCAGGCGCCACGTCAGTGAGACAGGCGTTTCACCATCAGGACATTGTGCCCCTTCTGCACCACCTCGTCACGCTGGTTGATCAGCTCGATCTCAAGCTTCACAATGCCCCGATCCGGTTTCGACTTCGATGCTCGTTTCTCGGCGACCGTCAGTCGCGCTTTGACGGTATCGCCAACGAAAATCGGACCCACGAAATCCCACGACCAGTGCAGCGAAACAATGGACTCCACCTGAAACTCGGAGCGGTTCTTGAGGCCATCGGTCATGGCTAGCCCGAGCAGTCCATGAGCGACGCGCTGCCCGTACTCGGTCTGTTTGGCGTACTCGTCGTTGGTGTGCAGTTCGAAAAAATCCATCGACAGTCCGGCGAACTGCATGACGTGCCAGTCGGAGATCGTCACCCCAGGCGATTCAAGGGCCTCACCAACTTCGATCTCATCAAAATAGCGTTTAGGCATCGCGGCAGATGCACGTAGGGCAACAGGACCGTATCGTTTTTCTTTAGCGAATTGGGTTTTGGCAACTAGGCCATCGCCATCTGACTTTCGCGGGCCTTTTTCCACAACTCCAAGTACGGATCGAGATCCCTCATCAGCTTCTCAAAGTCGTCAAAGGTCAGTGATTGGGCGCCGTCGCTCCAGGCCTTATCCGGGTTCGGATGAACTTCGACCATCATTCCATCAGCTCCGACGGCGACAGCGGCACGGGTGAGCGGCGCAATCAATCTCCGCTTACCGGCGGCGTGGGCCGGATCGAGAATGACCGGCAAGTGAGTCAGTTCGTTGAGGACCGGGACCGCTCCGATATCGAGCGTGTTGCGCGTCGCGGTTTCAAATGTCCGGATACCGCGCTCACACAAGATGACGTTCTGGTTGCCTTCCGAGACGACATATTCAGCCGAAAGCAGCAGCTCCTGGATCGTCGAGCTGAGCCCGCGCTTGATCATCACCGGGCGGTTGACTCGGCCAACGGCCTTCAACAACGGAAAGTTCTGTACGTTCCTTGCGCCGATCTGCAGAATGTCGCAATAGTCGGCAACCAGTTCGACATTGACGACCGTCATCACCTCGGTGATCACAGCCAGACCGGTCGCGTCAGCGGCCTTGCGCAACAGCTTCAGGCCTTCTTTTTCCAGACCCTGAAAGCTGTAGGGAGACGAGCGCGGCTTATAGGCCCCACCCCGCAATATATTGGCGCCGGATGCGGCGACGGCTTCCGCCGTGTCCATGATTTGTTTCTCGGTTTCTACCGAGCACGGCCCGGCCATGACCGCGAACTTTTCGCCTCCGACCGTCACCTTCCCGACTGGAACCTCGGAGCGAGTTGACTTGAACTGCTTACTGACGAATTTGTATTCCGCCGAAATCGGCACGGCGCTCTCCACCCCGTGACATGCTTTCAACGACTCGATTGGATGT
>Ga0114996_10007848_pt1 | contig 11992 bp, 9 predicted proteins | sample ArcticOcean_MG_C_4_FD_87039 | JGI IMG/M metagenome (GOLD analysis project Ga0114996, IMG submission 87039) | Marine microbial communities from western Arctic Ocean - ArcticOcean_MG_CB4_134 | ecosystem: Environmental > Aquatic > Marine > Oceanic | place: Arctic Ocean: Canada Basin | collected... | reverse complement strand
CGGTTGCGGCGCCTCCCGTGGGCGCGAGTAGGTGACTTCGTATCCCGTGGTCCGGAACATCATCCACAGGAGGGGGACGAGCCGGAGAAGCCTCTTTCCGTGGCTGCGCGGCGTGACGGCCTGCACGGTCCAGCCCTGACGCAACATCGAGGCGACGTGCTGCTCGTATTCGTCCCGGCTGGGGAGCTCGACGGTCAGGATTTCTAGATCTGTCATCTCACGCCTCATCTGGCTCACGATTCGCGCTGCCTTGGTAGTGGTACCACAGGACGTGGTTGGCGGTACGTTTCTTGCGCGCAAAGAGAGCTAGAGCCGCCGAGAGCCTTGGGGGGGCTGGTTACGTGGCCTGTCTTTGCCTCCACCTGCGCCCCCATTTACGTCGCGTCGGATCACTCGCGCGTAAGCCCTCCGACCGTCCCCCGGTGTCGGCATTCAGCGAAGGGTGAGAGAGGGTGGGGAAGCCTTCACGCAATACGACTTTCACGGAGCCGAGGCGCATCGACGGCAAGCTCCACATCTACGAGGCGACGTCGCGGTTCAACGACCGAGATCGATTCGCGCGAGCTCGTCGACCTGGGCTTCTCAGTGGTGACGGTCGAGGACGCCTGGAAATTCACTCACATCTATGCCCTCAAGACGGATCGCGCACCTACCCCGGAAGTGAAGTTGAAGTTCTAATCCCGACCAACCACCAGGCCGCCGGTGAGCCGCCGCCGCGTCCGCAACAGTTCCCCCGCGATCGGGGCGACGAAAGCAGCGCGGCCTTCCTGCGCCGTCGCAGTCAGAATCCGCACGGGTTATCTCGAGAATGTCCAACTGACGCTCACCAAGTTGACCTCTCCGGGCGGTCCACTGAAGGGGTGGTCCTTCCATATCGTCAGTTGATCCCACGAACTGTTGATCCAATATCTGTAGTGGATCGCAGGATCCGGCTCAAAACCGTTGGACTCCGCCACTCCCGTCCCTAATGCTGAAACATTCGCCCTTGTCTCCACTACCATCCCGCTCGGGTGGGTACAGACCGCCCGCGGGTTCGGGACCTCCGCAACCACCATCTCCAGGATGTCCTCAACGATTATCGACACTGCCCCGGTCGTGATCCGAATGCGGTCGGCGCCCGCAGCACCTCCTGTACCAGCAAGGGTGACGCTGGTAACGGAGCTGAACTGTTCCTGCGTTGTCAGGCTCTCCGTACCTCCCCCGCCGAACGTCTCCGTGATCGTCTGGGCCAGCCCATGTTCGTCGGCTCCGATGATCGTCACCGCCATCGGTCCTATCGAGGCATCTACATCCGTCAACTCCACCTGTAAGTGCGATGCGGAGTTTGGTTGGTTCGCGATCGTGACCATCCCATCCGCGGGCAATACCGATGAAACAATATCAGTGTCGTCGATCCACAGATATGTCCCTCGCCTCCAGCTGCCCGTAGCGGTCCCACTGTAGTCACAGCTTGCGGTTAGACCCAGGAAAGTATTCTCGATGCCCGCCGCCGTGTCCCAATTCTCCGAGAAAAGCATCTCATATTGACCAGTCCCGACGTTCAACAGCTGCAAGAAGTTAAGGCTTGTCCCGATTTCCCCTGGCGAGTCCTGAGCCCCCGCCGTCGTCCAAAGGGTGGTATTCGTCAGGAACCATAATCCGTCGAGCGACGAATCATAGCCCGACCCGTCAACGCAGGATCCCCAAGCTGTGATGAGTATGCATCCGTCGGGCACGGTGAAGAACGGATACGCCGGAATTGTGACGTGGCCTGCCGTCGAAAGCGCGGCCCCGGCGCTCGTGGCAATCCCATCCGTCAGTTGGTGCCAGGTCGCGGTCGTGTCGGACTCCAGATGCACCCAGAGGGCGTCGAGCGGTTCGACGCTGGCGAGTGTGTTGAAGGCGGCGGGAAGCTGTGGGCGATACGATTCGAACGTGGCAGGTACCGGATCGTACCGATAGGCGCCAGTGAAATCCGTGCCGAGTTGATCGAAAGCCGTCGCGGCCCCGGCGGGCTGCCCCGGGAGCCAACCGACCAAATTCCAGCCAGGTGCCATCGAGACGCTCGCCTCCAACGGGCGGGAAATCATCCCAATATTTAAGGCACGCTGCATCTTGATCCAGATGGCGTCGCCCGGAACCACGTCCGTGAGGCTATTCAAGAACTCCGGAACGCCGGCTCGGAATGATTGCCATTCTTGCGTCCCCGGATCCCATTTGAAGAGGGATTCGGCCCCGTGAATTTGCGCGGCCAGTTCGGCTGCCGTCATCGGATCGCCCGAATAAACGATCGTGTTCCAGCCCGACGCTAAGCCCACTGCCCGCTTCGGAACTGCCGCGGAAGTACCCGCTGAATCTACGCCGACGGTCGGTGCCTCGGGTGGATCATCCCTCAACGGCGAGGAGGTGGACGCCGGTCGAGCCACACAGAGCGCCGCCGCGACCTCCGCTGTCACGGGAATGCCGCTGCTTCCAGCGGAGGGATCGAGTCCAAACTCGCTGAGGAAATCGTCCACCTCGTCCGGGGCGACAGCGATCACACACCGAATCGCCGGGTCGAGTGGTTCGTCGGTAACTTGTGCGCCGACTGATGATCCCATCACCTGTGGGACCGCGACCGCTGCGAGAAATGCCAAGAAGATTCCGAACCGCCGGAATCCAGACGCCGTGGCGTGCCTGAAATTCATGCCTTTTCCCTTCGCTTCGCCCCACGAAACCCAGATGTGTGGGCTCGATGGCGTACTACCAGACGCTAACGGCGGTCCCGCCGCTCGTCGTTATGATCGACGCATCGTGCCACCGAACAGGCAGGAGTCTACCGAATCCCTGCTGATCTGTCCTTCGGCCATGCCTGATAAACGAACTGAGTTCGACGAACACCTCGCGACGGCGGATCCGAATGGTCTCGCTGGCGCGTCGGATGGCCATCTTCTCTGTCACAGCGGAGGAAGGTGACAGCACGAGGCCTTCCCAGGCAGATAGCAACCGACGCAGCCCACCTTCCTCGCGTGCCGGTCGTGCGATTTAGCGTCCGAAATCTCCACCAGCGAGTCCGTCGAATCGTGAAGCCCCCAGACCGCGTTCGAGATGGACTGAAACTTCTCGCTGAGCACGGCTATGTGCGCCCGGTGCCGCTCATCGGCCCCGCATCTAAGCCTGGTCGCAAGACCGAACTCTTCGACGTGAACCCCCGAACCCGTACACAAAATACACAGAACTCTGACCAGACTGGGCCGGGCGTCGATTCTGTGGATTCTGTGTACGAGCTCCATGGATCTGAAAACGCAACGGTCGAAGATGACGACGATGCGAGAGATAGAGATATTGAATGGTCTTCTCGCTCTCCGATCTTCGCTATCGTGCCCCCATGCGATCCCGGCTAACACTCCCCTGGTGCCGTGCCCATGTCCGACCCAACCGCCGGCTGGGCATCCTGCTGCTGCTGATCCTGGGGCTCGCGGCGGCCGCGCCCACACCCACGCAGGCGGAGTCAACGACGCCATCGGCGGCGGTCTCCTGGTCACCGCCGGGGCCGACGTCGCCTACCTGTTCATCGGCGCCATCTTCGTGGTCGCGGCGTTGGTGGCCACGACGCTCGTGTACACCCCGCTTGAGCGAGACCGCGACGCCGCAACCAGCCCCTTCGCGCATCTTGTCGGCGGGCTGCGCTATGTCCGTACGAGCCGGCTGCTGATCGGCGTGCTGATGGTGACGATCCTCTTCAACCTGGTCTTCTCGCCCTACCAAAGCATGATCCCAGTGATCGGCAAGGAGATCCTGGGCGCGAATGCGCTGCGCGTCGGGCTGCTCAGCGCGACCGAGGGATTCGGCGCGGTCTGCGGCGCACTCTGGATCGCGAATCGCGCGCGGCCCGAGGGCTATCCGCGCATCTACTTCTACGGCACCGGACTGTTCTTGCTCTGCGCGCTCGGCTTCTCGCAATCGGAGACCTACGCGCTCTCCAGCATGCTGCTGTTCATGGCGGGCTTCGGGCTCTCGGCCTTCGCGGTCATGCAAACGACGATCCTGGTTCGCGCGACCAACCCGGCGATGCGCGGTCGGGTCCTGGGGGTCTTATCGCTCGCGATCGGGGCGGGCCCGGCCGGTGCCCTGCAAGTGGGCCCGCTCGTCGCGGGACTGGGAGAGCAAACGACGCTGACCGTGCTCGTGCTGGAGGGGCTGGTTGGCTTGGTGCTGGTCGGGGCGGTCTGGCCCATGCTGCGCCAGGCCTGGCTCGACCCGCTCGCGGGGATTGCCCCAGCGGATGCACCAACAGAGCAAACGCCGCCTAAGTCGGGGTAGGAATCCCGGCAAACTTGTCAGTCCGCGGGCCCGGGCATATGAGCAACGCCCTGTTGGTCGGTCGGTCATAATTCGAAGCCCTGAAGCGCCGCAGGCGCTGGCGAGACGTGCTCGCGCTGCTGAACGGGCACTACAATGCTGGTGAGCCGGGTCAGCCTCAAGTCGAAGGACTATGAGCGGTCGGCGAGGAGGTAGAGATGGCATCGAAGGATAAAGGTGGCGGGCACCAGAAGCAGGCTGCCTCACAGACTTTGAAAGAGAAGCGCAAGGCCAAGGCGGACAAGAAGGCGGCGAAGGCGAGGGATGCGGGGGCGCGGAGCTAGGTCGCGGTTTCCGTTCCCTCAAGAGGGGTCTGTCAGACCGAACGTGCCATCGTTCGTATCGCTACGAGCGAGATCGAGAAACTGATCCGCCTTGCGTAGTTGGATGGCGAAAGGGCGGTGTGGCCGCATGCTGCTCGGAATCGAATGGGGTCGCGGGCGAGGTATTCGCGATCCGTCTGTTCTTGTCGATCCGTGTGGCGATTTCGATCGCCCGGTCGTGGCGACGAACTGCGAATTGAGGTCAATGTCGCGGCTGGAGGTCCACGTGGTGGTGCGGATCAGCACGTCTCGCGCTGGATGCGCGGATCGTACGCCCGATAAACGGAGGCTTGCGCGCCCGTCCCAAGCATCGCACGGATCTCGTACCTACCGACATGCTGCGGGTTCACGGCGCCACCTCTGCTCCGGTGGGCTCCTGCACCACCAGAGCGATCACACTAATGCATTCCTGCACGCCCCTCATGATGGTGCCCCCGACATATCGAAGCGCCACGGTCCGGCCGGTACAATCGGCTTCGGTGTTGACGGGCATTGGTCGTGTGCGGGCAAGGAGAAGCTCAGTGACCGGACTCCGCCTGGCATTAGTACTGGCCGCCCTGTCGCTAACCGCGTGTAGTGACGTCCCGGATCGAACGTCAACGCCTGATCCTGCTCCGCCCGCGCAGGATCAGCCCGACGCGCCCAGCGACTCAAACTTCCCGGCCGAGCCCGCGGCGATCGCTCCCCCCAACACGCCCAGCGAAGAGCCAGGCAGCGTGTCACCCCCCGACCCACCCGATCCGCCCACCGCTGACCCGGTCGACGACGCGCCTGCAGTGCAGCCCGACATCCCTCCGCCACCCCCCGCCGCCGGCCTCCTGCCAACGGATGACCTTGTCCTGCCCCCGGGCTTCATCGCGTACCGCTGGGCCACCGATTTCTTCCAGCCAACCGTGCTGGACTTCGCTTCCGACGGCCGGCTGTTCGTGGCCGAGCGCTTCGGCCGGGTCTGGGTGGTCTGGGACGCCGACGCCGATGGCATCGCGGAGCAGCGCACGCTCTTCGCTGAGGGTCTCGATGAGCCGTTGACCGGTCTCCTCGTCGTCGACGAGGCGACGGTCATCGTCAGTGATCGCACCCGCTTGCTCAGACTGGAGGACCGCGACGGCGATGGTGTCGCCGAGACGACCACGACGATCTTGGGCGCTCTGCCGTTCGGTCTCCATCACAGCAACGGCATGGTCCTTGGGCCCGACGGCCTCCTCTATTTCACGATCGGGTCGACATGCAACGAATGCGTCGAGCTCGATCCACTTTCCGCCACGATCCAAGCGCTCGACCTGGAGAGTGGCGCCTTGCAAACTGTCGCGACCGGCCTGCGCAACCCCTACGACCTGGTGTTCACGCCGGACGGACAGCTCTGGGCGACCGACAACGGATCCGACCCACCTTGCCCCACTCCCGATGAACTCAATCGCATCACCGCCACGCGGCACTACGGCTGGCCCTACTGCGAGCCCGACCCACGTTTCCCGAATTCCGAACCGGCCGCCTTCGAATTCGCCCTGCATTCCAGCGCTGACGGCATCGTCTGGCTCGATCTGCCCAGCTTTCCGGGCGAATGGCGTGACGGCTTCTACGTCGCGCTCTTCGGCACGGGGGCGGCGGGAGCGCCGCAGACGGGCAAAAAAGTGCAGTTCGTCCAGCTCGGTGCCGACGGAGATCTCCGCGCCCGGGACTTCGCGCTGGGCTTCGAGAACCCCCTCGACATCAGCCTCGGCGCAGACGGGGCACTCTATATCGCCGACTTTGGCAACGGCACCATCTACCGCGTCTTCCCGCCCGGCCGCCCGGAGTAAGCGCCTCAGCCTCGCGGGCGGTACCGCCTCGGCTTCGTTACCGAGCCGGACGTCCTTTGGCGCGTAGCGCTCTGTCCAGTTCCAGTTCTTCTGCAGATCGTCCGAGAAGGAGTATTGGTACTCCAGGCTCTCGACGTCGCAGCGCGCACCGGGATAGCGGTTCCAGAACCAGGTCCCGCCCACATGTCCGTCCGAAACGTTGGGTTGAGTTCATCCCAACTCGCTAGGTGAATGACACGCGCTGGTGGGTGCGGGTGCCCTCCTCGCGGACCAGAGGGAGCTGTCCCTGCGCCGCGAACCAGGCATGGGCGTCGCGGACCGATTCCTCCGTGGGTCGCGGATTGTGCCCCAATTCGTCGAAAGCCTTCGTGCGGACCATTCTCGGATTGCACTGGAGTGCCGCCACGGATTCGCGAGTGAACAGCGGCTCCCGCTTGGTGATCGCGGCCCACGCCTCCAGGACCGGGGCTCCCGCGTTCGCGAGCCAGGCCGGAGCCACCCAGCGTGGCGGTGCGACGCCGGTGAACCGGCTCGCCAGCTGACTCAGATCCGCGATCGTCCGGTAGTGGCCCGAGAGGATGTAGCTCTCGTTGGTGCGCCCCTGCTCGGAGGCGCTGATCGCGGCGCGCGCTACGTCGCGGGTGTCGACCCAGTCGAAGCCGCCATCGATGAGGAGGCGGAGTCGCCGTTGGTAGAGGTCGAGCCACACCTGTCCCATCCGTGATGGCCCGAAGTCGTAGGGTCCGATGCACCCGGAGGGATGCAGAATCACGGCATCGAGCCCTTCTTCGACGAGCTTGCGCACCACGGCCTCGCCGGAGGCCTTGCTGTCGTCGTAGGCCAGCCCCGTGGAGTCGACGCGCGCCCGGCTCTCATCGAGTGGCTGGTCGTGGGGCTCCTGCTGGAAGGCATGGACCGAGCACATATAGACCATCCGCCGCACGCCAACCTCCAGCGCGGCCCGCCCTGCGTTCCGGACCCCGTCGACGTTGACGGCGCGAACGAGCCCATCCATTCCCCCCACGATCGAGATGACCGCGGCCAGGTGATAGAGGATCTCGGCGCCGTCGAAGGCCCGGCGCAGCGCCGCTTGGTCCCGCACGTCACCGTGCACTCGGTCCAGTGGCAGACCGCGGAGGGACGCCGGGTCGTCGGCCTCGAGCACGACTCGGACCCGGTCGCCGCGCGCAAGGAGCTGCCGCACCAGGCTCGCGCCCACATGCCCGCTGGCTCCCGTCACCACGACATCGGTCACGTCTCATTCTCCGTAGCGGTCAGTCCCCCATCGTGGGGGCGCACTCGCGCTTGTCGCGAGCTTATCTGTCTGGCACGTCCGATCGGGCCGATCGTGTGCCCCCGCGGACTATTGGCGCCACGCACACCGGGGCCCCATCACCCAGCGATCGCCGTCGACCTCGCGCGGGTATGAGCGATGGCAAGGTCGTTCCGGCCGCCGGTCGCCGAGACCCCGAACCCTTAGGCCGGCGGGATATTCGGGTTGAGCCGGAAGAGGTTGTTGGGGTCGTAACGGGCCTTGATTTGGCTCAGGCGCTCGATGTTGTTCCCGAACGAGGCACGTACTTTCTCGACGGAGTCATCGCCGGAGAGATGGTTGACGTAGGCGCTGCCGGAGATCGTGGGCTCAATCCGGTCCCAGACCTCGCGCGTCCACGCGATTTGGGCCTCGGACTCCGCAGGGTCCGCCCACTGGGAGATCAGGTTGCAGTCCCACTGTTCCCGCCGCATGCCGAAGGCAGTGTCGGACTCTGGCACCCGGGTGGCGGCGCCATGGACCCGGAAGAAGGCGATTGCGGTGAGCGGGGACGGGAAGTCGGCCGCGGCCCCGACGGCCACGTCGATCAGGTCGTCCGTCAGGTCGGTGGTGAAGCCGGACTTCCAATAGCGCTGGAGGCCCACGATGGCGTTCGGCTCGTCGATCAAGGCCTGACGCTCCGCGTAGGGGATGCGACCGACGGTGTCTTCAATGGGCTCCCCCCATTCGCGGGCGGGGGCGAGGATGCGCTCCCCCTCATCGAGGTCCCCGCTGTAGCCCAGGAGCATGGCCGCAACGGGAGGGCCGTCGGGCAGGGTGAGGAGTACGGCGAAGGCTTCGGCCTCGTCCGGCAGATCTTGGACGAACCCCTGCAGGAACTGGAGCAGCGCTTTGCCCTGTTCCAAGGGATGGATGACGAGTCCGCCGAGGACGAGGTCACCGACGGGGTGCAGCTGGTACTCGAAGGCGGTGACGACGCCGAAGTTCCCGCCGCCGCCACGCAGGGCCCAAAACAGATCAGTGTTTTCCTCAGCGCTGGCGCGGAGAAGGGAGCCGTCGGCAGTCGCGATCTCACAGGCAAGGAGGTTGTCGATGGTGAGGCCGTGCTTGCCCATCAGCCAGCCCAGCCCGCCCCCCAACGTGAGTCCGGCGATGCCGGTGTTGGTGACGGTGCCGCCGGTGGTGGCGAGGCCATGGGCAAGGGTGGCGGCGTCGAACGCCGCCCAGAGAACGCCAGGCTCTGCCCGCGCGATCCGCCGCTCCGCATCGACATCGATTGCCTGCATGGGCGAAGTATCGATCACGATGCCGCCTTCGCAGGTCCCGTGTCCGGCCGCGCTATGCGCGCCACCGCGGATCGCGACAAGCAGATTGTGCTCGCGAGCGAGCTGGATGGCTGCCTGCACGTCCGCGGCGTTGGTGCAGCGCGCGATGAGGGCGGGACGGCGATCGATGTTGCCATTCCAGACGTGGCGTGCCTCCTCGTAGGCGAGATCGGAGGGCTGCAGGACCTCGCCCTGCATGCGGTCGCGGAAAGCCGCAACTTCGGCCCCGCCAACGAGGGTCGGACTTCCGTCCAAAGTCGCGATGCTGATATCTGGCATGAGTGTCCCCCAATTCGTCTTTGCGGTTCCCCGCTGGGAGGGCAGTCTAACGGAGCGATGCTTCCGCGGCGCAACCGGTGCCGGCCCCAACCGTGCGGTCATCCGCGCATGGAGGCGAGGCCGTCGATCCGTTCAGCTCGCGGGGCCGAGACGCGGCGCACGACTCGTCCCCAGCGTGGTTTCAGACCAACAGCGCCGCAGGGTCTGATCTGGAGTCAAGACGCTGCGTCCCCACATGACGTGGTGGAGTACGCCCAAGACCTGAAAATATAGGACAGCCTGGCGTGGAGACGGCACGGAAGAGTCCTCAGGCAGCCTTTGAGATTCGTGCATGATCCCACTTGCGCAGGATGGCCTCTAACGCCCCGAGGGTCACCGGTTTGGTCAGATGATCATTCATCCCCGCTTCGAGGGATTGCTTGATATCGCTTGGTCCTCCGTTGGCGGTCGTCGCAATGATCGGAACACGGTCGAACGGAGACGCGAGGGCGCGAATCGCGCGCGTGGCTGCGTACCCGTCCATCACGGGCATATGGCAGTCCATGAGCACCAAGTCGACCGTGCCGCGCTCGACGATCCGCACCGCTTCAGCGCCGTTCTCGACCAGCGTCACCGTGTGGCCGAGGCGCTCGAGCATTCGGACGGCCACGATCTGGTTGACCGCGTTGTCCTCCGCAACCAGAACGGCGAGCGCAGGTCTCGTTGGCGCGGGGGACCCGGGGACAACATCGCTCGTCCACGATGAGGCCGCTTCAAGCGGGATGGTCACGACGAAGGTACTGCCCAGGCCTGGCTCGCTCGTGACGGTGATTTCGCCTCCCATCGCGTCGACCACGCCCTTTGTGATCGCGAGCCCGAGACCGCTACCACCATGGGTCCGCGTCGTGGAGGCATCGGCCTGAACAAAGGCGTCAAAGATTCTCGGAAGCTTGGCCGATGGGATGCCCTCGCCCGTGTCAGCGACGGTGATCCGCACGGTCCACTCTCCCTTGCCCGTTGGTGTCCCGGTCACGGGGCAGGAGATCTCCCCCGCCGCCGTGAACTTCGCCGCGTTGCCGAGCAAGTTCATCAGGACCTGCCGCAGGCGCCCCTCGTCGCCGACGAACTGGCGAGGCAACGCGGGGGCATACTCGAAGTGGGAGCGGCGCTCTCGGGTCTCCGCGGCTAACCCCTCGATACTCGTCTGCGCCAGGACGCCCAGGTCGAACGGGCGCCGTTCCAAGGAGAGACTCCCGGACCGCAGACGCTCGAAGTCTAAGACGTCGTTGACGACCGCCAGGAGGAGCCCGCCGGCCGTGCCGATGATGTCGGCGCACTCCGCCTGTTGCTCCGTCAGCTCGCCGGTTTGGAGGATTTCCGTCATCCCGATGACGGCGTTGAGCGGGGTTCGAATCTCGTGAGACATGGTGCCCAGGAAGGTGTCGTTCGCTTCCAGGGCCGTTTCGGCCTGGCGCTGGAGGTGGCTGGCGGCGTCAAGGGATTCGCGGAGGTGCTCGTTGGACACCGCGAGTGCCGTGGTGCGCTCTTGGACAGCGGTCTCCAGTCGATCCGCCTGTGCCTGGAGATCATCCTTCGTGCGCCGGAGGTCCCGCACGAGTGGAAGCCAATACCAGAGGCCCACGAAGACCAGGGCGAATCCTCCCACCGCTCCCACGTATTTTTCGATGAACGCCTGATAGGGAGTATCGCCCACGACCTGGAATCGACTGAGGGCATCGAAGTTGTCTGTCAGATCGACGGCGCTGCTGAGGAGTAAGAGGGCGAAGCCCGAGGCGAGAAACCACCAGCCCTGCTGACTCTTGAACGGTTCTTTCGACCCGGTTCGGAGCAAGAACACGAAGATGCTGCCGGTGATTCCGACCCGGATCGACTCCAGGATGACGTCCCACGGCCAGGACGGGGCCGCCACCAGAAGCGCTCCGACTGCAACTGCGACGAATACGACGAATGTCAGGCCTAGCCGCATGGATGTCCTCGCCCTCACGAAGATCGTCGACCCCCACGTCGAGCCCAGCCATAGGGAATCTCCTGACGACCGTGCCGCACGAAATGGCAGATCGCGCGCAGGCCGACCCGGTCGATGGAGGGGGATCGCGAGCGGTGTCTCGCGGCTGGGATGGACGAGTACCTCTCGAAGCCAATCCGTCTGGACGCCCTGCGCGAGATCCTGGATCGCTGGCTGCCCGCGAGTCAGGATGCGGCCTGAGTTTTGTGGGACGTCCGCTGCGCCGGCGCGCAGTCCGCGCGGCCTCAGCTGGTGCACGCCAACGGGCTGTCCCGCTCCAGGGAGGCCATTGGGGAGCTCTGGTGAACGGCGATCGTGTGTCTTCTCTCTGGTTGAAAGAGACGGCACCAGCGTTCCTGCGGAATACCGGTCCCACGGCAGGCTGGGTACGGATGTATCGTTTGACGCAGGCGAAGGGGGGTGGTGAGCGTGCGCATGATGGTGGCGATCGGGCTGCTGTTCGCGGTGTTGATCGCCGCGTGCGAGGGCCCCGCGCCGGACTCGAGCAACGCGCCGGACCCGAGCAGCACGCCCGCGCCCAATCCCGACGCTGCAGTCGTCGAGGAGCAGGTCGTCGGCGGACAGGCGGCGGACGCGGAGCCCGCACCCGACTCGTCACAGGGTCTCGCATCACCGACGGCGAGCCTCCGCTTCGAGCAGGTCGACGT
>Ga0114996_10007847_pt1 | contig 11992 bp, 9 predicted proteins | sample ArcticOcean_MG_C_4_FD_87039 | JGI IMG/M metagenome (GOLD analysis project Ga0114996, IMG submission 87039) | Marine microbial communities from western Arctic Ocean - ArcticOcean_MG_CB4_134 | ecosystem: Environmental > Aquatic > Marine > Oceanic | place: Arctic Ocean: Canada Basin | collected... | reverse complement strand
TGAGACCGTAATCCGTCGCCTCACCTTACCATTGAGTTGAACTATGATCAATAATTCCTCTGTTGTCGTTAAATCTTTATTAAATACTGGCCATTCAACTTGAACTATTGAGGTTTTATGACCTAACAACGACCACATTTCCTCCGCAATATGTGGAGCAAACGGGGAAAGAAGAAGAATCAGCGTGTCAAAACTTTCCCTAACTATAGCTCTAGCACCATCGCTATTATCTTTAAGCAAAACCCAGCTATCGCGGAAAGCGTAAAGATGATTTACAAACTCCATGATTGCTGAAATAGCCGTATTGAACTGCATTCTAGTTTGAATATCATCTGTCACACGACCAATTGTCACATGTGTAACACGCCTCAACTCGCGCAATTCTTTCGAATCAGTTTTATAATCTTCAGGAATGGGACCTGCACACTTGATATCATCCAAAAAATCATCAAAAATTCGCCAAACACGTTTTAAAAAACGATAACAACCTTCCACGCCTTGATTGTTCCACTCAAGGTCTTTCGTAGGTGGGGCGGCAAACAAAATGAACAGCCGAGCTGTATCAGCCCCATAATTTTGAATAATTTCATCGGGATCAACCACATTGCCCTTCGATTTCGACATTTTCGCGCCATCCTTAATAACCATTCCCTGAGCAAGTAAACGATCAAACGGCTCGTCAGATTTTGTAAATCCCAAGTCTTTAAACACAAGATGAAAAAATCTCGAATAAAGCAAATGAAGAATGGCGTGCTCTATGCCGCCAATATACTGATCCACCGGCATCCAGTAGTCTAAATCGTCTCTATCGAACGCAAACTGATTATTATTTGCCGATGTATATCGGTTAAAATACCACGAAGAACATACAAAGGTATCCAACGTGTCTGTTTCCCTTCGTGCCGACTTCCCACATGAAGGGCATTGCGTCGCATAAAACTCAGTAAGCGTTGTAAGAGGGGATTGACCTCGATTACCCAAGTCAACATCAAGAGGTAATTGAACAGGAAGCTGATCTTCTGGAACCGGCACCAACCCACATTCATCACATCGAACAATCGGAATCGGTGTACCCCAATATCTTTGTCGTGATACCCCCCAATCACGCAATCGAAAATTCACCGAGGCCTTACCAATTTTTATTTCTTCAAGATAATCACATACTTTCTTTTTTGCTTCGTCACCGGAAAGTCCGTTGAAAGAACCCGAATTTACCATAACCCCGCTAGCAGAAAACGCTTCTTGCACGTTAGATTCGTCTAATGAGCCTTCTGTGGGTTGAATAACCATGCGAACAGGAAGGTCATACTTGCGGGCAAAATCCAGATCGCGCTGGTCGTGGGCGGGAACAGACATAACCGCTCCTGTCCCATAATCCATCAACACAAAATTTGCGGACCACACAGGTATATCCTCTCCTGTTAGTGGATTAACTGCATAAGCTCCGGTGAAGACTCCATTCTTCTCTCCTGTTTCACTGGTTCGAGTAACCTTCTCTTCCTGCTTGACCTTCTTAATAAATTCGCCAACTACAATTTCTTGTTTTGTACCTAGGGATAACTTGGCTACCAGTGGGTGTTCTGGTGCCAACACCATAAATGTCGCCCCATAAAGAGTATCTGGACGAGTTGTAAAAACCTTAATGACCTCATTTTTTCCTTTTATCTTAAAGTCAACTTCAGCGCCGTGGCTTTTGCCGATCCAATTGCTTTGCATTGTCAGCACCTGTTCCGGCCATTTTCCTGATAACCGATCACAGCCTTCCAATAACCGATCAGCATAGTCTGTTATTTTAAAAAACCACCCTTCTTGAAAACGGTCTTCCACTTCACCATCGCAACGCCAGCAACACCCATCAATCACCTGTTCATTCGCCAAAACTGTGTTGCAGGCATTACACCAATTGACTTGTGATTTTTTCCGATACACCAATCCTTTTTTATAGAATTTTAGAAAACACCATTGATTCCAACGGTAATATTCCGGACGACAAGTAGCAATCTCCCTGTCCCAATCATAACTTAATCCCAAGCTTCTTAATTGTACTTGCATAGCAGCAATATTATTTTCCGTCCACTGAGCTGGGTGTGACTTATTCTGGATAGCAGCATTTTCGGCTGGTAATCCGAATGCATCCCAACCAATCGGGTGTAGCACATTAAAACCTTTCATGCGCATAAACCGTGCAATCGCATCTCCAATCCCGTAATTTCGAACATGACCCATGTGGATTCTTCCCGACGGGTAGGGAAACATTTCCAATAGGTAATATTTTTTTTTTGAAGAATCGCGCTCCGCTTTGAAGGATTTATTTTCCTCCCAATAGTTTTGCCACTTCACTTCAATAGATTTAAAATCGTACTTTGACATTACTTTTATTGATGTAAGTTAGAAATTAAAACTGTGAAAGAATGAAACTCTTCTCTTGAAGAAAGGACATGGTAACGAAATTTATCTAAAAAATCGACTTCCCAAAATATCACCACCCATTATGAAAACCCCGGTAGCAGCTTTACTAAGATTCTCTCAATGTTACAATTCTTAATGTTATGATAGATACCTCTGGAGTCATTGGAGCGGTATTTACAGTTTATGTGAGCATTATGTTATGGATTGGCTATATCATATCCCGCTCTACCTATACTCCTACTGATTTTTTTCTCGCTAACCGATCTCTAAAGGCCTGGGTTACTGCCATCTCTTCAACCGCAAGTTCCGAAAGCGCTTGGGCAGTGCTCGGAACCGTTGGTCTTGCTTATAAGGACGGGCTCTCCGCGCTATGGTTTTTCCCTGGCTGTCTTTTAGGATACGCATTAAATTGGCTTTTTGTTGCCGAACGATTACGAAAATACTCTCACGAGAAAAAAACTCTCACTATTCCCGATTATCTTGAAACATACTTTGTTGACAATACTCACCTTATACGAGTGATTTCCGTAATCATAATTTTTGCCTGTATGATGGCTTACATTGCAGCGCAGTTTCTCGCCATTGGAAAAACTTTTGATGCTATTTTTGACATCCCACATCTTGTAAGCATTCCTATCGGAGGAACCATCATCATAACCTACACCATGATGGGTGGTTTTCGCGCTGTAGCTTGGACTGATTTTATTCAGGGGCTTATTATGGTTGTTGGTTTGGTAATACTATCCCTAACTGCTGTACTAGAATTAGGTGGCTTCTCTGTACTAACGCAAAAAGTTAACGAAGCTGCCCCAACAGCTCTTACTTTGATGGGAGGAAAAACGATACCCGTGTTTTTGGGATCAATGGTCGGCCTCTTAGGGATTGGACTGGGTTATCCCGGTCAACCGCATGTGATCACCCGCTATATGGCAGCGAAAGACTCCAAGGCCATTAAACAAGGCATGTGGATAGCTTTTGGTTGGGGAACATTAATGTACAGTTCGGCGATTCTTCTTGGTATATGTGGTCAGGTTCTCTTTCCAGGTTTAGCTGATGCCGAACATTTGTTTCCAACTGCAGCCGAGAATCTACTTCCTGTTTTTTTAACTGCCGTTGTGCTGACTGGGATTCTCGCTGCAATTATGTCCACAGTTTCATCCCAAATTATTGTGGCGGCTTCCGCTATGGCGCATGATATTTATAGCAAAGTCATTCACGTTTCACTTACTTCAAATCAAATCATTAAAATTAGCCGCCTAACCATATTCGTAATCGGACTAGGTGCAATGCTTGTGGCGCTCATGGATACTCGTGTGATTTTTTGGTTTGTGCTATTCGCTTGGTCGGGGCTTGGCTCTAGTTTTGGACCTGTAATTCTATTTACACTATACTCTAAAAAAATAACTCGAAATGGGGCTATTGGTGGCATGTTGACTGGCTTTTTCACCACGATTGTCTGGAAGGCAGCAGGGCTATCCGACACTATCATTTACGAACTAGTTCCTGCATTCTTGCTATCTTCTTTTGTGATTTGGGGAATAAGTCGAAAGCAAGTTAATCGATAATATTTAATCCTGCTAGTTGAGTTTCAATAAGATCAGCCATTCGGTGGGATGCGCCCTGGTGATGCAGTATGAATCCTCTTGCCTTTCCTTCCAGTTTAGCTCGTTCAGTTTTATTTAATAACCAACTTCTCGCTGACTCTTCCATTTCGTCCGCATTACTTACCCGAATGCCAAGTCCACTTTTAATTAATTCGTCTGCATTATGCTGATTATTTTCCACAAACGGTCCGAATAAAACCGGTTTGCCTTGAGAAACCGGTTCAATCAGGTTGTGTCCACCACCTGGAGCTATTAAACTTCTTCCCACAAAAGCGAAATCGCAGATTGAATAAACTTCCACTAACTCACCTATGGTGTCCAACAAAAGAACGGAAAAGTTATCACCACTGTTACCCAGTTGGTCAGACCGGCGTAAAAAACTGGTTCCTTTTGACATGATGATTCCCGCAACATGCATACACCTTTCAAGTCTACGCGGAGCTAAAACCAGAATTAAATTTCCAAATTCTTCCCTTAGTCTGCCATGAACGTCGAGTATGATTTCCTCTTCTCCTTCATGCGTACTTCCAGCTACCCAGACCATGGAAAGTGGTGCAATACAAAGTTTTTGGCGAGTTTTTGCTCGTTTTTCTTGTAAAGGATTGGGAAGTATGTCGAACTTTGGATCCCCAACCACCATAAGACGGAATTTCTCGACGCCAAGCGATTCCAGTTTGTTTTTGTTGTGTGGATTTTGCATGCACAACATGGTAAACCTGTTCAATTGTTCCGAAAAAAAAGAGCAAAACATTTTGTACTTTCGCATAGAACGGGAAGAAATCCGACCGTTAAATAATAATGCGGGCACTCCTTTCAAATGCAAAATATGAATGAATCCAGGCCAAAACCCTGTTTCAACCAACACAAACAAATCTGGATTGATTTTTTTGATCGCAGTCCAAGTAAATATAAAACAGTCAAGGGGAAAAAAGAATACGCCGTCAACATCGGAAAGCTTTTTTTTCGCTGCTTCAAATCCAGAATCCGTGGTTACTGAAACAACTATTCGGTCTTGTGGCCTATTCTTCTTGAGAAGGCGAATGGTGGGTGTAACCCCAACCACTTCTCCTAAAGATAACGCATGAAACCAAATAGTTTTTTGAGTATTTTCTGTCGCGTCACTTAAAGAAACCAAACCAAAATGATCATTAAGTCTACGCCATTTATTTCGACTGAAAAGTGAATAAAGAACAAAGCAGGGAACAACCACCAACATGGCGAATACTGAAAATACGTGATAGAAAAAAATCATAAAAAATAGTGCTCAGGGTCTAATTCGCCAAACGGGTTATCAATTCGATAGTTTTATTAACAGCGCCACGGTTCTTAATAACTGTTTCCCACGCTTTTTTTCCAAGGCTTTGTAGTTTTTTCTGATCTACAAGCAGTTGGTTCAAAACAACATATAATTCCTGAGGGTTGTTTATCTGAATTCCACTTCCCGATTCTATCAGCAAACATGCTTCCTCTTCAAAGTTGCTCATATGTCTTCCAAACACAACTGGCAGGCCATAAGATGCAGGTTCAATAATATTTTGCCCCCCAAACCTAGGGTTAAAACTACCGCCAACAAATGCGAGGCGAGCTTTCGCATAATATCCATTCAATTCTCCTAACTGATCGAGCAAAATTAAACGAGAATTCTTCGAACTCAATTTTTCGGAATGAAGTTGAAACTCGATCCCGTAAGCCACCATCAATTCTTTCACTTCACGCAATCTTTCTAAATGACGAGGGGCAATTACAAAGTTAAGCCCCGGATGCTCTTGATACAGTTTTGCAATTGCCTCCATCACAGGCCCTTCATCACCAGGTCGTGTTGAACCAAAAACTACCCAACTAGATTCCTTTTTTTCTAGCGGGGAGATATCTTCACTTGATGCAAGCAAATCAAACTTGATGTTCCCATTCACTCTCACTTTCTTCGAAGCAACTCCTAAGCTTATTATACGATCAGCATCTTTTTTCGTACGCATTGAAAAAAAAGATACGTTTGCAGCGATCCATTTAAAAACAAAAGAGAACGACCGGTAGCGATCAAAGGATTTTTGAGTTATACGCCCGTTAGCAAGAAGAACAGGTATTTTTCGGCGATTGCATTCACTAATAAGACCAGGCCACATTTCTGCTTCAATAAGAACAAGTATGGCGGGACATAAATGGTTGAGCACAGGCTTAATCCACAGTAGAAAATCTGGAGGCATTCGGAATACATATTTCACCTCCTCTTTTTTTGCCTGATCAAAACCAGTTGAAGTAAATGTAGACAAAACAATTGGACGAGTCTCCCCCTCTTCTTTTAATTTAGAAATAAGGGCTTTTCCTAACCGCACCTCACCCACCGAAGCCGCATGAATCCAAACGCAACCGTTCAATGGCTCAAAGACTTTATATCCTAAAATCCTTTTCAAAAAATCCGATCTAAAATTAGAACTAAAAATAATTCGCAAAACAATAGCAGGCGAGGCAACTAGGATGGCAAATCCAATGATGGTATGATAAATAAAGCTCATAGAAGTTGAAGTATACTCAATTTAAGGACATCGACGCCTTTAATTTATGGAATTTGAACGACTTTATTACCGAATTATCACTCCTCAGCGCAAGTTTTACCATTTCCCAATTTACCTTATATTAAAACTGCTTTCACTTTTTTACCTCTGGGGTCATTGCTTTCGCATGTGGGCCTACCGCTGGGGTCTATTCCCCTCACACAAACTTGAATGTAGGGTCATCAGCGTTGGAAACTTAACTCTTGGGGGGACAGGCAAAACTCCAGTGGTCATGATGATAGCAGAAATGCTTCGCGGAAACGGGCGAAAACCTGGAATTCTTTCACGAGGCTATGGAGGAAACTCCAAGAACGAAATCAACGTGGTATGCGATGGGAAAAACATTCTACTTTCAACTGAAGTTGCCGGAGATGAAGCAGTGATGATGGCAAAACGACTTCGAAACGTTCCAGTGCTAGTAGGTAGCGATCGATATCAAACTGGGCGTTATGCAATAAAACATTTTGGAGTGGATACGCTGATACTTGATGACGGCTTCCAATACTTGGCTCTAAAACGTGATATGAACATTTTACTATTTGACCACCAGCGCCCGTTTGGCAATGAACAGCTCTTCCCTGCCGGTGAGTTGCGAGAGCCTAAGAAGGAAGTTCGTCGTGCTGATTTCGTATGCATAACCCGATACTCGGGGTCAAGTTATCCACCTGGTATTAGCAAACAATTAATCAAAGATTTGCCACTCGTTAAATCTACTTTGCGACTGGACTCACTTTTAAATTTAAATGATAGAGAGGTTTTGGATGTTAAGAAACTACAAGATCAACCTGTCGCAGCTTTTTCCGGAATTGCCAACCCAAATGACTTTAGAAAACTTTTAGAAAAATCCGGTGCACGGGTAGTTTATTATCATCCGTTTCCAGATCATCACGAATACACCCTGGCAGATCTTAAGCACATCGAAGATTCCGCGCAAAAATCAGGCGCAAAATTAATTCTTACAACTGAAAAGGACTCTGTAAAAATCAACTCAAGTTTAATCACTATTCCTCTTTATAAAGTTGCTTTGGAAATGGAAATTTTAGAGGGGCGAGAACTGTTTAATCAACACGTATTGAGCTGAGACTGCGTTAGTTATGGAGATGATAACCGAAAATAACAAAACACGTTCTTTCTAAAGAAGATCTTCAAACCATGTGACACACTGTCAAATTAAAAATTTGTGCTGAAAAAAACGTTTCTCTAGTAAAATTTATCTATCCAAACATAAAAAATGTTCAATCCAAAATCTTTAACACCAAATCAAAAGTTTCTTTTAAACCTTTTGGTCCCATCTCTTTACCTACTACCTCTTTTGATCGTATTCTTCTTGCCCAAAAACTTTGGATTTGGCAACGAAAGCTTAGTTCCGTTCAGCATAGCTATTGGCATGTCGGGCTTGGTGGTTTGGATCGCTGGAATGGCCTGCCTTGGCAAGGCTTTGAAGGTATTACCAGAAGCAAACTCAATTGTGGCGAAAGGGATTTACCGCTTTATTCGGCACCCCATCTACGTAGGGATTGTATTTACTCATTTCGGACTATTTTTTGCCTGCGGTTCAATATTTGGGATAATTTATACATTTTCCCTCATCATCCCACTGAATATCATTCGAGCTCAACTTGAAGAGAAAGCCTTGCTTTCTAAATTTGGAGAACGCTACCGTACCTATCATGACTCGACCTGGTTTTAACTTACCCTAAACTCGTAATTTGTCTTGATTTTTACTAGACTAAGTGCCCAAGGACTAAAAATTATATTTATTTTACAAACTTCCATTTCTATTTTCTGACAAATTGAGAACTACTGGAATAGTTGATAACGATTCAACTTGGGGGTAAATTAAAATCTCACTGACTCATTGAGGAGTATTTGGATGGGCTGCCGAGAAAAACCTGATCTCTCAAAATATCCCAATTAAACCTTATAAAACAATTATTTTTGAGAATCAAAAGGCCTCATCTTTCCCTTGACAAACGCACCATTAACAATAAAATGGGCTTCCGTATTTAGGCGCGTAGCTCAGGGGTAGAGTACTTGCTTGACATGCAAGGGGTCGGCGGTTCGAAGCCGCCCGTGCCTATTTCCCTTCAGGAGTTTACCTTCCGTGAGGTTTGTTTTTCTAGTCCAATATAGGTATTTATTACCTTTGGATGTCTAACCTTTCGAGATATTGGACATTTGAATAACTGAATTAAACAAAATTTAAGTAACTATTGAGTGGCCGTTGGCTAAAATTAACCAAAATTTCTAATAAATTCAATGGCAGACGATAAACCAAAATTTGACCTTGATACAATTCGCCACAGTACTGCGCACCTGATGGCTCAAGCAGTGAAACAACTCTACCCAGACACACAAGTCACTATTGGTCCGGTTATTGAGGATGGGTTTTATTACGATTTTTATCGCGAGTCTCCCTTTGTCCCAGAAGATCTGGAAAAAATTGAACAACGCATGAAGGATATATCTTCGGAAAATCTCAAGATCACTCGTAAAGAACTCCCACGCGAAGAAGCATTGAAAATGTTCGACGAAATGGGCGAACCATTTAAACGTGAAGTAATCGACGACATCGAATCCGATGAACCTATTTCTGTTTACTCACAAGGAGAGTTCACAGACTTGTGTCGAGGACCACACGTTGAGAACACAAAAATTCTAAAATCCTTCAAACTGTTAAATGTATCGGCAGCCTACTGGCGAGGGGACGAACGCAACAAGGCGCTACAAAGAATTTATGGAACCGCGTGGCATACGGATAAGGAGTTGCGGGTCTACCTAAAACGCTTAGAGGAAGCTAAAAAGCGAGATCACCGTAAATTGGGAAAAGAACTAGATCTGTTTTCGGTAACTGACGAAGTTGGCCCTGGACTCATTCTCTGGCATCCAAAAGGGTCACGAATACGCTGCCTAATGGAGGACTTTTGGAAAGAAGAACATTTTAAAAATGGTTACGAGATGGTGCACTCTCCTCATGCGGCGAAAGTAGATATGTGGGAAACGAGCGGGCACATGGACTTTTATAAAGATAATATTTTTCCACCCATGGATATAGAGGGAAAAGAATATGTCATGAAACCGATGAACTGTCCATTCCACATACAGATATATAAAAGTCGCCTACGGAGCTACCGAGACCTACCCCTAAGATTTGCAGAATTAGGAACGGTTTATCGCTATGAAAGGTCAGGGGTTTTGCATGGATTATTAAGGGTAAGGGGCTTTACTCAGGACGACGCGCATTTATTCTGTCGCCCAAACCAGATTGAAGAAGAAATTATCAAAGTACTAAATCTTATCTTATTCATCCTTAGTTCTTTTGGATTCGATGAGTATAAGGTGTATTTGAGTACCCGCCCAGAAAAATTTGTTGGTTCAGAAGAGAACTGGGAACAAGCTACCAACGCACTCAAACAAGCATTAGAAAAATCAAAATTGGAATATGAAATAGACCCCGGGGAAGGGGTCTTTTATGGACCAAAAATCGACATCAAAATAAAAGATAGTCTTAATAGGTTCTGGCAAGTCTCGACGATCCAGGTAGATTTTAATCTTCCAGAACGATTCGGTATAAACTATATTGAAGAAAATGGTCAGAGAAATCGACCTATTATGCTCCACCGCGCATTAATGGGATCCTTAGAAAGGTTTTTTGGCTGCCTCGTCGAACATTACGCCGGCGCCTTTCCTTTGTGGCTTGCACCAGTTCAAGTGATTCTTCTACCAATCACTGATCAAAACCAAGAATATGCCGATGAAGTATTTAAAAAGTTGACAAATAGTGGATTTCGCGTAGAAAAAGACTTGCGAAACGAGAAGATTGGGTTCAAAATTAGGGAAGCCCAGATGCAGAAGATCCCTTACATGGTTGTTCTCGGAGAAAAAGAACGAGAAAGTAATAAGTTAGCTGTCCGCAAAAGAAGATCAAAAGAAACTGTGACACTAAGTATCGATGAGTTTATTGATAAGATGAGCTTAGAGGTTGGCGAAAAACATTTAGGCGAAGCTATTCAACCCATTTAAATTGAGGAGGATTTTTTTCCATTTCTAAGAGACAGGTACAACGTATTAATGGCATGATCCGTGTGAAGGAAGTAAGCCTTATAGCTGGCGATGGTGAGCAAATGGGTGTTTTCCCAACTCAAGAAGCTCTTAATATGGCAGTAGAAAAAGACCAGGACCTAGTAGAGGTAGCCCCCAACAGCAACCCGCCTGTCTGCCGTATCATGGATTATGGTAAGTTTAAGTATCAACAAAGTAAGCGGGCGCACGAGGCTAAAAAAAAGCAAAAGATTATTCACGTTAAGGAAATCAAGTTTCGCCCCAACACAGATCGACATGACTACGACTTCAAGTTGAAGAATGCTCTCCGTTTTCTGGAGTCTGGGGATAAGGTAAAAATACTCATTTTTTTCCGCGGCAGGGAAATTGTCCATCGAGAAAATGGGCAGAGGCTACTTAAACGAGTGACCGAAACATTAGAAGATATGGCCGTTGTTGAACAAGAAGCTAAACAAGAAGGCAAGACTTTGTGCATGATCTTCGCTCCAAAATCTCTTAAGAAAAAAGCTTGAGACGATGGGAAATCGAAGTATTTGGTCCAATCTAAAGAAATTTTCAAACGCACGAAAGGCTAAACTATAATGCCTAAGATGAAAACAAATAAAGGTGCCGCGAAGCGGTTCAGTAAAACTGGCACTGGAAAGATTAAACGCAACAAAGCATTTACAAGTCACATATTGACAAGTAAAACCACCAAAAGGAAAAGGAATCTACGCCAGTCGACGATTATGTCACCTGGAGATACTCGAAGAATGAGAGTGTTAATTCCTTACTAAGACCTACAGTTTTTGCGATATCAGGTAAGTTTTTGAGAATTGGATTTTAAAGACAGGAGATTGTAATGGCAAGAGCTATTAATGGCACTATTTCGAGAAGAAGAAGAAAAAAAGTTCTCGATATGGCAAAGGGTTACCGAAGTGTTCGTAGCCGAGTTTTTCGTAAAGCCAGAGAATCAGTTGAGAAAGGTCTTTGCTACGCATACCGAGACCGCCGAACCAAAAAAAGGAGCTTCAGAAGACTGTGGATAGCCAGGATCAATGCAGCAGTTAGAGCAGAGGGACTTACTTACAGTCAGTTTATCCACGGACTGAAAAAGGCTAACATCGAGTTGGACCGCAAAGTTCTTTCCAATCTTGCTATCTATAATGCAGATTCATTCAAAGTACTCACCCAAACAGCTCGATCTCAATTGAGCTCGGTTTAGTTGAGAAAACAGCAAGGCTCCCCAGTTTCTTGATCTCCCCTCTTTCATCTCAAATATGATCAAAAAACTAAAACAACACCAAGATGATTTTGACTTACTCATCTCTAAGGTCTCTTCTCTAAAAGAACTCAAACAACTTCGTTCTGAATTTCTTGGTAAGA
>Ga0114996_10007841_pt1 | contig 11997 bp, 9 predicted proteins | sample ArcticOcean_MG_C_4_FD_87039 | JGI IMG/M metagenome (GOLD analysis project Ga0114996, IMG submission 87039) | Marine microbial communities from western Arctic Ocean - ArcticOcean_MG_CB4_134 | ecosystem: Environmental > Aquatic > Marine > Oceanic | place: Arctic Ocean: Canada Basin | collected... | reverse complement strand
TCTATTACTGATGCTGAAGGGAGCTTAAAAATACGGAAAAAAATTTATAAAGTTAATCTTGGAATTTTCAAAAATGTAATACATTATTGCAAGCAAAACTCATCTAAACTAGTGCACATTTCAAGCACAAGTGTTTATGGAGAGCAGACCGGTCTTGTGGATGAAACTTGTCGTAATCTTAAACCTAAAACACCATATGCAGAAATTAAACTTCTTGAAGAAAAGATTCTCAAAAAAAATAAAAATTTGATGAAGTATGTTTCTTACCGTTTTGGAACAATAAGTGGACCTTCGAGAGGAATGAGATTTCATACTGCTATTAATAAGTTTTGTTATTATACTTTTTTAAACAAACCCCTGCCAATTTGGAAAAGTATGATGAATAAGCCCCGTCCATACTTATCATTAAATGATGCATTTAAAGTTTTTAAATTTACTATAGAAAATAATTTTTTTACTAATGAAACTTTTAATATATTGTCTCAAAACTTGACTTTAAAAAAAATAATTAGCTACTTCAAAACTCATAGAAGAAAAATTGCTATTAAATATGAAGATTCAAAACTCATTAACCAATACTCTTACAAAATATCAAATAAAAAATTTTCTAGTAGAGCTATCATTTTAAAATCTAATATAAGTGATGACATTAAATCAACTTTAAATTTATTTAAAAATATTAACAATGAAATGCAAAATAACAAATAAAAAAATAACTCCTTTTATGTCATTTGGAAAAATGCCATTAGCAAATGGTTTTCTATCTAAAGATCAATTTAGATCTGAGTACTTTTTTAATATGGAGGTAGGCTTTTCTGAAGATTTATCTCTTTTGCAACTTAATGATCATCCCCAACCTGAAAAAATGTTTAATAATAAATACCCTTTTTTTACAGGAAGCTCGAACTTTATGAAGGAACATTTTAAAGATTATGCTATTTGGATTAAGAAAAATTTTTTAAATTCAAATTCTAAACTTATTGAAATTGGTTCTAATGACGGAACTTTTTTAAATAATTTTAAAAATTCAACTACAAATTATATTGGTTTTGAACCATCAAAAAATGTAGCGAAAAAAGCACAGGAAAATAATGTAAAAACTATAGACAGTTTTTTTGATACCGAAAGTATTAGTTCAATAAAAGAATTTATAGGTAATACTGATGTAATATGTGCTTCGAATGTCATTTGCCATGTTCCAAATTTAAATAATTTAATAACAACTGTAGATAAACTCCTTAAAAAAAATGGTTTGTTTATATTTGAAGAACCTTACATGGGATCAATGTTTGAAAAAGTTTCATACGATCAAATTTACGATGAACATGTATATATGTTTTCTATAACTTCTATAAATAAAATATTTAAATTATATAATTTCGAGTTAATTGATATTTTGCCACAACATACTCATGGTGGTTCTATGAGATATGTAGTATCTCGAAAAGGTGAAAAAAATATAAGCAAAAAAGTAATTCAAGGTTTGGAACATGAAAAAAAAAATAAACTTGATAATATTTCTTCATGTTTAAACTTCAAAAAAAATTGTGAAAATTCAAAAAAAGAAATAGTTTATAAATTAAATAAGTTCAAAGAAGAAGATAAAATTATTTGTGGTTACGCTGCTACATCTAAAAGTACTACAGTGCTAAATTATTGTGACATTGACGAAAGTACTATTAACTTTATTTGTGACACCACTAAAGAAAAAATTGGAAAGTTTTCGCCTGGATCTCACATCCCAATAGTTCCTATTTCACATTTTCATGGAAACTTGCCTGATGTAGCATATTTATTTGCCTGGAATCATAGGCAGGAAATTTTTGGTAAAGAAAAAGATTTTGTTGCAAAAGGTGGAAGATGGGTTTCGCATGTTTCTATATAAAAAAAAAATTATTGTTACTGGTGGAAGTGGTCGTTTTGGCACCGAATTAAAAAAAACTAAAAATAATTTTTCAATGCTTTATCCGAGTAAGAAAAAATTAAATATACTTAGTTTAAAAAGTATTACAAATTACCTTACAAGACAAAAACCAAAATATTTAATTCATTTAGCGGCTCTATCAAGACCAATGGAAATACATGAAAGGTCAATAGGTAAAAGTATTGATCTAAATATCATAGGAACAGCAAACATTACCAAAGTTTGTGCTTCATTAAATATAAAATTAATTTATTTTTCTACTTGCTATTTATATCCAGGAACACGAGGTAACTACAAAGAAAGTGACTCATTATTACCTAATAACAATTATGCTTGGTCAAAACTTGGTGGAGAAAGTTCAGTCCATATGTATAAAAATTCATTAATTCTAAGAGTGTGTATGACTGAGAAACCATTTGTTCATCAAAAAGCTTTTTACGACTTTAAAACAAATTTTATGTTTCATGATGAAGTTACAAAGATTTTATTTAAACTAATAAATAAAAAAGGAATAATCAATCTGGGTGGTAAAACTCAAACTGTTTATAATTTTGTGAAAAAATTTAATCCAACAATAAAAGGAGTTTCAGCAAAAAAATTGTTAGGAAAAAACTACCCTCTTAATCCGTCAATGAATTTAACAAAGTTAAAAAAAATAATTAAATGATAAAAGCTTGGTCATATAAAGATGAATATAAGGAATTGAGAACAAAAATTTTAAATTCTATAGATAAATCTATTAAATCAGGAAAAATCTTTTTTGGTAATGAATTAACAAAATTTGAAAAATTATTTTTAAAAAAAAATAATTCTAAATATGGTGTAGCAGTAGGAAGTGGTACTGATGCACTTTATATATCTCTTCTTGCGCTGAATATCCGTAGTGGAGATGAAGTAATAACAGTTTCAAATAGTGCAATTCCGACAGTTTCAGCTATTAATAGCTGTGGAGCTAAAGTTAAGTTTGTAGATGTTGGTGAAGATTACTTGATAGATACTTCTAAAATTGAAAATATTATAACTAAAAAAACAAAAGCAATAATTCCTGTTCATTTGTATGGGCAAGCATGCAATATGGAAAAAATTATAAAAATTTCTAAAAAATATAATTTAAAAGTTATTGAAGATTGTGCGCAAGCGCAAGGTGCAAAATTTAAAAATAAATTTGTTGGCTCATTTGGTGATTTAGGATGTTTTTCTTTTTATCCAACTAAGATATTAGGGGCTTACGGTGATGGAGGTTTTATAACAACATCATCAAAAGATTTATATCATAAAATAAATAAAATACGTTTTTATGGTATTGAAAATAATAATAAAAAAAATAAGTTTAATAATAAATATTATGCAAATATTCACGGAATTAATTCTAGAATATCTGAACTACAAGCATCTATATTAAATCTTAAGTTGCCAAAGGTTAATACCTGGATAAGCAAACGTAGGAGGTTAGCTAAACTATATTACAAAGAATTAAAAAAAACTAATTTGAAATTGCCTTCAGAAAACAAAAACTGTAAGCACGTATTTCATCTATATGTAGTTTACCATCCTAATAGAGATTTAATTATAAAAAATTTAAAAAAAAATAATATTAATGTAAATATAAATTATCCATATCCTATTCATAAAATGAAAGCATATAAAAACCTTTATTCTTATAAAGCTAATTCTCTTAAATATACTGAGAATTATTCAAAAGGCATTTTTTCTTTACCTTTATATCCAAAACTTAAATTTAAAGATATTTTAAAAATTTCTAAAGTTTTGCAAAAAATTGTAAAATAGATATATTTATTTAGGAATTTTAAATGCTAATATTGCGTCACCTTGCTGCACTAAATCTCCATAAAATATTTTTAATGTTACGCCACCAGAAGCTGGTAAAACAATATATTGTTCATTATTAATTTCATATGAAGTTGGTGGAGCTGATCCAATAAATGGAAGTTCGTAAGACCATAATTCTTCTCCTGTGTTTGAGTCAAATGCTCTAAACATTTTATCCAATGTCCCCGCTGCAAAAACTAAATCTCCGGATGTAGCTGTTGCTCCTCCAAAATTTTCTGTCCCAGTTATTAAACCTTTATTTTTAAGCTTTTCATAATACCCCAAAGGAACTTGCCATATTATTTTTCCTGAATTTAAATCAATAGATGTTAATGTTCCCCAAGGAGGTTTTACCCCGGGATATCCATTTAAATCTCTTAGCGGTTTTGCCTTTTTATCTAAATATTTAATACTTCCTTCTTTATTGAAAGATCTAACCCCAGCTAACCAAGGAATGTTATTAGCAGTCACATACATTATATTTTTGTATGGATCTATAGATGCTCCAGTCCATTGAGCTCCTCCATTATCACCATACTGAATAGTATCTTTTTTAATTTCGTGAGTAGCAAAAAATCCATAATTTGATTTTTCTATAATTGACAGAATATAGTTTTTACTTTCTTCATTTAAATTTGTCACATCTTCTTTCTTAAATACATTTCTGGCAAAAGGTTCTGGCAATTTTAATGCAGGTTGATAGTTACAAGTTTTCTCTCCAGGTATTAATGAAGTTGGAGCTAGCTTCATATTGTAATCATATATTGGTAGGCCCGTATATCTGTCTAAAATAATAGTGTTGCCTAATTTAGTTGTCGCTACAACCACATCAATTCTTTTGTTATATTTTTTAATTGTTGTTAAAATTGGTGGTGCTGCTATATCAAGATTCCATATATCATGACAAGTTTCTTGAAAATGCCAAATCTTTTTCTTTTTTCTAATGTCAAATGCAATTACACTATTTGCAAATAAATTTTTTCCTGGTCTAGTTGAACCTACAAATACAGGTTTAGGATTACCTGTTGTTAAAAATACTATACCGTTTTTTGTATCAGCTGAAATTCCACCCCAAGGGTTTCCTCCAACAAAATCAATAGAAGTAAAAACTTTTTTTCTAAAATCACGTAAATAATATTTCCAAAATACCTTTCCAGATGAAATGTCGTAAACTTCAATTGATGGCCTGAATGTAGCGACAACTAATTTATTATCAATTACTACAGGAGGAATAGGACTAGATCCTATTTTAATTATACCATTTTTTCCAAAATCATTAATTGGTTTACCTGTCTTTGCGTTAAGGGAAATTAGTTGATCATCGTTAGTAAAAAATAATTTATGAAGATTATTTTCTTTATCGTGCCAAATTAATAGACCTCTTTTGGCAACATTGTAACCTTTTTTAACTTTATATCTCCATACTTCTTTTCCATTTTTTCCATCTAAGCAAACTATACTATTACCTGGAGTTGGAGAATAAATTAACCCATCATACACAACTAAATTAGCCTGCATGCCTTTCTTTCCATCTTTAGAATTGTAAATCCAAGCAAGCTCTAATGTTTTAACATTTTCCTTATTTATTTTATCGAGACTTGAAAATCTTAATGAAGAAAATCCACCATGACTTCTAGTCCAGTTAGAAAAGTTTTTTTCAATCTCATCTATACTTTGACCAGGTAAAAAACCTTCGCTTTTTTTAGGAATTATTTTTGTTTTAGGTAAACTTTCTCTTGCAAATTTAGATTCTACTTTTTTATTTTTTTTAAGTGCTGTATGAAATATTTTATTGTATAGGTTGTTATAATAATTAAATATTTTTACACTTTTCCTGCTATTCAAATTATTAATATTAAATGTTAGGGCATTTCTATTAATATAAGAAGAATCATATTTTGCTAGATCAAACACAACAAATAATAAGGGAGTGATTAACAGCAATAATGATGTCAATAGGACAATTTTAAATATTCTTGTTTTCATATAATAGTTTGGTAGCTGGAGCTGGGATCGAACCAGCGACCTCTGCGCTATGAGTGCAGTGCTCTAACCAACTGAGCTACCCAGCCATTAAAATTGTATTGATTTATAATACTTTTTTATTTTAATTCAATCAATGATTTCTTGGAATCTATTAATAATAAAGGTCTGCGACTAGAATAATTACTTATGTTGTTGTGAGATTAGATTTAAAAAGTTATTTATAATAAAAATAATGTATTTAAAAAAAATATCTAAATTAATTTTTCTTATAATTTTGTTGATAATTTCATTTGTAATCCTTGAAATGATCTCCTATTCACCTAAATATATTAATAAATCATCAATTTCTTTTGAGATAACCAATGTAAGAAATCCACAAGCGAAAAAAATTGTTAGATTTGTTGACAATTTGTATGCATTTTTTTTAGTCAAATTTATTAAGAAACATCAAGCACATTTATATCAAAATAATACTGAATATAAAGATTTACCAGATAATCAAATCATAATAGGTAAAAAAGATAATTTTACCAAAACAGTATCTAAAGTTAATAATAATTTAAATACTTGGAAAAGAAGTCACGGTAATCATTCATCAAATAGATTTTCTGATTTGAAAATAATAAATATCAATAATATTAAAAATTTAGATTTAGCTTGGCGTTATAAATTTTCTGAAATAAAAAATGATATACAGGCAAATCCAATTATTGCAGAAGATAAAATTTATTTACCAACTACCGGAAAAGAAGTGGTTGCATTAAACGCTGTAACTGGAGAAGAAAGTTGGAGAATAAAAACAAAAGGCACTCCAGCTAGAAGAGGTTTGGTATATTGGACTAATGGCAATCTTGATGATTCTAAAATTTATTTCTGTGCTGAAAAAGAATTAATTAGTATCAATCCAAAGAATGGTAGTGCAAATAAAGAGTTTGGTGATGAAGGTATCGTGAAACTTAAAAAAAGATGTAAAGTTTCACCGGCTATAATTAAAAATAAGTTAGTTATAGCAACTGTTGAGCCAGCTTTGGAAGTATATAATTTAAAAGATGGTAAGCTTCTTTGGAAATTTTATTTAAAAGAAAAAAAATTTAATAAAAAACGTTATGGTGGTAAAAGATACGATTATTCTGGAGGAAATCCTTGGGGCGGTATATCTGCTGATATAGAAAGAGGATTAATATTTGTAACTACAGGTAATGCAGGATTTTATTTTAATGGAGTAAATCGACCTGGAAATAATAAATATTCAAATTCGATAATTGCTTTAGATATTTTTAACAAAAAAAAATTATGGGACTTTCAGGAAATTTCACATGATATCTGGAATCTTGACATACCTGCCCCACCAATATTAACTTCTATTAAAAAAAATGGAATTGATATTGATGTAGTTGTCGCTGTTACTAAACTAGGAAATACGATAATTTTAGATAGATTAACTGGTGAACCTATTTTTGATTTTCATAAAAAAAAGGCGCCTCTCTCTAAAATTCCAGGTGAAAAAACTTCACATTATCAACCAAACATTAAAATACCTGAACCATTTTCCAAACAAGTATTTAGTGAAAATGAAATAACTAACATTTCTTCTGAAAGTGCCAATTATATAAAAAATAAAATAAAAAATGCAAACTTTGGATTTTTTATGCCTCATGAAATAAATAAAGAAAATATTTTCTTTGGTTTTCATGGTGGGGCCGAGTGGATGGGCGCTTCTGTAAATAATAATAATGGAATAATGTACATAACGTCACATAACATTCCATGGATTACAAGTTTAAGGAAGAATGAAAAAAAAATTACTTATTATAAGTATAATAATTTTCATAAAAGACTATTTGATCAAAATGGATACCCTGGATCAAAACCACCGTGGGGCACTTTGACTGCTATTAATTTAAATGTTGGTAAAATTATCTGGCAAGTTCCATTTGGTGAATATGAAGAGTTAACTAAAATGGGCGTCCCCATTACAGGTACTGAAAATTATGGTGGAGCTACAGGAACTTCTGGTAATTTAGTTTTTGCCACTGGAACTGTAGATAGAAAAATAAGGGCATTTGACTCAACTAATGGAAAAGAAGTATGGTCATATCAACTTCCATTTGCTGGTTCAGGTCCACCGTCAATATACTCTATAAATGGTGAGCAGTATGTAGTCGTTGCTTCAACGGGTAGTCTTTCTTTGCAATCTGGCTATCCCGACAAAGTAAAATTTGGTAATTGGTTGTACAGTTTTAAAATTACAGAATAATTGATAATGAAAATTTACTACGGAAAAGCTATTTATAATAATAAGGAAATTTCTGCTGCAGTTAGGGTTTTAAAAAGAAATAATCTTAACTTAGTAGATGGACCATCTGTAAAAGAGCTTGAAAGGAGAATAGCTAATTTATTTGGTAAAAAACATGGACTAATGGTTAATTCGGGATCATCTGCTAATTTACTAGGATTAGCTTCTTTTAACTTTAAAAAAGGTTCAGAGATAATAACACCATCATTGACTTTCTCTACTACAATATCACCAATATATCAGCTAGGTCTAGTTCCTCATTTTATTGATGTTGAAAAAAATAAGTTTGTAGCAAATATCAATCAAATTAAAGATTGTATAAATAAAAAAACAGTTGCCATTATGATTCCAAATCTTTTAGGTAATATTCCTGAATGGAAAAAAATTTCAGAACTTGCAAAAAAATATAAATTAAAAATAATAGAAGATTCTGCAGATACTGTAGGTTATTCATATAGAAACTCAAATACGGGCAAGTATTCAGATATAGTGACAAATAGTTTTTATGCCTCACATATTATTACTGGAGCTGGTTTTGGAGGGTTGGTTGCATTTAATGATCATAAATTATACGACAGAGCCAAATTATTAAGAGGATGGGGCCGTTCATCCGCAATATTTAATGAATCTGAAGGAATAAACTTAAGATTTAATAAAAAGGTTGATGGCATTCCATATGATGGAAAATACATATTTTCTGCCATGGGATATAATTTTCTCCCTTCTGAAATTTCAGCAGCTTTTGCAATAGAGCAGGTAAAAAAATTAAAAAAAAATATCTCTACTAGAATTAAGAATTTTGAATTTTTAAAAAAATTTTTTAATAACTACCCCAATTATATTAAGCTTCCTCAACAATATAAAAATGTTCGAACTGGTTGGTTAGCTTTTCCTATAGTTTTAAAAGAAAATGCTAAAATTGAAAGAAGAAAACTTCAAATATATTTAGAAAAAAAAGGAATTCAAACAAGAACAATATTTACTGGAAATATTTTAAGACAGCCAATTATGAAAGGACAGTTCTATAAAAAACATAAAAATGCAGGTTTAGTTAGTGATGATGTAATGAAAAATGGTATTTTGATTGGATGTCATCATGGCCTTAAACTGAAGGAACTTAAATACATGTGTCTTATGTTCAAAAAGTATTTCGAAAACATTAACTAATATCAGGTCTATAAAAAGATTTTTTTAGGATATAAGCATTTAATAAACCTAACAATTCAGATTTGTGAACTTTAAATTTTATATCATCTTTTTTATACAAAAAATAAATACAATATTTAATTGAACGCACAAGATTAGGAATAGTTTTTCTTATAGCAAAAAAATAACTAAAATGTTTCCTATAAAAATAAAATTTTGACCAACAATAGTGCCAATTTCTACACATTATTATTTCGCTATCAAAACTGGGATGTGATGATTGTGTTCCTAAATGATTAAATTTTAAGTTTTCAATTGCATATAATTTGTGGCTTTTTTTTCTTAACCGCAAGCATAAGTCGATGTTTTCGTAATAAAGGAAAAAATTTTCATCAAAAAATACATCAGAATTAAGCATTTTTTTATTAATAATTAGATTTGCTCCATCTAATTCATCAACTTCCTTTAATATAAAATTTGAAACTTTTATTATTCCCTTATTTTTATTTATTGAGTAATTTTTATGAATTCTTTCATCAAAATATGTAGGTGATATAATTGTAAATTCTTTAAAATCGTTTAGTATAATTGCAATATTTAATAAATACTGCTTATCAAAGTTAATATCTGCAGCCAAACACATTACAAAAATGTTTTTTGACATCTTTATTCCTAAATTTAAAGCTGCACCAAAACCAAGATTTTTATCTGGAATAATTACTTTTACATTAGAATAACGTTTTTCTGTTGCTTCCTTTAATTTTTTATCTAAAGAGTTTTCAATAATAATTACCTCATTATTAGTGCTTATTGTTTGAAGGTGTTGATCAATTAAATGTGAACTTTTGTAAGATACTATAACAATTGAAAAATTCATTATTAGTTAACTTTTAAGTGCTGGAAAAACTGGATTAGTCTTTAAAAATAATCTTTGATATTCTTGTTTAATACATCTATTAGCAACATACTTAACTTTTGCTTGATTTGTAATTTTCTGAGCCTTCTCATTTTGAATGCCGTACTGTAACCAAAGAGTTTTGGCTCCTATTTTAATTACTTGCCTTGCTATATCTGGTGTCTCTATTGAAGGTCGAAATACATTTACCATATCTATTCGTTCAGAAACATCATCTAGATTTGGAAAGACTTTTTCTCCTTGAATTGTGTTTTCTGTTGAATATGGATTAATAGGTATTACTCTATATCCAAATTCAAGAAGATATTTCATAACTATATTTGATGGTCTCCTTACAATGTTAGTAGGTTTTTCATCTTTTTTTACAGAGCTAACCCCAATCATTGCAATTATTTTTGTAGTTTCAAGAATCTTTTTTATTTCAAGATCTTCGGTCATTTTACTAATTCTCTATTTATTTTTCCAGTTTGGTTTTCTCTTCTCTATAAAAGCAGATATACCTTCTTTAGCATCTAATAGCATCATGTTTTCGGCCATAACTTCACTTGTATATCTGTAAGCTTCCTCAATAGGCATTTCAAGTTGCTTATAAAAAGCTTCTTTACCTATTTTTACAACTTTATTAGATTTAGAAATAATTTTTTCTGCTAACATTAAAGTTTCCTCTTCTAATTTTGATTTATTATAATAATCATTAATAAGTCCAATTTCTTTTGCTTTTTCTGCATTTATTGTTTCTCCAGTTAAAAGCATCTTCATCATTCTTTTTCTTCCTACATTTCTGCTGACCGCAACCATAGGTGTGCTACAAAAAAGTCCTATGTTTACTCCTGGAGTAGCAAAAATAGAATCTTCTGAGCTTAAAGCCAAGTCACAGGAAGCAACGAGCTGACACCCTGCAGCAAATGCCGCCCCATGAACTTTTGCAATAACTGTTTTATTATTATTGACGATTTGTAGCATTAAGTCAGAACATAAATTAAATAGTTTTTTGTATTCAGGTTTGCCTTTTAAAGAATTAATCTCTTTTAAATTATGACCAGCACTAAAACCTTTACCCGACCCTTCTATTATAATAACTTTAGTTTTATCATCGCTATCATAAGCTTTAAAACAATCTATTAATGACTCAATCATGCTTAATGAAAGAGAATTGTAAGTATCTGGCTCATTTAATAAAATTCTAGATATTCCAGAATTAGAAGTTTGCGTCTCTAAATTTTGATTTTTTTTCTCCATATCGAGAAGATATCTAACAACTAATATAAAGCAATCAATTTAATCAAATTATATACTGATTGCTTTGAATTAATCTTTAGTTTTGTATATAAGAAATTATAATAAATTAATTAAAATGATACTAAGTATTATAATCCCTGTTTATAACGAAGAGAAAACAATATTAAAAATTCTCGAGAAAATTAAAAAAAATAATTCTACAGGATTTGAATATGAAGTTATTATAATTGATGATGGATCATCAGATAAAACTAAAGAACTTCTCGAAAATAATAAAAATTTATATTCCAAATTATTAATTAATGAAAGCAATAAGGGTAAGGGATATTCAGTAAAAAAGGGTATACTAAATTCTTCTGGGACACACATTATATTTCAGGATGCTGATTTAGAATATAATCCTAGCGATTACAAAAAATTTGAGGATATTTTTATTAATTTTGATGCAGATGGAATTATAGGATCAAGATTTGTGTACTCTGATTATACTAGATCACACAATATATTAAATAAATTTGGAAATATAATTTTAACTCTTGTATTTAATATTCTATACAATACTACCTTTACAGATATTTATTCATGCTATTTTGCCTTTAAAAAAGAATTAGTAGATGCAAATTCATTACAAACTGAAGGTTTTGAGCAACATGCTGAAAT